>Ga0307507_10000576_pt1 | contig 78892 bp, 24 predicted proteins | sample 7_EM_MG_FD_207223 | JGI IMG/M metagenome (GOLD analysis project Ga0307507, IMG submission 207223) | Populus trichocarpa ectomycorrhiza microbial communities from riparian zone in the Pacific Northwest, United States - 7_EM | ecosystem: Host-associated > Plants > Roots > Unclassified | place...
GGAGGGGGGAGGGGAAGGGTTCTTCGAGGTGATTATATCATCAGGTGCACGGTCCTTACTTTATATTTGTATGGAGGCTTGGCAAAATATTCAATATTCAATATAATATCAATATTGAATGCGTGTTTAATATCAATATCAATACGGCCTTATATTGATATTGAATATTGATTAAAGCACTGTGAAGAGCCAGGTCATCGTCACCGGCAGCATAGGCGGTTATTCCCGAATTGTCGGCGGGCACAACGCCTATCGCGCCAGCAAAGCTGCAGTAACGCACCTTGCCAAGTGCCTCTCCACAGGCTTTCAAGAGTTTGGCATCTAAGTAAACACACTTACACTAGGCCTTTTCCCATCCAATCAGGCAGCACTCCTAATTAAGAAATATAACAAGTCTGCTAGCGAGGACGGTAAGCTGGACAGGAAGCGCGTGCCGGAGGAGCGAATTGGCGCGGAGGAAGACATCACCAGAACGTTACTATATTTTGCTTTAAGAGCTGGGGCTTACAATAATGGTAATGTTTACGTCCTAGACGGGAGCCTTGTATTGACCGGATATCCGTGCACCGATCATAAAAATTAAATGAGGACTCTGTCTATTGAAACGTGGTTCTAAGACCTCTATATATACATGTAGGAAAGGTGTAGGAAAGGAAAGATAAGGGGGGTAAGGGGAGTCAATGAAACCTGGGGTAGGTGACCGAGTCGATGACCAAGTCGGTGACCGAGTCAATGAGTAAGTAGCTGAGTCGGGGTAAGATAACCTGATTCAGGTCGACACACCCCCCCAGCTAATCGACTGGGTGGTAATCAGCTGGATATACCTAAATAGGAAATATCCATGGTATTAAACCAAATAGAAACCATTTAAAAACAGAACTTGATAAGGAAATCGTGTAAATAGGTTAAACAGTACACTCAAATCCAACTCTAATAGGGTTTTAATATCAATTAAATTCAGTTATTAAATAAAGCTTTTGTGCTTTTGCCTTAACAGGGCCTTTATAAGACCATTAGCCGTTATATTAGTAGTAGGAACCTACTTAATTACAATTAAGCCTTTCTAAACTTCTTGGCGAAGCCAGTGCTGGTAAATATCTATATAATAAAGCTTTGTGTTTAACGGAGGTCCATTTTTAGTGAGCAGTTAAATTATCTATTAGTTATTGCAGCTAATTATATGCTCCTTATTTGTGTGGAGTTGCAGATCTTAAAAGAAGCGCTGCTACTAAATTAATTTGGTAGCTGCGTTTAATAGAGCTTTAAGCTTAGCTTTAGTGCTTAATATTATAACAGTCTTCTACTTGGTGGAGCGCTAGTTAATTACTTCCCTAAATAGTAAAAATATAAAGCCTTTAGTGCTCTTCTAACTAACAGGATTATTACTAAATGCAGTATTGCTTACATGGACGATAATCTAACTTTTAATGTTCCTATTTAAGTACTTAATTGCGGAGGTTCTTGTTTAATATAAGTATACAATCGCTTAATTAACTGCGGCTTTATATAGGGGCGATAAATTATAAAGGAATTCTGCAAGCTTGCTTAAGGATTAAGTGGCGTTAGGTTATGTAATGCAGGTGGCGTAGAGTAGTTATTTAACCTTCCTTTAATATATATAGACCTACTACTTAGAGGCCTATTCTGGATTAGGCAAGAGATCTTCTATACTTATTAGTATATATACTAGACAAAAGTCCTTTAGATAGAAGGTGCTAGCAATCTTATTAATATAGGAATCCTAGTAAAGCTAAAGCTTCTATTAAGGTTAATCGCAAAGGACTCTAATTTCTAAGAACTAGGTTAGTTCTCCTAGGTTCTTAATCTTATACTTTATTATTAGCTATTCCTTAAAGAGTTAAAGCTTTAGTAAGTCTTCTATGCAGTAGGCTGCCATAATATCGTTAATATAAAAGAACATAATTAGCTAGTTATTGTGAAATAGACATAATTCTCTATTAACTGCCATTAGACCTAGGGACGTTAGTATAGTTAAGAACTTATTAAGCTAAAGCAGTAGTAATTATTAGAGGCCGTATAAAGCTCTTTAAAGGAGTAGATATCTGCCCTTCTGTTAAAAGCTATTTGGAAATTTAATATAGACTATCTTATTAATAAGGCTGTTGGTAAAAGTATTAACTATATTATACTGCTAAGTCTCTAAATTAAATACAGCGATAATCGCCATTATAGCTCTAAATATTTTGGCTATAAGGGTTACTATATATATATCCTTTTTACTAAGTTATTATAAGTCACCTTGTATATAAAGACGGGCTTTAAATTTAACTAGATATCTATTAGTGTTAAACTTATAAGTAAACACCTAGGTAATAAGTATAACGTTAAGCAATACTGTCCGTTTAATAGACTTAAATATCCCTTGCTACTTAAGATTATTATATTCCTTATTAGCGGCTTCTATAAAGCCATTTTTATATAGGTAAGCTTAAAGTTCCTTTTAACTGCGTGGTAGTGGTAGAAGTTTATTACAATATAATTGCTTTTAGTAGTATCTAATTCTAATAGTAAAAGCTTTATAGAGGGCAGGAAGGGTATCTAATTGCTTAATATCTATTAGGTAAGCTACTTAACGCATTAAAAGCTTCTTAGTTCTTCTACCTTCTATAATATTAACATCGCCTATTTTACCTATAATCTCCTATCTTAGACGGGCTTCTTCTTTAGAAATAAGTTTAAATTAGGGTCTTTAATAAATTAAGGAACTTAACGGCTCTATATTGGTAGTACTTAATTAAGGCTTTAACGTCTTAGATAGGGTAGGGAGGCCGGGTATAGAGTTGTCCTTTAAGGCTTAAAGGCTAATTATATTATCATCTTAATCTATCGCTTAATCTTAATTTTTATTAGCATCTACCTATTAACTTCTACTACTATTTACCTTGTTCTCCTTATCTAACGTCTTGTTTAATATCTTATTAAGCTCTTCCTAAAGCGTCCTATTACTATTTAATATATTAATTACGTCCAAAATTTAATCTACGCGTTTTTAAAGCAGATCCGCGAGATCTGGCTAACTGTCATTATAGAGTAGTTGCTTATTAAATGTTATATCTCTTGTTCAAATCACCTTCTTTTTACTAGGTATATGCACCCTATAGATATTTATTAACTAGTATCCAACTAGGTATCTAATATAAGCCCTTAGCTTAAGCTTTTGTGTATATAGGATATTGTATTTAAGCGGGTAAGCTCTATAGCTATATATTTATAGGCAAGCTATATTTGGCTTTAATGGTAAGAACCCTAATACTAAAGCTTCTTAAAAGGTGTTATCCAGCCAAGCTAGGCGTTTAGTGTCTAATTAATTAAATACGCTACAGCTTTAGTAACTTTAGGCTATAGCTCTTCTAGTAGTTAAGCTTTAATTTATATATACTAAGACTTAATAATAATTACCCCCCTAGAATGTTTAGTAGAACTATTCTAAGACTTTATATATAGGGCTGATTTCTCTAGTAATATTCCTTTTTAAGTCCTCTAAGCGTTAAACTTATTACATAGGGACGTTTTGCTATTAATTTAAATTACCATAATCTTAAGGTTATATTAACGCTCCACCCTATTTAAATATTATATAATCGCTTGCGTTATCAACAGCTTATAAGTAAAGGTTTCTACCTTATTTATCTATAGAAATATATTATAGAAATATATTATCTAAATATAACTATTATATACTACGATCTCTGGAAATAAGTTAATATGCACTTAGTAGAAGGGCCTGGTTGCCTTACTAGTAGGTATTCTTCTTAATACAATTTTATAAGCCTTGCTAACAGTATAGGTCTTATAGTTAATTGTTACTGGACCTTAAAGTTTTATACCACCTGCTTCTTAGGGTAAATGCTTAATTGTATTAGGTTCTATATAGCCCAGTCTCTTATACTAGAGTTTGCCTAATATTTCCTAATTAGGAAGGGGGTCTTGTAATTGGATTATAAATAAGGCCTTACTTAGGGTCCTTAGTTATAGTTTATTATACTTAAGCGTTAATTGGTTACAATAGCTCTCGCAAAAGGCAAACATCTTATAATCGTTCTTGTAATATAGTAGGTTCTTTTTATTATCCCACTATATATTCTTCTTATTAAACTTCTTTAGGTAGGCTAAATTTATATAAAAGGCTGGTATATATGCTGTATTAGCTAAGAAGAGCTATCTAGGACCTAATGGCGTCTGAATAGTAATTACTACCATCCCTACACCCTTAATTAGATCTATGCCTATTCTGGTATATATAAAGTCATTACTTAGTTAGAGCTCGTTAACGAATCTTAATTAATTATTAATGACGTATATAGTAGTTCCGCTATTAAGAATTACGCTATCGCGCAGCTTATAGTTAGTGCTTGCTTTATAGGCGCCTATTTAATATATGGCAAAGGTACCAAGGTTTTCCTTTTAATCTTAATCTAGACTCTATACAGCTTCCTTTTCTAGGGCTTCCTTACCTAAAGCTTGCTACCTTATCTTCTTAATTTTTAACTTAGTCTAATCTAAGGCATCAGCAATCTTTTCTTTAACCTTTTTGGCTGTAGCTTTATCTAATTTTTAGTCCTTTAATTAAACTAACTCGTTAATATATGGACAATCTTAGAACCAGTAAATAGCTCTATAGTAGTATGTTAGGGTATCTTTCTTCCGTGCCATCCTAGAAGGGGTAGTAGTAGGGGCCTTGTCCTTAGAAGCCTTGTCCTTAGGAGCCTTATTAATTGGCTTGCCCTAAAAGCTTACTATATTGGCACTAAACTAAGCTCTATTCTTCTACTAAGCAGTCTTTAATCTTTAATAGTTCTGATATATTTTAACCAGTTAATATATGGATATTATGTGGTCGTTGGCCTAGTTGTGTTTATTAAATTTAACCCTCTATATTAAGGCCCAATTTAGTAATACTGGCTTTACTACCATTAGAAAGTCTCTAATTGCTTAATTACCTTATACGTCCAACAGCTTAATCTTTTTATAGTTATTATACGTCTTTTTCTATTGCTGTAGCCAGGCCTTAAAGTTCTGGTTCTTTAGGCCCTTTTTAACCTTGGCGTATTAAGTAAATAGGTAGAGCTAACATACTATATTAGTAGGGGCAACTCTCTCCTTAAGAGCCACTAGGGTTTTATATACTGAGTTAATACCTAGTATATAGGTGTTAAGGTTTCTAACCACTATACTAGTAATATAGCTTTATAGAGAGGTCAAAGCTGTCTTTTTCTTCTTATATTCCTTCTCTACTGTTTAATGCCTTTTATAGAGAATTCAAAGCTCGTCCTTCTTGTCCTTAGAGAGAGTTGTATAGGAGGTTATTCCTACCTTTACATCTTAAGGCCTAGGAAAGGCTGGTTTAGTTAGTTAGGGCAACGCATTCTGTTTAATTAAAGGGTTAATATATTTCTATACGTCTCCTATTCGGGCTTAGAGCCTAATAAGGTTAATCCATTTATCTTAATCAGCTTAGCTCAATAATATTACCGTTATAGTAATGGTCTAGGTAGGTTAAGAAGTTATATTAAAAGGTGCTTATAGGAAAGGATAAAGGATTTAATAATAAGTAGCAATTTGATAAGGGGTATAATTAGTTAAATAGGGGCAATACAGCAAGTAACCTGGGCTTATAACTGTCAACTAGATATCTGTGCACCGATTATAATAATTAAATAAGGACTTTATCTACTAAAACGTAGTTTAAAGACCTCTATATATATATATAGGAAAGGTATAGAAAAGGAAAGATAGGGGGGTAAGGGGAGTTAATAAAACCTAGAGTAGGTAACTAAGTCAATAACCAAGTCGGTAACTAAGTTAATGAGTAAGTAGCTAAGTTGGGGTAAGATTACCTGATTTAGGTCAATACCTTATTAGCGTTATACCGGCCTCTTACTAGATCTAATACCTCATTTAGAAGTATTACGGGTTAGTATTATAGACTTAAGGGAGCTTGATTTAGACCTGTTAGGTACGTCCCTTAGGCTATTTAGGGACATATTGTACAATTCTAAGAATTTGCGAAAATATTAATCTAGTGATTTACTTAGACTAGAGTGGAGTAGATTTGGGATTAAATCCACTCCAGTCTAAATTACTTTAGGCTTAGGGTTTTCTTAGTTTAGCTAAATACCTACCCAAGGAGATATAGCTTTGCATTAAATCCAATACAAAGCGATTTTAAATCTAGTCCAAGTAGATCATTATATTGGTTGCTATTTAGTTCAATACCAAACCAGATCCTAAGTTCTAATAGTAATTGTTGGGAATATAGGCAAGTTGCCGTCACGTGTCGCCGCGGCACTAGCGTGGTGAGGAGCCTTAAGCTCCTTACCCTTCCTCAAGCAGGAGGGAGATATAGAACAACAATCATCATACTATCTACGAACCGTAGCTACATGATATCACCTTGTAATACCTACTCTGATTAGTAGTTAACTTTACTATTATACTATAGAACAGCTAGGTATTCCACCAAGAAGAGATAAGCCACTGTACCAGTGCTACTCGTGCTAGAGGAAGCTGTCTTTTAAGGTTAGAACTGGTCCTAAACCTTAAATAGAACTCTTCTACAAATCTAAGGATCTAAAGGCCAGAACTGGTCCTGAGCCTTTCCCAGATTATAGATTCTTGCGTCCATCACGTAGAACAATACGCTTTATAAGTCTTCGCGATTTAAGGCTAGAACTGGTCCTAAGCCCTATAATCGCAAATACATGTCATAAACGTGTACTAAACAACAAACGCGTACTAAACAATAATCCCTATACCAATAACACTTCCCTCCCTCCAAAAACATGGCTACGCCTACCTTAAACGACTAGGAAGACTCCTTACCACTAGGGGTAGCTTTATACGCGAAACTTATTAATAAAAATTAGGACGAATTTACCTTTAATATAATAACTTGGACTGTAAAATAAGTTAATAGCTTTCTCCTACACCATATTATATTCTACTAAAGTAGACACTACGCCAATCTATAGCTGTGGGAATATTTTAGGGAGGATTTTATAGGATGGACCGCCAACACCTAGGCACTTGGCAATGTTAATATTGTTTAGGATTTTTAAGACTTCCTCCGTAGGAATAAGGTATATATTACTAAAAATAGTAACCCAATTACCAGTAATATCTAGGCCGTTATTATTGGTATAGAGGAACCAGTATAGACGGAAGCTGAGATTATACATTAACTATAGAAACCTAGAACTAACCCATATTCTTTAGAAGGCAACTTTAATTTGGAATAAAACCCCTAAAACGCTACTATCCCACCTAGAGGTGCTCTCCTACCTAAAGGTACTCTTCCTCCACCTCTACTGTCTCTAGCTCCTCTACCCCAGCTAACCAGTAAGCCTCTACTACAAGAAGTCATAAACCTAATAAAGGTATATTTGGACAAGGAGAAGAAGTTTAAAGGAGAATTATACAATATGCTTGGAATAAAACTATAGGTCTTTTATAACTGCTGCAGCAAGATTAGAATCTAATGCCACTAGTTTTATTATGCTTTCTTAGTTATGTTAAAGGGATAGGCGGCAACATTTTATTACAACCATATTGTGGGTAGAAACTATAGCTTTAATATAATGCTTTAGCTTACTAGAGCCTACTTTAAAACTAATAAGAATTACTAGCTTTATATATCCAAATGGCAGGAGACTATATTTTAAAGAGTTATTACTTCTAACTCAATAAAGACTTATTTAGAGTGCCTTTAACTACTCTTTAATAAACTCCAGAAAATCCAATATAGTTTTACTAAAACTTACCAAAATAAGAACAGCCTAAGGGACTAGGTTATTTTAGCATGCCGTGGCGTTCCTAAGTATAACTTAGCGCTATATAAACCTGCAGATATATTTAAAGGAGTATATACTAAGCTACGCTTTGCTGTAGGTACTGCAATACAAACACAAGAATCTTAACAGTTCTATACTAAAAACCCTACGCAACTAAGTATTTCCAACTAACATAATTATAACTGGACTAACCGTATATATAGTGGCTGTGGTAGGGAATATAGCAAAGGGTATAATTAATGTTAACCATAAGGCAATTATAGAGGTCCTTATAAAGGTTTATTTTAAAGTAATTACCAGAAGAAGTGCTACGTTTGTAAGAAGCTAAATTGCTAGTTAACTAGACACTCCCTTAATAAGCGAAAGGAGGTATATAATAAGTTCCGTTAGAGTATAAGAAACGTTAGAAATTATAAGGTCACTATGGCCTACTTTTAAAGCTTCCTGGTTTAATATAAAGGCGTAGAAGACCTTAAGGGTAAGGTTAATAAAATTAAACAGCTCCTTATAGATATGGAAATTAAGGACTACTTTCCTAACTAATACTTCACTAAGTATAGTAAGGTAGATAGTATATAAACCGTTACTGTTCTTAATAACCAATCTACGCTCTATTCTATTATAAAGTTAGATATCTTTAATAAGCTAAAGGAGAGCTCCGTGTTCTCCTTTAATAATAAATACTTAGCAAACATCTTCTATAGTATTATACCAGATACTAAAGCCGCAGGAGTATCTACAGTAGGAGAACCTTAAGTTTAAGCCCTTTAACAGCTTAATAGCTCTGTTTAGATTAACCATTTAACGGCAGGCCAATATACAATTTGTTTTAGCAAGGGTACTATAACCTCTCTTGGTATAATTAGGGTCCAAACCCCCTTAGGGTATATTACCTTCCATATTATTTCTACAAACACTCCATTTCTATTTTGCATTAAAGATATAAATAAATTAGGCGTTAGGCTTAATAACCTTAAGAATATATTTATTTAGGGAAACAATTAAGTACCTGTTATATATAAGTAGGGTCACCCCTAGTTGCTCCTTTATTAACTAAAAAAGAGTGTTACTTAAAACCACTTAACTAAGTCGGAATTACGCCAACTGCACCGTTATTTTGGCCACCTATCCGTTTACCAATTACTTAATGTTCTTTAGCGAGTAGGCCATAAAGTTAAGGTTAAGGCAGTTAAGCACCTTATAAAGTACTACTATTACTGCCAAATAAACCAGAAGTCCCTTAGCTAATTTAAGTTTACCCTTAAAGATAACTATAACTTTAACTTCTGTATTATTATTAATGTTATATATCTTAGCGGCAAGCCAGTACTCTAAGTTATTAACTTCTCAACCTCCTTCTAAGCCGTACGTTTCTTAAAGGATATGTTAGCTAGGAACGCATAGGATACCCTTTAATTATGCTAGATTAATGTCTACCTAGGACCCCCTAATTAAATTATCTATAATATAGGAAAGAACTTCTTATCTATAGAGCTTTAATAATAGATAAAGGCAATAGTAATTAAGGTTAAGGAAGTCCCTATTAAGGCATATAATAGTATTAAAAAAGTGAAGCGATATTACGCGCCATTATGCTATATATATAAGATTATCTCTTTAGAACTAGAGGACGCTAGCAAAGAACTTACCTTGCAAATGGCTGTTAAAGCTATTAACAATTCCGCTAGCCTAAATGGACTTATACCCACGTTACTAGTCTTTAGCGCCTACCCTTAAATAACTAATAATTCTCCACTATCTTCTTCTATTATATAATGAGCTAAGGCTATTTACAAGGCAATAAAGGAGGTGCGACGTCTCTACGCTACACGCTAGGTTAATAATACACTAGGAATAAGAAATGGCCCAAATACCTTAACTACACTTAATCTGCCACTCTAGTCTAAGGTATACATATAGTATAAAAAGGGAGGGTGATTAGGCCCATATTAACTTATTACAATTAATAGTTAAACTTATACTATTTAAATGCCTTACAGACCCACTTAATTCTAATTAACTGTTATTAAGCCTTACTATAAAGATAATAGTTCCAAGCCTTTATAGGATGCCCTAGAGGAGAACTATAATTAACGTGCTCTAGAAGGCGACTATAATTCTAATACAATTATAGTAGAGGTTCCGCAACCATAACGCGGCAGAGGTCGCCTAAAGGGATCACGAAATTACCAATATCTTATTAATTTTAAAGAGCAATTCGTTGCCGCTATTAAGAATAGAGTTAAGTTATTAATGGCCTTTATAACAGCTAAGGAGAAGGCTAACTTTAAGCTTGCAAAACAGCTCTAAAAGGAAGATTGTATTATAACCCCTAGAGCTCCTTTTTAAGCATCTAATAAGCAGGAGATTAATGGTCTTATTACAAGAGGAGTCTTTAAATTTAAGAAGTATAACCTTACTAAGTTTAATAGAGTTTGTATCTTTAAGTTAAGAATAGTTAATAAGATTAAGGGTAAAGCTACTAACACCCCATTTAAGAAATTAAGGCTTGTTATCTAAGGTTATAATAATAATGGTAAGGAGGTAATTCTTACGCAATCTCCTATAATTTAACAAGCTAATTAGTAAGTTATTATTACGCTAGCTCCCTCCTTAATAAAGAATAGAATGGCGGTTTATTTATAAGATATTACTTAGGCCTACACCTAATTAGAGACGCACCTTTAGCGCTTAATATTAGCATACCTTCTAGAGCAAATTCGTCACTAATATCCCAAAGATACAATTATAGTTGTGCTTAAGCCATTATATAGAATTGCAGAGGTAGGAACCTATTAGTGGGCTATCTATAGTAAGCACTACAAAGAGAAGCTTTTAATAACTACTTTTATATTTAACCTATGCTTTCTAATTATAACTATAGGAACTCTATTTAGAATTATTGGCATATAAACTAATAATATAATTATCTTAGGAGACAACCAATTCTCAGCTCTTAAAGAAGATAAGTTAGTAAAGGTAAATCTTATGGCAAAGCTAAAGGAAAAGCTTAATTTAATAACACTATTACTCTTTAATAGATGCACCCTCTCCCTAAATAAGGATTCTATTACTTTACGCCAGAAGGGTTAAGGCAAGAAGATTAATATTATTAACACTAATTCTCTAAAGCAAGGATATGTGGAGTAATGCGCTTATAGAGCCTATATTACTTCTATCTGTTAACCTAAGGCTTCCTTTAATCTCTCTATTGCCGCTTAACACTAGGAACCAACTAAAGATAATATTCTTACCCTAAATAAGCGTCTTTCCTAGCAAATAAACCATCTTAATTAGGGACTACTCTATATGCCTATTAATCTTCCTACTACTAAGCTCTTTATATTTGTTAATAGGTTATTTATAAATAATAAAGATTTTAGCTCCTAGCTAGGATATAAGATTATTATTACAAATAAGTCTACTAGAGAAAATGACTTTATAATCTATAGCAATCTTATCTATTAAAGCTTAACTAAGAGTAAGCGTGTTACTTAAAGCGTTCTAGCATTAGAGATATATAGAATGGTTAGCGGAGTTAATATAGCAATCGCAATTAGAACTACCCTAAAGATAATTATAGATTAACTCAAACTTCTTATTATCCCCATAATTGTATATACCAACTTATATTCCCTCTATAAGTGTTTAGTTAAGCTTAGTACTATAAAGGAGAAGCGCCTTATAATTAACATTATAGCACTTTAGCAATCCTATAAATAGCGAAAACTCTTTAAGATTTAATGGATTAACGGTTAAAATAACCTAGCAAATATAATAACAAAAGCAAACCTAAATAAGGCTCTAGAAACGTTTATTAATACAAACACTCTATATATATAAGTTAAAGGTTAGGTTAAAAGGGAGTAGGAGTATAACATTCTGCAGACCCTAACTTAAACCAGCCAATTAGGATTTTCCATCCCCGGGATAGAAAATCGCTATTAGCTTGCTTACTACTAGCGCCTTAGCAGCCCTCCTAACAAGATATCTACCTACAACTCCTAAGTAAGAAAGTACCACATGCTAAGAGGCAAATTTTGGGATAGTGAGACTTATATTATAATGGCAATAGTAAGTAAGGAGGATTAATATTTGTTACGCTAGTCAAGCGGTATATATATATAGATGGCAACCGCAAAAGAAGAGTTGCCAGTGTTAGGAATATAGGTAAGTTGCCGTCACGCGAGGCAAGTTGCCGTCATGTGTTGCCGCGGCACTAGCGTGGCGAGGAGCCTTAAGCTCCTCACCCTTCCTTAAGCAGGAGGGAGATATAGAATAACAATTATCATACTATCTACGAACCGTAGCTACGTGATATCACCTTGTGATACCTATAGTAATACTTATAATATCTACTTTAATAAAGACACTAAATAGCTTCTATTTAAGCTAAAAGCTTTTCTGTGCCACTATAAATAAATCTATATTCTGGGCCCCTTGAGTCTTAGCATTCTCTAACAGTCTCTAGCAAATATCCGCATATACGCTATTAATCGACTTCCTTATAAACGGTATAAGGTCGCACTCAGGCCTCTATAGCGTAGGTCTTATGCATATAACGTTACCCTTTCGCCCCACCTCCGTAAAGAACACACATAAAGCTCTCGCCATAACGTATTTTACCCTTAAGTGGCCTATACCACTAAGTGGCCCACTCTAAAAACTTACCAAAAAACCCAAAAATCGTTCTTTAATATTATAGCAACGGCTTAATAATAAACTATAAAAATTTATAATTAGACTCTTATACTTGCTTATTTTAAGACTTTTATTAAAGTTTTAAAGAAACTTAATAAGTGGTTTTTAAGATATAACGTGTTTTATCACCGAGTCGACATTATCACCAAGTCGACACTTTTTCGCTAGCGACTTAACAGCAACTTGAATTACACAACACAACAACTAAAAAATAGAATTATTATAATTAAATATTATTTATTAGAACCTTCGCTATCAAATGCATCCTTAATTTTAGTAATGTAAGTGCAGGAATTATGTCTTATTTTACTATAAGTGCCGCAGTGCCTTTTTACTTACACTCTTTTTAACAGCCCTTTATTAGCATTATGGCTACTACCCACATTTTTAGCTAATAAGTCAATTACCTTTCTAACTATTAAAGTCTCCTTATTCTATATATACTGCCTTTTATAGCTTTTTTGCTTTGCCTTTATATTAATAGCTTTTTAATATTAGGCAATTTCCTTATATATTAACACCATTTTATAGGTAATCTATTAAGCGCCTTTAGCAAACTATATAATTATTTTATTAATAGAACTTACTAGTTTATCAGCCCCTATAATAATAAGCTTGAGATATTTAAGCCAATGACTTTTAGAGCTCTTGCTGCACCTGGCCTAAAAAGACTAAACCAACCAAAAGAACCCTGAAAAACACCTTAATAATCCCCTGAGATGTATGCATTACAGGGGAGGCACAGGTGGAACAACGATGGTATGCAGTTGCGCGTGACCGCCAGACCTATACCCAATAATGGCCCCCTATAATAACAACAAGGACAGGCGAATACCACACCAGAAAGCGGAAATACCCTAATTAAGAAGGTATCTGACAAAATATAAAGCCTATTAGACGCGTCTAGTCTCTGGAACTATAGGGGAGTATCTATTAGCTATTACAAACTAATACAGCTAGCAGAATGGCTCTAGTTTAGTGAACCTTAGGCGCCCCTTTAGTAAACCCTTAATTAAATCCTTTAACGGCTAAATAAAATTAAAGATAAATAAAACCCCCCTCTATAGGCAAACCGCACCTGGGCCGCTGTAGCTGTGCTCCTATAGCACAGGGAACCTACCCCCCTAAAGATAACAACTAGGTATATAATTACAATATAACCAAATATAGAAAAGGTAGAGGAACTTAGGGGATAATTAGAAATAGAAGTTCTTATAAAGATTCACAAGAAGGTCCACAATGCTGTTGCAGTTTAACACCTTAGGAGTAGAGATATTAGAGTTACCCTAAAGGACCAATAGGTAAAGGAACGGGCTATAAGGGTAGGGGATAGGCTAAGAGAGCGTATTGGTATAAAAGTGCTTTATAAAGATTACCTAGTTAAAGTCCTATCGGTTCCTATAAGCCTTAGGGTAGAAAGGGGACGCTAGGCGGACAATACAGTAACTATATAGGAGATAGTAAAATAAACGGAACGCCTTATACTAGGATTTGTAATTACCTAGATTTAATGGCTTTAACAGAAAAATATAAACTAAGTATATAATAAAAACAATAAGAGGATATAAGGGGCGCTAAAGACTTACTAGGGAGATAATAGACAAATACATAGCTCCCTTATTGTTAGCGTATATATACTAGGAATGTAAAAACTCTTTATCTAAAAAGGAATAATTATAAATAGCCTTATATATAACACAAGGCTCTATAACCACAGACTACGCCTGGAATGATATTATTGCTATGTATAATGGGGACACACCCAATCTATATACGCAGCACAGGTGTGCTGCGGCCACTGTGTAGGCCCCTACAATATAAAATAATATATAAATTAAGACTAAATAAAATGCGTAAACTGTTACCGAAGCATATATAAGGTGTGGGAGAGAGAAGACTGCATTAAATATAGGAGACGGAAGAAAAGGGCTTAACAGCTACGGGAATAACTGTATGCTAGGTTATACAAATAGAAATAATAGGTGATAAGCTAAGAGGACGCAGATGTCTTCCTAGCGTTTCCTACCTTTAATACTAGGGGGCTAAGCCAGCCATCCCAAGCCTTAACGGGCTAAAAGTAACGCCACATAATATTACCAGACCGAACAGGGACATAAGGGACATATAGGATATAAGGGAGAGGATACCTAGTAGGAAGACCCCTATAGACGGCTACAGTAAGTTTAAAGCCAGGATAATTAAGAATTAGATTTAATGCAGTAAATATAATATATGCAGCTAGCTTATAAGGGGTATATAGCTAACTAGTAAGAATGGGGAAAGAACTGGAGGTAATAACAGACTTAGATTTAGAAAGGCTAGTAGGAATATAAGATATAGAAATGGAAAGCTCCATATAAAATAAGTAGTGGCTAGGGAGTAAATATAGGAGACAGAAGTTCTAAATATTTTAGAGAAAGTGGAAATGGAAGAAGCGAGGATTAAAGGAGAGGTAAAGGACCCCTACTAGGGGTCCGCTACTTAACTATTATATAGTATAACTACGGTAATACAAACCACCGTCTAGTAAGGCCCTTACTAGATAGTCTAGACCTAGAGAAATACTATATTCTTGCTATATAAGAGCCGTATTATAATACCTATATATAATTAATATACTGCCCCTAAGGATTTTAGCTCCTATATAAACCAAAAGCAGCTATACGCGTATGCTTTATAATTAGTAAAAATATTAGCCTTGCCTTATGGTTATAGCAGGCAGTTAACCTAGATATTGTAGTTATAACTATCTAGATATATAGGGGACTAGTACAAATTATTAATATCTATAACCCTAGGGTTGAAGGGGTAGTATAGACAGAGAATATTATATCTGTAATAAGCTTGCTAGAAACTGAATACGTGGAGTTTATCCTACTAGGAGATATAAACCTCTACTACCTATAGTGGGGGGGCATCTATATTGCTGCTAATTAATAGGTAGAGTGCCTACTAAGAGCTATAGATAATGGGGGCCTTAAGCTAGCTACCCCCCCAGGTGCAATTATATAGTAATAGGGCACCGCTAAAAGTACAATTAACCTTATAATTATGGATGAAAACCTATACTAAAGACTTAAAAGGTGCTCCCCTAAAGAAGAATAGGCACTTACCTTAGACTATATCCCTATCCAGATACAACTAGATCTGGACATTAAGGCGTAACTAAATGGCAAAAGATATGCAATAAGGAAGCTTAATATAGATAGCTTCCTTAATATAATTAAACAATAACTCTAAGACCTAAAAGAAATCCACCTAATACTAAATAAGCGAGGCTTATTGGCTACCCCTAAGGAAATTAATTAAAGACTAAAAAGGATCCAGGCAGTAATTAAAAGTGGGCTAAAAGAGCACTGCCCGGTTTTAAAACTGGGCCCCTATGTGTGACACACATGGTCCATATAGTACGCGGCCCTTATAGCCGGCCAACGACGAGCAAGGAGGAAATATATAAGCAGCTATAATTCTGAGGATAAGAGATGATATAAAGACATAAGAAACCAGCTAAAGAATACCCTAAAAAAAGAAGCAAGGAATAACTGGAGATAGTTTATAAATAAATATACTACTAATTTAAGTCTCCCCTATAACAAGGGCCTTTGGACCATAGCGAAATGGGTAAAGAAAAAGGTGGGATACCTAGTAGAAGATCTATACCTACTACCCCTACAAAGAGCAGGCGATCCATAGGCTATAAGCAATAATAATAAGAAGGTAAAGATCCTTATAGAAAGATTTTTCCTTTAACTAGCTCTAGTAGACCTTAGCAATATTACTAGTAAAACACCGGTAACTTGCCTAAGGGTTGATAGCGACATAATAACTAAAGAAATAGCCAGAACTATTAGCTGCCTCTTAAATAATATAGCACTAGGACTAGATAGGATCCTAAATAAAGCCCTAAAGACCTGTGGACCACTTATAGCACCTTAGCTTGCAGACGTAGCTAGAGTATACTTTATAATAGGCTACTACCCGCGACTTGGAAGATCTATAACGACGGTTATCTTATGAAAAGAAGGTAAAGTAGACTACTTAATCCCAGAAAGCTACTGCCCTATTACCTTAGAAAACACCCTAAGCAAGATCTTAGAAAAGGTTATAGCGGACTATATAGTAGATATAGTAGAGGAACACGCCCTACTACCATAAAGCTAAATAGGGGCAAAAAAGAATCTCTTAACGCTATTAGCATTTACACTACTCGCTACTACCATTAAAACTATATGGGCTATGCGAAAGGACTTTATAGTATTAATACTTAGCCTAGATATTAGTGGCGCCTATAATAATATACCCTATAAGTGTCTCCTATATATCCTTAGGGCAAAGGGCTTCCTAAAATAGATCATTTAATTTATTTAAGGATTTATAGGCCAGAAAGAAATATTACTAGTCTTTAGCGGATACCAGAGCCCCCCTATTACAGTTATAATAGGAATACTATAAGGATTACCTTTATCGCCTATACTCTTCCTCTTCTTTGTAAGCAACCTGCTTAATACCTTTAAGGAAGGGGCGACCTAGGGGATAGGCTTTGTTAATAATATAAACCTAATTATATATAGGCCAACAGCCGCAGAGAACTGTAGGACACTAGAGAAAGCCTATAACACCTATATAAAATGGGCAAGATAATATAGAGTCTAATTCTTACTAGAGAAATACCAGCTAATCTATTTTATAAGAAAATGTAACCAATCTGCAGATCTTTAGCATATAATCCATATCTAAGGCTTTAGGGGTTAACCGGTTCAAGGCCTAAGGGTATTGGGAGTATAGGTAGACAGCAAGCTCCAGTGGAGCGTATATATAGCGCAAGCGGCCCGTAAGGGCTAAGTATAGTATATCGCTATGTCTAGGATCGTTAATTCTATATGGGGTCCATGCTTCCAGAGGTTACGCCTACTATATATAGCAGTTATCTGGCTAACTATAATGTATAGATCTAGCATTTGGGCCACTAGAAAAACTAAAAAAGGCCCCCCTAAATTACTTCTTAAACCACTCCAAAAGGTCTAAATAGCCTGCCTTAGGAGTATAACAGGCGGGTATAAGCGAACGGCCACAGCACTGCTTAAGAAGGAAGCCAATATTCCCCCCCTATAACTATATATTGAAGCTGATGTAATATAAAGGGTGTAAAAGAAACGCAACTTTAACGTTATAAAGTATATTAAGATACGCCTAAATAAACTATAGAGGGACCCTAGGGTGCCCTATAGAAGAAGAAACCAATAACCCCAAAGTAGGGAAGATATATTAGGAAAACAGGTGGAGAAAGCAGAAGAAGAATAGTGCGGCGCTAGGGCCCAGGCCTATATAGAGGAGAAAGGGAGACGCGTAAGAGGCCAGCAAAGATAATAGTAAGGGAGAGAAAGGAGCCAAAGTAGAGCATAAAAGAGTACTGGAAAACTATCTACCGTAATATAATACTGGTTGGACCGACGCTGGAGAGACAAATAGGAGTTAAAGGTATAGAGGCAGATTTAGGTAAGGGAAACCTAAGCTATAGTATAGGTAATGCTATGGGGGGTAAATACCTAAGGGCTCCAAGAGGGCCTAACAAAGGCAGAAAATATAATAGCAATACTCTTAAGGACAGGAATAATAGGACTAAAAGATTAGCTTTACTAGGTGGGTATCCTAATAGGTAGCCTAAGGTGTAAATGTAGCTGGCTAAGACAGATACTAAAACATATAATACTATTATGCCCCTTATACACCAGCTAAGAAGCAATGCTCTTAGTAGCTGGTATAGAAAACTATAATACACTGCTTTTAACATAGAAAGGCCTTAAGGCGGCTACCCGGTAGCTTATTGGCCAAAATGTACTAGACCAATTCCGGGTTGTAAAGGAAATAGCAATAGAAGGCAAAGGGGCGAGTAATAGGCGCCCCCTAATAACTCTACAGGAGTAGAGTACAGTGTGTAATACTAGCGCGTCTGTAGGTTTGTTACGGCAGCAGTGGTTCCCAAGGAGGTCAAAAAGTAAGGTAGTAGAGCACCACTGGTAACTCGTAGGCGACTCGCAAGCGAGCCCTAAAAGGCATGGAGACGGATCACGGGGTTTTCTTAAATAGAGTTTTCTCCCCATATGTATATAAGGAGTAGTCTGCGTGGGCCCAACAGGGATCCGAATCGGACGTAAAGCAATGAATAATAATAATAATAATAAGCTAAAGTGTAATTTTATTTATTATAAACCTAAACTTATTAAAATTATAGATGTCTTTATTAAGGATACTATACTTAAACTTAATTAATTAAATAAGTGTAAACTAAGGATAGATAATCACTAAGTCTTTATAGGTGGCTTACTAGTAGTTATATAGTTATATCCATTTTGTTTTAAGCTTAGGTCTATAATATATAAAGTAGTTAACCCAGTATTTACTAATAGGCTTTTAACCATACTCTTTTAGTAGTTTATTAGCTATATTTTATACTAAGTCCTTTAAGGGCGGTATTTTATATATATTATTATTATTAAGTATACGCTATATAATCATCTACTTTTCAAAGAGAGTTATTTGTTTTAAGTTTAGTTCATAATTGTATTAAAAGTATTATTTAGCAAATTAGTTATAAAGTGTTATTTATAGTACATTATAGATTTTAAAAGTATATTTTTTTAATTTTAATTTAGCATAAATTAAAAGCTAAGATAATAAGCTATATTGAGCCTTTAGTATAAGCTAAATTTATGTTGCGTTGTGGTGCTATTATATATTATATTCATGCATCAGGTCGTTGGCGAAAAAGTGTCGACTCGGTGATAATGTCGACTCGGTGATGAAACACGTTATTGCTATTAAGCTAGAAATAGTACTCCTTACAGGCGAGGTACGTTAGTTCTAAGCACTATATAACAGCAGCGCCAAAATCAATCTTATATAATATAATTTGGTAAAAGAGTATAAGCTTATCCTGTTGCTAAGGTGGCGGAAACCTATTATAGGGTTCCTAAATAAGTATTAGATCAAACTATATAGTACCTATAAGCTTACAGTATCAGTAGCCGATATACATAACCACACTAAGGTAGTCGGCCCGCAACCCTTCTAGGCGGCTAACTTTATAGGCTATAACCTTATTCTTAGATATCCCTAGCTTGCAGAAGTAGATCTTAAGATACGCTTTAAGATAGGAGCCTTTAAATAGTAGAACAATAAAGAATTAGAAGGGCATATTTTACTAATAAGCTTAAAAGATATCCTAGAAGATATAGCTCTAGAAGAAATAGTATACGCTCTACACCCAAAGGAGTATCGGATTTAACCCCTGTTCTATAGCAAGATAGGTATAGAGCCTAGTATAGGCGATAACCCTTCTATAATAGATACCCTATAGGGAACTACCGGACAGGTCGCAGAGACACTATAGGGAGGCAGCAATTTTAAAAATCCTATAAGATACTTCCACCGCTATAGGTTACTATAGCTTAAGTAATATACAGAGAGTATACTATAATACCTTAAATGCTGTGTCAAAGAGTTCCCTACCCTCCACTAGCTACTATATGAAACTATTTAACATATAGTAACAACTATATATAAACAGCTACTATAGCGCGCGACGCTGCCCATAAGCGTCCTAAGGGACCTCTAGGACCTACCCAATAATAACACGAGGGATAAACGCGACCCCAATTTGTTAAATATCCTAGTAGGCCTAAGAGACTTATTAAGGGTATTTTCGGGCAGGTAAGCAAAAGTCCTTTAGTGGAACTTAGAATATAATTATATAATTAATCTAGAAAAAGGCAAATAACTGCTAAACCTTCTTATCTACAACCTCTCTTATAAAGAGCTTAAGATCCTACGGGAGTACCTTAACGGCTTACTAGAAAAGGATAAATACGGCCTAGTAAGTCATTAGCAGGCTCGCTAATCCTCTTTATCCTAAAACCAGATAGAACTATAAGGCTATATATAGACTATTACGATCTTAATAAGATCACAATTAAAAACCATTACCCACTACTACTAGTTAGTGAAATGCTGGATTAACTATCTAGGGCGAAGATCTTTATAAAGCTAGATCTATAAGACGCCTATTATAGGCTCTATATTAAAGAAGGGGATAAGTAGAAGACCACTTTTAAAACCTAATATAGCCACTTTAAGTATCTAGTGATGCCCTTTAGGCTAGTTAATACGCCTGTGACATTCTAATTGTATATTTATAGAGCCTTAGGGGGACTAGTTGACCGTATATATGTTATCTATTTAGATAATATTCTAATCTACTTAGAAGATAAGGATTAGCACAAGCAACATATCCACAAAGTGCTGGAACGTTTAGATAATTAGGGCCTCTACACCAAGGCGTTAAAGTATGTCTTTAATACTAAGCAGGTTAAGTTCCTAGGGTATATTATAACGCCTATAGGTGTAGTTATAGACCTAGTATAGGTGCAAATAATTTAAGAGTGGCCGGAGCTAGAGAGCTATTAGGATATTTAAATGTTCCTAGGCTTTGCCAATTTCTATAGGCGCTTTATCTATAACTACTCAGACATCGCCTAATACCTATCTAACTACGTTACTAAAGCTTCCTAAAACCGGCCTAGGAGGCAAAAAGCTTAAAGGCAGAAAGAAAGAAAACCAAAAAGGAACCAACTAAATGGTATAAACCATAGATATAGCCCGGAAAGGTATAGGAAGCCTTTAGGGAACTATATATAAAGTTTACAGAAGCTCCATTATTGTGGCATTTTAACCTAGATCAGCCACTAATAATAGTCACTAATGTATCAAATTTTGCCCTTATTAGTATCCTACTATTGTGGAAGGGTACGGTGTCTCTTAGATAGGAAGTCAGAATGCTATTAGTTAGTCAGTCTGTCTATCTGTCTATTAGTCGGTCGGTCATAATCAGTCAAAAGTAATCAGTAAAGCAGTCTGTAAGAAAGGAAAGAAAAGAATATATTCCGGTAGGTTCGTGATAATCAAGAAGGAGGGAAGCCGAAGGCTCCATAAATACAGGAAAATGCCAAGATAGTAGGCGACGTCCAATCTACACCACTATATACCTCCCCCACCAAGAACGTTGTCCCCTAACGTTCTATACCATAGAAGAATAGCCAAACAAAAGTATAGTAAAAGCAGAATAGAAAAAGGAAAGCATATAATAGAATATAGGAAACCTCTTCTCCTAGTAAGATACCTATTAGACACACGCTGAATAAATATACCTATTAGCCGTACTAGTTGCCTATGCGCTATACCCACTAGCGTCACTGGTTAAAAGCATAAATATATATACTAGCCGCCCTAATCGCCTGTGTACTATACCTACTAGCAGTACTAGTTAAAAGCGTAATTCTGCAGCCGTTATAGCCCTATAGAACTATTCCACGATATCCTTCTGTTATCCATAGCTAAGATCCAATCTTCCTACTAGTAACCAGAACAGTAAACCAGAAATAATAACGGCAGCAGTAATAGTAATAGCAGTAACAGTAGTAGCAGTAGTAATAGCAGTAACAGTAACGGTAGTAGAAACAGTAATAAAAGCAGATATTTAGCGCAGTAAAACAAAGTAGAACGGTTAGTGGTAGAATAGTTGGTAGAAGAACTTGGTAATAGTTAGTAAGCAGTAGGACATCTAGCAGCAGAACTTTTGGTAATAGAAATCTCGGTAGCGGCAGATGGTTAATGGTAGTTGGTTAATAGCAGTTGGTCAAAACAGCAGTGGTAGAATAGTCGGAACGGTGGAATGGAACGGTTAGAGCAGCAGTTAGAATAGAATAGTTAGAACAGCATTAGGCCTAGAATAGGTTGGTTAGAATAGCTATCTAGCAGATCTCGCAGCGGTACAGATCCGGCACAGTAAGATAGAACAGTAGAGACGGAACAGCCAGTCAAGACAGTAGGGACGAAATAGCTGGACGGAATAGTGGCAGTAGCAGCAGTAATAGTAGGGCAGTTAATTAAGATAGCAGAGGCTCTGGCTTAGTTTAATTATTTAGTTAGTTATTTAATATCAAAACTCTACATCTGGCTCTACGTCTGGCTATGCATCTAGCTATACATTAGTAGCTTTATATTACATACTCTACGTACATATCTGCGTGTGTACTATAACTGCTGGCCGAAGACTGTCTAACTGGTTAGCAATGACGTGCTATAACTAATCGTTCAGTTGTTTGATTAAGGTAGAAAGTCGGCCCAGTTAAAAGCTCTGATTATCCTGATTTGAATGCGGAGATAGCGTCTAACTGATTAAGATTTGATGAGGCCCTGGCTTAACTTAAGGCGTCTTTTGTTGTATGTACGACCTAGGCTCTACATCGTTATATACTTAATTAAAGCTTTTGAATCCGTTGACGTTCTATTAAGGCTCTATATCTGTAAGCTCTGTATCTGTGGATAGTCGATTAAGACTCTGGCTGTGTAGCTGTTTAGTTAAAGCTCTGCATCTGTAGTTAATTGAGGCTCTTAGTGTCCACTAGACGTCTAATCTAGAGACCTGTCTTAAGACTTCCTTTTTTGTAAGTATAAACGGTAGTTTCCAGTAGACCATTTCCGCGGGCCTGGTGCTCTTCTGGGATATCCTTAATAGCTGCTTTCTTCCCTTTCTGGGCCGTCTTTGCTTTTGGTTCCTTTAGCGTATCCTTAATCTTCTTCCGGCCTAAGAACCTTAGGGATTATCTTCTACTTTTAGTCTCTTTGTTATTGTCCTACTGGTTCTGCGCTTTATTTAAGTCGTCCTTTAGAACCATCCAGTGGTAGCTTCTTAGTTATTGTAACCTCCGTTGCATATCCCTTGCCCTTGTGTCTATAATACAGTCCTTTTATTAAAACAACCTCTAAGAAGTACTTGATTTCTAATATTATGTTGCCGCCCTTGTATAGGTCCCTTCCTTGCTGTAGTATCTATTCTTATCGTGTAGCTAGTGCAGTGCTGAATTCAGATGGCGGTTGCGAAGCTATAATTAGCTGTTGTTTAAATAAGGAATAAGGTTGGCCTGGTTAAAGGCTCTAATCTAACGACATTTAATTGACTTGCTTTAGTAACGGTAATGTGCTGATATTAAGGCTTAGGCTTAATTCAACTCTTTAACTAACTATGGCTTTTGTACAGTTATTTAAGACCAAGGCTTCCGTATCTACCGTTTGGTCAAGACTCTGCGTACAGCTCTACATCTGGCTCTGCATTATACAATCGGCTCTATATCCGTGCAATTAATTAAGGCTCTTGGTGCCGTTCTTATTATATAGCTGGCGCATTATTGAATTCTAGGGGCGGTGTAGAGTTCTGCTGGCTCTATTACTAAATGGACTAATCAGGATTTTCCGTCCCTGGGATAGAAAATCGCTATTGGCTTGTTAATAGGCGGTAAGCTAAACTGATATCTTTGCAGTAGATTAACGCGTCTTGACGTGCCGCGATTAAGAAAGTAAATAAGAAAAGGAGCTTTAGGAAATACTATAATTAAGCACAAAAAATAGAAATCTTTTATACCGTCACCTACGTCCCCTCCCCTACCTTAGAATTTAACTGTCCCCTAGTTGAATATCCTATACCTACTACGGAGCCTGCTGCGGAGCCTGCTGTTAATAGCTGACCTAGTTAAGCGTCCGTCTCTAAGACCGTCTCTAAGGATTAGAAGATTTATTCTTCTTCCTAGCCTCTACCATCTTATCCGCAGGCCGTAATATAATCTAGATGCATTCTCCTAGTCGTATATTCTTCTCCTACGGCAGAGCTTGCGGCTCGACGGTTGTCCTGGTTGTATGGCTGTCTCTAGGGGTCGGGCGAGTCTGTGGACGTTGCTGGCTGGGCGTTACTAAGTCCGTGGGCCGTACTTGATAGTAGTCCTCCCAGTTCGTGCGTATTTTGTTACTGCTCTTAAGTACTACTCCGTTATGGAAAGTAGTAAAATCCGTTTGTCCTATAGGGGCCTGTTGCCGTGTCTGTTCTTCCTTTGGCCTATCTAGGTCTGTTTCCTGGTACGTACGGAGCTAGTCCTTGATACCCTTTAGTCGTCCTTTATTGCCAAGCCACGGAAGTATAGGTCTAGGTTGGTTGTGTGTCCTAGCTACTAGTCTTCCTTTATTAAACAGATGCACAAATCCTTGCTAAATAAGATCCTTTAAGCCTTGATATTTATACTTAGTAAAACGGTGACTTTCTCCGCATCTAAAATAGGTCCGCCGGCCTTGTCCTTGCGTGCCTCGCTGACCTCATGCGTCCCATTGCGGCCGTCCAAAGGCAGTAGAATCTTGCGGATGTTGGGAATCTTGTAGATATCAGCAGTTTTGCGGAACAAAGGGAGCTTGGGTGCTGTTCTGCCAGTCTTTGTATCCTGGTGCTGAGCTGTATCCTTGTGCCGGGCTTTAAACTATAGCCTGATTTAGTAGCGTCGCGTGCTTCCTTAGGTCCAGAAGTCTTCCTTCCCTTTGGCGGTCGAGCTTATTCCCTTGCTGCCGTAGCTCTTGTATAAGCTGGATATTTAGGACATCTTCTTCCGGAAGAACAGCCATTCGCTTAATATTCTCTGCAGCCATTATTCTTAACTCTACGGCCTCCTTTAGCCTTTTAAACATAAGGGTACTGGGCTCGTCTGCTATGGCTCTTGTCTTTTCTATTACGTGCCTATGGTATTCGATAGGGAGTCCTCGTATAAACCACTACCCCTTCTCTTGCTCAGTAAGGTTTCCTACGGCTACCGCTCTTGCTAAGATGGTAGTAAAGTTGTACACGTAGTGACGCAGCTCGCCTAGCTGTTCCGCAGATTTTCAAATAAAAGCTTCCACAAAGTCTCTTGTCTTTATGCGTTAGTAGTAGTTATTTGCTTAGTATTCTGCCCTAAGCTTTCTTATAAGCTCCATTTAATTACCAGCTATAAATTTAGGCAAGCTTTGGATCTACACCCCTATCTAATAATTACAGTACTCTAGAAGGCCTTAGTGCTTCTCCTCACTTGTTATACAATGTTGGGTGTATAGCTGTTTGTACTATTTAATAAACTGCGACACGTTCTACCCTGTAAAGTAGGGAGTTCTAACAGTTCCTAGGGCTGGTATAGGCTAAACCATAACGCAGATCTTGTCTTAAGCCGTTAACTGCTAGTTATAAGGTGATGCATCCTTAGGAGCTTGCAGGTAATCCCTATAGCTTTTATCCTTTATCTGCTAAGGGTTATTGGTCCTAGGTATTACAGGTAAACGCCATAATAGGTCTATTTGCATAGCTGTAGTCTTAATAGAGGATGTCCTAGATAACTGTCCTGGCGGGACATTAATAGGTGCATACTTTGGCTGGTCTACTTGTACAGCTATGTCCCTAATAGAAGGTGCCTGCTTCTTAATGCCTAAGGGGAGGTCTTCCTAGGAGAGTACGGAATCTTTATCTTCTACTACTACCGGGTCTTGATACGTCTATCTATTTTAGCCTACTGTCGTTCTGTACGGTAGGTCCTTATGGAGTGCCTCTAGGGCCGCTGCTAATATAATCTAGATAATTTAAAAGAGGACAAAGCTAAGCTAGAATAGGAAGCTTTTAAAGGCAGATCTAATCTCATGTGCTTACGGCCTTGCTCGGTATTATCTCTGTTCTTAAAGGGCAGCGCTAGCTTCCTTTGCCGCTAGATATCTTAGATCTCATTTCCATTTAACTAATTGGCCCTTGGCTTGTTGTCTTTGCATCTTTAATAACGTTCTGGCCATGCTTGTGCGCGCATAGGTGGCAAGATTTTAACTACTGGTAGTTGTCTAATTGGCTAACTGGTTCGCTTAACGCCAAATTTTTAAGTATGGGCACTAAACCTAACTCCTAAGACCTTTTAACCTACACCATTTTGCTTCCTATTGCCACTCTTTGGCCTGTGCGTTAAGTCTAGCTGTCCGTCTTTTCCGCTGTCTTTCTATTTAGGGTCTGCTTGGTTCCCCTTACTGTCCGATACTGCCTGGTTCTCTGGTTCTCTAGTTCTGCCGTCTTATCTATTGGTTCTTCTGCAGTTGGTTGTTCTTCTATAGCTAGCGGTTCTTTGGCAGTTGTAGTATATTCCTGCGTGTCTTCTGTGTATGTAGCACTAGACTTCTAATCCAAAGAGCTTGCTGTCGTCCCCACGTGGAATGCCAAATAATATATAGAAGGGTACGGTGTCTCTTAGATAGGAAGTTAGAATGCTATTAGTCAGTCAGTCTGTCTGTCTGTCTATTGGTCGGTCGGTTATAATTAGTTAAAAGTAATCAGTAAATCAGTCTGTAAGAAAGGAAAGAAAAGAATGTATTCCGGTAGGTTTATGATAATTAAGAAGGAGGGAAGCCGAAGGCTCCATAAATACAGGAAAATGCCAAGACAGTAGGCGACGTCTAATCTACACCACCACACTATAACCTAATAGGCATCCGGACGCTACCTAGCTCCACTAGAGACCAGTAGTATTTTATAGCAAAAAATTCCAGGGACCTAAAGTTAGGTATTATACCCATAATAAGGAACTGCTAGCCATAGTTAACTACTTTAAACAGTGGCGATACTACCTTGAGCACGCAAGCTATAGTACTTATATACTCTCAGATTATTATAATCTACGCTACTTTATAACTATAAAGGAGCTTATACCTTAATAAGCCAGATAGGCAGAAAAGCTTGCGCGATTTAACTTTAAGATTAAATATAAGCTAGGGGAAAATAACCCTGCTAACAGACTATTACAACGGCCAGACTATACTAAAGGCTTTAAAACAGGAGAAGAAAAACAGATAATAGATATCTTACTCCCTACACTATAGAACAAGCTCCGGGTGTAGGATGCTTAAGTATTTATAGCTCTATATACCAAGTCTTAGGTGGTATAAACCCTATTAGCTTCTACTAACGTTCCAGCTGGTACCTAGTCCGTGGCCAATAAGGGTCTAAATATACCTAGATAGGACGTCCCTAACATAAGTTTGGAACCTAGTAATATACCACTAATTACTAAGCTATTCCCTTAAACTAATAGTAAAGCTAAAAAGTAATTAGAACTTAGAGCCCTATAAAGACTAAAGGACTTTAACCTTATAGCGGCCTTTCTAACGTACGCGCACTAAGAAGTTGCAAGATCTATAGTACCATCTAGTCTTGTACTTAGAGCAGTATAAGGCAAAACAGCTTTTACCTAGGAACTATCCAAAAGGTTAACGAATCTTATCCATAAGGTGCAATAGAGGGACGCCTCCTATGCTATCTTTAATGCAGAAGTAGACCGGAAACGTGATGGAAAAGAAGCTACTAGGCGTTACTATTAGGAACTAGACCCAATGGGCCTACTGCGTAGATATAGCAAGGTTTAGGTGCCATAAGAAGCAAATCTACAATAGAAGATCTTTATAAGGAATTACAATAATCCTCTAGACGGCCACTATAGTTAAGCCAAAACAGTAGAATTACTTTAACGCAAATACTACTGGCTAAAGCTTAAGTAGGAAGCAAAGGAGTATATTAACTACTATAAGAAGTGTTAAGTATACAAAATCCAAAGGCACAAGCTATAGGGTTTACTTAAATTAGTTCCCCCCGCTAGTAAGCTATAGTAATATTACGCTATAGACTTTATTACGGATCTCCCGCCCTTAAAAGATAGGCAAGGATAAATATACAATTCGGTCCTAGTACTTATTAATAGGTTTTTAAAGTACGTCTAGTACCTTCCTGTTAATAAGACGATTAACACATAAGCGCTTGCTAGCCTAATTAAGGAAAAATACTTTCTTAAAGTAGATTAGCCACACTTTATTATCATTAATAGGGGCAGCGTTTTTATAAGCCAGTACTGGTCAGATCTATGCTTTTATTTAAAGATAGACCACCGCTATAATACAGCTTTTTATCTGCAGATAGATAGGCAAACAGAACACCAGAACCAGGAACTGGAGTCTTATTTATAAATATATTTAAACTATTAGCAAGACAATTAGTATAAGCTACTTCTATACGTAGAGTATGCTTATAATTTAAAGCAATACGCATTATATAAGTATACATCAATTCAGATTGCCTATGGCGTCCGATTATCTGGGTTTAATAGTATACCCAGCAATTACTAGCTAAGGCCGCATAATTAATTATAGGATCCTATTGGGAAGTCCAAAAACATCCACCAGAGAGTATAAGGATACCTTTAGGAATGGGAGGAGTAATAAAAGCATATAAAGCAGAGCCTATAAGATGCCTAAGAGCAGTAGAGACTCTAGTACAACCACAAACACTAGGACAAGCATTTTAGAGTAGGCGACAAGGTTCTATTACGTTTAACAAATATTAAGACCCGTTAACTATTAAAGAAGCTTGATATAAGATATCTAGGTCCCTTCTAAGTTAAGGAATAAATTGGTAAGCTAGCCTATTATCTCTAGCTACCTCTATCTATGGCCTATATATATCTAATATTTTATATAAACCTACTAGAGCTATAGCATAGACCACTACCAGGAAAGAACTTCCGTCTAGGCCTAATTAAACACCCTAAAGTAGTGGGCGAGTGGTATAAGGTTAAAGCCATACTACGCCATAAGTCTGTTAAGAATAAGCTTTAATATAAAGTTAAATGGCTAGAATGGCCCGCTAAGGACTCTATATAAGAACTAGAGGATCACCTTAATTATTATAAAGATATTTTAAAAGAATATTAAAACCAAGGTCCGCAATCTATAAGGCGCAGAAAGCGCTTTAATACCATAGTATTATTACAGCCTATAAAGAAGACTCGTGTAAAGAGTAAGAAAGAGGTTAAATCAGATATGGAACGGATAGGCTCTAGAAACTATAAGGATTAATTAGGGCTACGGCCTAAGGCAGGATAGGTCCTTAGCCTTTTTATATATATAGCATAGAATTAATAGGGTATTTTGCTAGAATCGCATTCCCATTTATTAGTCTATATTAGGAATAGTATTCCTATGCCTTTCTAAATGCCTCATAAGGCCTTTCTAAGTACTAGTTAAGATCCTCAATTACTACTATATACAAGAACAATCCCAAATGCCTAAATTAAAAGCCACTATGCCTTATCCTTAGGAGCAGGATTAGTATCCATCGGCCTTCTAAGGGATGGCTGACGGGAATAAGATCCCTTTATAGGTGTATAAGTAGGCATAAAAATAGGGGCAGGATAATAAGGTGTAGATAAAGCAGAGATTTTTAAACGCTTAACACCAATATTAGGTCCAAACTAATACCAACGAAGCTCTTAAGGTGTTAGCTTATAGTTAATAGAGACACGCTTAAGCCCAGAATAAATAAAGACGTTGGCTAGCTAACACAGTCTGGAACTACCAAGACCTTGCTACAGCAACTATTAGTTACCTATCCGCTAGGTACCCGAAGGGTAACCTACCTAATACCGCATTATATTATGCTCTTTTAAAACTTAACGCGCATGCGTGAACTCCTTCTTGTGGTAAACGGCGACCTTCTTCTCATTACCCCTATCCTTTACCCTATCCTTAGTATACCAACCTTACTCCCTTATCAGGCGTTGCTGGCTAGCTTGCTAGGAATTATAGGCAGTGTAGATAGCTGTAGCATAGTCTTAAATTTAACCCAGACGTTCAGCATTAGCGCTAGAATGAGAGAGAGCCCAGGTAATATAGTAGTTAAGGACATTAAAGAATCATCGCCACTCAGGCCTAGGCTATATAGAAGCCTAAAGTTAGCAATGGAAACCTATTAAGGATAGGAAAGCTTACCTTAACGCAACTACTGCTCTTAGTACGTATGTATTAATCATAAGGACTAAAGGTGTTAGACCTTATATAGTAGGTCTTATTATAAGCATCCAGAATCTTCTTATTAGACTTCTAGTCTTTTGAGGACGTGTATATAAAGTCATTTAAGCAGGACCAGCACTAGTTACGGGTTAGCGGAGGTTGGGGTTCCATATGCAACGGCAGGGCCAGAATACGCTGTAGAATTAGATTAGAAGAGCAGTCAGCAGGAGAATAAAGAGGCATATTAAATTAATAATAGAAAAAAAGAAAATCTTAATAATAGGAAGTGAGGTATTAAAGAAAAGGAGTAGCTTAATAAGCAAGGTGTCTCTATACTTTACCTTCTAATACCCTTCTAGTAAATAGCCGTAACCTTACTAATATAACTCCGTTACAATAGCGCAATTTAGAAGGAAGGAAATACGCGTATAAGCCATTTAGTTATTACTTCTTTATAAAAACTAATTACGCGGCTGGGGAAGGTAATTAAGACGTTAATTACAGACGTATATAGGTGAAATTATACCTAAACAATACTACGGTATTAAAGAATAACGTTATAGACGTTCTTAACAAATCGTATAATAGCTAGAGGCGCTATTACAAAGTATCCCTTCTATTTACTAGGCAGTAGAGCTACGCTAAATATATAGCATAGAACTAACGAGAAAGGATTATAGATTAATATCTCAAAAGTCAAAGACAACGGCAAGCCAAGGCTCTATACGTTAAATCCTATACCAAAAGGTTCTACGGAACCATATCAGAAACACCAAATTGCCTATAACACTTACAATTAATTACAGACCGGCATAAAGGCTTAAAAGTAGAGTTGCATAAAAATCCTTAAGTCAGCCCAAGTAGTCACCGGCATACTTCCAGTAGGCTTCCAATAGGTCTTTTAGCAATCCTCGCGTCTTTTCTCCAGTTATGTTTTTTCCTTATTAAGGTTTTTAGGAGTTTAAAGCAGGGGTTAGATAGATAGATAATATACAACGGCATACCAACATCTCTCCGAACCCCTTTTGGGACGAGCCCTTATAATCTCCCTCTACCGCAAGGTAATGGCGATTAGGGGCCAACTGTAAAAAGGGGGGGCTGTTACGGACGCTTTAAGTACGATATTACAACTACTTGGGAGAGAGTCAGAAGAAGCTAGTTGGTTAATCGAGGCACGGTCTAGGATGGAACCCGTGGAACTATGTGACGAGGAATAGTAAGCAAGTCACATAATAGTTAAACGTATTGGCTGCGTTAAACGTAAGGGACGTTATATTTAATACAGAAAATACGTACCTTACGTAGCGAAGGGATTTCTTAGGCGTACGGATGTGTATTTAAAGGACCACAGTCCCTACCTAGATAGTTCTCTCTTTGTAGTAAATCTTAGAATACAATTAGAGTTGATCTATTAGGCAACCACTCCATACTAGTTATTATTTGTTACTATTACACTATTAACTTTATTTAATATCTATATACCTAGCCTAATAATAAGTCCACCATAGTTTCTGCTATAAGGCTTTATTACACATTTACTACCACAGTTATGGTATTAATAAGTTAACCACCAAAAGCACCAGTTACGGCTATATCTACGGCAGCTATAACCTTAGGGTTAGGAGACACCAGTATAAGGGACACCGATTCGCAGCTAGTCATAATAGGTTAGTTATAGGAAATGGTTAATTAATTAACAAACAACAATAGGTTACTTAAAGAAAGAATTAATAGAATTAGAGCAGCTAAGGTTAAGTTACCCTTAATTAAACAATTCTTAGGAGAGAAGTTAAAACTTAAAGGATTTTTTATGTAAATGCACTTTAAGGTTATGCAGAAAGGAGCTAAGCTAGTTATACTAATAGACCAAGTAGCGTATGCAGGACTGTTCTTAACAGGAAGAGCACTTAAGTAGTTTAAACCTTACTTTACGGAAATACAGGTAAACGGAATGTTAACTACTAACCAAGATATACAATTTATATTTATAAGCTGGAACGGGTTTACAAAAAGGTTAATATAGATATTTAGCAATTTAAAGGCATTAATTACCGCAGAACAAAAGCTACAGAACCTAGTATAATGTACTTTAGCAATTAAGTATATAATATAGTTTCAGACACTTATAATATAGGTTAAGTAAAATAATAAGGCGCTTATGGCACAGTATAAATAGGGACTTAAGGCTAAAGTCTAGGACGTAATTATCCTAATAGAAGATGCGGATACTCTAAGAGAGTTAATAGATTAAGTAATAAAAATTAATAATAGAATCTATTAAAGGGAATAAGCCAAAAAAGGGCAAGATAGAGTTCTACAGTTATATAAGGCGTAGAGCACGCATTAACCGACACAGAGTTAAAAACTATAGAATAGCATAGAGCCAATAGACCTAAGCAGTACTAAAGAATCCAGAAGATGGAGTAAGAAACTATAGAAACCTAGAGGTTAAGGATTAAGTAATTATAGGACTAAGGAGCAGAGGCTAAACTAGGGATCTTAGCAGCAGAAGATATTTAAGCGGACTCTATAATAAGAAGAATAGTTTAAAAAAGGAGCTTGCATAAATTATGGAAAACAGGGTTATTTTGCCAGAGACTATAGAGGTAGTTAAAGTAACCACGCGGTAAAGGGCACTAGGTTATTAGAGTATAATAACACAGATATAGGGATATTGCGCGGGACCAAGGAATGTTTAATTAAACATTTTATATTTTGTTATAACAACGCATACCAAATTTATAAGGACGCTAAGTATGGTGTAAGCTATTGGCTACAGGAGCTAGAGTTAAGAGGACTTAAAGGAACTAGAAAGTTAAATAAAGAATAAATTTAACTCTACAAGCTGGATTAAGATGTCACAGCAATATATAGACAGAGATTAGTAATAATAATAATAGAGTTAGAGTACTTATTAATTAATAGCAACAAGGACAAAAAAGAGGCCAACTAGGGGCACTTAAACCTTAATAAAGCATTAGAAGCAGAAACTAAGACCACTATAAAACGCAGTTTAGTAACGGGTATTATAACACTATTAAATACGGCATCTATTACTTTATAAAATGGAAGGAGTAATATCTAAAGACGATTAAGTAAGCAGACAACTGCTAGTGCTAGCTTACCACTTAATAAAGGCAAAAGGCTAAAGGCTTAGGATTTTTAAGACAAGATGCGAGACACTTAAGATTCTTAAGATAAAATAAGACATACCTAAGAACCTATAACAGATAAAAACCAATAAGAAAGGGCAGTAGCTTAGTTTAGCAATAAACAAATAAGTATAGAATGTAAGTTTAAGAACTACAAGTTTGGAGAACAAGTAAAAACGTTAGTTTTAGGTAACCGTAGTATTTAGCCTAAAGATTAAAAAGTTAATATAGAGATTAAGAAGTAAGATAACTTTAAAAATCTAACTGCAAGACATAGAAAGCAAGAAACTATAGATAAGTTTAGGTAAAGAATTATTACATAGCAAGAGTAAAAGCTAGATAAGAGATTAGCTATGCCAGGACGTATAAGGGACAAAGCACCTATATAAAGAATTACTAATAGGCCTAAGGTAGGGACGCCTAGAGTAAAATAGTTAGACAAACTGGAACAGGAAAAGGAGTTAGAAATCCCAATTAGGTTTAAAGAAAGATATACCAAAGGTTATTACAACACAGCAATAACAAGGTACTTTTTAATGGATAAACTATATATACTAAACCAGTTATATGGAAAGTGGTATAGGCAAAGACACAACAACAAATAGGAAGATTTCTATATATGGCTAAATAAAAAAGTTGTCTAAGACTAACCTATTATTAAGAAATATATACATTATATTAAAGGAGCATTAATTATAATATTAAGGAACCTAGAAGAAGGATCTAGGGACTAGAGAAGTAAATAATAAATCTTAGTACCCGTAAATAAAAAGCTAATAGTCAGGTTAACTAGGCAGAGGTTTAAACTTAAAGGTAAAGACAAACTAAGAGTTAACCTAAGTTACTTAGCGCATTATATACTATCATAGATAGCTTATATAGATGACATGTATAATATACATAAAGCACTAAAGGACAAAAACCAGAAGTATCTAACTAGAATATATTAGGCACCGGATAAAAAGAAATACAAAAATGCTAAGTATATGCATAGATAGCACCTAGTGGAAGTATAGAGTTAAGAAAACCTAATACTTTAGCCAGGAAGATTCCTTATAGAAGAATGCCTAGACAGACAATAGTAGTGGGAGTGCCTAGAGAACACTTGTCTATAGTATATAGAGGAAAAGAAATAAACTAAGTATTGGCTAAAAGAGAACTAAGTATAAGCAAGATCTAGCAGCCAATAGTTAGGAAAAGGGGAGGCCTATAAGACTAGAGGGAGCCAGTAGTAGAGCCTTAAACCCTTAAGGGAATTTAAGAAAGACACCTAAATTTAAAAATTAAGTAGCAGGATTAGCAGTTTAAAGCGTTAGTAGACAGTGGAGCTATAAGAAACCATATATTACTAATAGCAGTGGAAAGAATAGGGTTACTACACAGACAGAAGGAACACCCGTATCTACTTATAATAATTTTAGGAGATCTAATAGCCTATAAAGGAGGCATTATTAATCTTAAAATAGGACCTATTTAGTTAACTATTAAAGGAAGACCAGTTAAGATATCTTTTAATATCCTACTATTAGGAAAGGACAAGGCGGTACTAGGAATGCCTTAGTTACAGGAATATAATTTAAGGATCAATTAGGTTATAGGTTAGGTTAATATTAAAGACATATAATAACATAAAATGCAATAGCAAACCAAGATGGTATAGTACTAAGTTAGAGCAATATACAAAGAGACTAAGTAAGGCTTAAGTTATATACTAAAGAGATACCATAAGTATGGTAAAAGGTTATAGTCACTAAAAAGTAAAAAGCTGTTAAAGCATATAGTATAGGGCTATAAAATAGAATTAGAACTAGAAACTAGCCTAAAGTTCTTTCTAATCTATAAGCTTACTAAAACCGAGACAGTGGCGCTTAAGGAGTTTATCTAGAAGAACTTATAAAAGGGATATATTAGACCGTTACAGTTATTAGCAGGATATCCAGTACTGTTTATCCTAAAGAAAAACGGAAAACTTAGGATGTGCATTAACTACAGATAGTTAAATAGCATTACTAGAAAGGATAGGTATTCTTTACCCTTAATTAGCAAAATCTAAGACAGGATAGGTAATATAAAGATCTTTATAAAGATAGATCTAAGATAGGCGTACTATTAGATTAGGATTAAGGAAGGCAATAAATAGAAGGCAGCCTTTAGGTTAAAGGAAGGACTATATAAACTATTAGTAATACAGTTTAGGCTTATAAATATACTAGTAATATTTTAGAAATAAATTAATAGTGTGTTAGGAGAATACCTTAATAAGTTCATTATAGTATACCTTAACAACATTATTATCTACTTAATAAGTAAGGAAGAACATAGAGAACATATTAAGTGGGTCTTAAAGAGACTATAAGAAGAAAAGATGCTAGTAGTAATTAAGAAATACAAGTTCTTTACCAGAAAGACCAATTTTATAGGATTTATTATTAAACTAGGAAAAATTAGTATAGACCCAAAGAAAGTTAAAGCTATAGTAAGTTAGCAAGAACTAAAAAACATAACATAGTTAAGATTATTCTTAGGGTTTTATAACTACTATAGGAGGTTTATAGCATAGTGGTTAAAGAATATTAAGCCATTTATAAAACTAATTAAGAAGGAGGAACTATGGATATGGGGTAATAAGCAAAGGAAGTTATTTAAGAAACTTAAGAAGTTATTTACCTAGGATCTAATCTTTAAAATCTACTAGCCAAAGTTAGAAATGGTTATAGAAATAGATATATTAGACTTTGCATTAGGAGTATATTTGCTATAGAAGCATTTAAACAGATGGCATCTAGTAGCGTACTATAGTCGGAAGATAACACCACTAAAGTTAAACTATAATATCTACAACAAGGAGTTATTAGGTATAGTTATAGCACTTAAGAAATAAAGAGCATTCCTATAAGGCATAGAAAAACCATTTATAGTTAAAATAGATTATAAGAACCTAACAGGGTTCCTAATAACAAAAGAACTTAACCAGAGATAAGTTAAATAGGCAGAAATGCTTGCAAAATATTACTTTAAAATTTAGTATACTAAGGGAACAGACAACGCATAAGCAGACACTCTAAGCAGAAAAGCTAAATTATAAAACAAAGAAAAGCTATTAGGAGCTTTACTATAAAAGGATTTGTTTGTATCAACTTAATGATACAAGTGAGTCATATCCCGGGGCACGAAATACGTATAGTATCGTATGCTCTTTGGGATGGTGGTGACTGTCTCTTGTATTGAAGCAGACTACGTAGTCTATATACTAATGCGCCTCCCCCCTGATTAGTCAGTGCTTCAGGGGTGCACCAGACGCGTAAGCGGGTGGTTGGTACGACAGGTGCTGTAATTATACAGGATTAAAACGGAATAATTAGGTATAATTATCTAAAGATTATAGCAACTAAGGAGAGCTAAGTTCACGAATTACTAGAGAGTAACTAGATATAAAGGATTTAGGAAGCATAGGTAAAAGATCTAGACTTAGAGCAGTATAAGAATAAGAAAGCAACCTATATTATAAGAACAATAGCAGAAGAATTTATAAAGGAATAATATAAGGACACAATAGAGCCACAGGCTTAGTGTTAAGACTTTAGGAAGAGTACATTATTTAAGGAATCTAGGGACTAGTGAGACAAGTTATAAAAGAATGTCTAGATTGCTAGAGAAACAAACTAATAAGGCATAAGCCGTATAGAGGGCTACAACCAGTTAAAATACCAGAAAAACTATAGGAAGTTATATTATAGGACTTTATTATTAAGTTACTAAAGTTAAAAGATCCTATTACCAGACAAGATTATAACGCAATCTTAGTAATAGTGGATAAGCTAATAAAGTAGGGTTACTTTATAGCATATATAGAAGAAATATCCGCAGAAGATATAGCTAGAATCTATATTAAAGAAGTATTTACAAGATATGGAGCACTAAGTAAGGTTATATTAGATAGAGATCTAAGATTTATAGCAGCATTCTAGGAAGTGTTTTTAGCAGAATAAGGGGTTTAAGCAGTAACGTTAACTATATATTACCTACAGACAGATAGTTAAACAGAGAGACTAAACTAGACACTAGAATAGTATTTAAGGTACTATATTAATTACGCACAGAATAATTAGGTATTGTTATTACTAGTTACACAGTTTATATATAATATAACACCATAGGAAAGGATAGGCACATTACCTTTTAAGGCGAATTATGGATATAAGCTAAGAATATTATTATCGCTATAATAAGTAAAGAAAACAAGTAGCACAGCTAAAGAAAGAATAGAGATGTTAATAAATCTCCATAATCACCTTAAAAGTGTAGTAAAGTTAGTACAAGAGAGAATAAAAAGGTACTATAATACTAGGAGATCTAAGGGACCAGATCTTAAGGAGGGGGATAAAGTGTGGCTACTATATAAAAATTTCAAGAGTCAATAATTAAGTAAGAAGTTAGACTATGTTAAACTAGGACCATTTAAGGTTAAGACAAAAATCTTAAAAGTTATATATAAGCTGGACTTACTAGAGAAAATAAAAATCTACCCTATATAGTATATCACAATGCTAGAGCTAGTATACAGAGATATTAAGCCACCAGTCTATAAAGCAGACACGTATAAAGGACAAGAAGAGGATAAATAGCAAGTTTTAAAGATTATTAGTTATAAAGACGTTAATAATAAAATATAGTATAAAGTAAAGTGGATAGGCTATAAGGAGACTACCTAGAAGCCACTAGACAACTTAAAGAACGCTATAAGAAAGGTATAGGAGTATTAAAAGAGAATAGGTTAGGCAATATTAATAGGAAAGAATTACCAAAGAATAAATTACCTAAGGGGGACCTAAGAAGAACATCTACTAATATATTTAGAGCTGTTTCTCCTATAGAAGGAAGAGAGTCGGTTCTCTTATTACTAAGTTCCTGTAGACCTTATTAGATAAGCTTTTACTTCTTTAAACGAACTTTCTTATACACACGTTCTAAACGCTAAAGATAGGCATAAGCTAGACGCTAAGCTTTAAGGACATATATGGACTCTTCTAAGGCACGCTAAACCTTAAGCAACGCAGAGGCTAACTTACTATTAAGTTTCGCAGTAGTAGATTAAATATAAGACCCTATAATAAGTTACTTAGGGAACTTAAAGACTATTAAGAGTTATAGGACGCGTATATTTAGTATTAGATATAAAATAAATGTTATAGGATAAACGCATATTTACATAAGTGCATTTAGAATAAGAGGAAGGTTGGCAACTAAAGGGACTTACAATTGCAATATAACTTAACCCCTCTTTTACGCAATAAGAGTAAGGAATTGCTATTACTTCACCTAGTAATAGTATTAAGGAGACGGTATAAAGGTAATGCTTAACCCAGGAAAAAAAAGAAAGTGCTTTAGGCATTATAAGTATAGATATTAACTAAATTAATTAAACGGACATTATACCCCTAGTAGACAACTTAGAGATATTAGGAATCTTTAAGGACAAAGATAAAGAGGAGGGAGATAGTATTATAGACGCTTTAAGTACAATATTATAACTACTTAAGAGAGAGTCGGAAGAAGCTAGTTAGTTAATTAAGGCACGGTCTAGAATGGAACCCATAGAACTATATAACGAGAAATGGTAAGCGAGTTACATAATGGTTAAATATATTGGCTGCGTTAAATATAAGGAACGTCACATTTAATACAGACAACACATACCTTACGTAGTAAAGGGATTTCTTAGGCGTACGGATATGTATTTAAAGGACCATAGTCCCTACCTAGATAGTTCTCTCTTTATAGTAAATCTTAGAATACAATTAGAGTTAATCTGTTAGGCAACCACTCCACACCAGTTGTTATTTATTACTATTACGCTGTTAACTTCATTTAATATCTACATACCTAGCCTAATAATAAGTCCACTATAGTTCCTGCTACAAGGCTTTGTTACAGGGGCAATATAAAAGATATTATTACGGTCACCTTGGGTTGCCCTTAGAACAACCCCCGGACACCCCTTAGACGTCCGTTGGTTATATACCAAAGACACGTGCCTGTAGTATATAGTCTCCACAATCCCTAAGGCCTTACCTCCTTAAGGATTCGTCTCTCTCACCAATCTATCCTATTCCACAGTTGTGTCCTTATAGCCCCCTATCTACAAAGTCCTCTTATAGGAGTTTATAGGAGTTTATAGCGTTTCTAGCGCCTTGGCGTTAGTATTCTCTACTAAGAGTCTAATTTATAAGATAAGCCATATTCCCATTAACTTAGCATGCTTAAACTAAGAAACCGATAAATATCCATAAGCTAACCTATTTAGTAGATCCATCTATTTCTTAGTCTAAGCTACTTTAGCAAGCTTTTAGAAGCTAAGCCGCTCTATTTATAAGGTAAACCATCAACTTTAAAGAAATTAATATAAGCAACCGCGACGTCTATTATCCTATAAATACCTGCGTTAGAATTACCTTAATCAGCTCTCTAATTAATAGATTTTCCAGAACTAACCGCCAGCCATAAGTGCATCCAAAAGGCGTTAAAGAAACCCCTCTATTTCGTCTAGCAGGAGCCACATAATCTCAAGCTTTTAATTAAATAGTAGATATCTAGGATATCTATACCGTATACTAGTGCATCTAATACAACTAGAATTCAAATTCGAGATATTAGGCGCGTATATTTAGTATATAAGTGGTCTTTGTTAATATTTACAAGCGTTACATAGAGTTAATTTTGCGACCGTAGGCTCCCAGACCCTTAATAGAAAATTCTTATATAACGACTCTACCACAGCTCTACTATCGCCCATATATAGTCGCCTATACAATCGTCCGTACAAACGGCTCTACATCGTCTCTACAAACGGCTCTACATTACCTTTACGAACGGCTTTACGAACGGCTTTACGAACGACTCTACGAACGGCTCTACAAACGGCTCTACAAACGGCTCTACAACGGCTCTACAACGGCTCTGCAACGGCTCTGCAACGGCTCTATAAATAGCTCTACTTATCTAGCAGGAGCCAGTCTGCTTAAACTTTTAATAATAAACTACCTAAGGGCTTAAATGTTAGCGACTCAGTCAATCGAGGCACGAGCACGGCAAGATGGACGCGCAAGCCTGTGCGATTGGTAGTCTATAAATGAGGATCCAAAGCTAGAGAAAGGAAAGGGGAAGAACAGAAGCACCGCTCGAAGTTATATACAATTCTCTGGTCACGTGACGGCACTTTGCCATTATGTAACGGCAATTTGCGGCAATCTACGGCAATGTGCCAGCGCCGTAACATTACCCCCCCCCTCCGAAAAAGCCTGCCCTTAGGCTTTATATATCCGTATTATGTCCATAGGGTGTTCTTATCTATATACTTAATAGGTAGCTTATTATCTTCGCTATACTAGCACTCCATCTACTCGTTTAGATACTTTGGGGGTTCTGGCTTATTAGGGTATTAGTTATAGAACTCTTTAAGCTTCTAGGGATAACCTATAAAGTTCTAGGCAGGGTATTAGGTTGGGTCTAGATTATAACCTTTCTATTAGATATAGTATTTTAGCGTTCCTTATACTAGTTTATAGGCTAGTATTTTATTAACTTCCTATTTGTCGTTGCTATTAACTTAAATCGGCAGTGGAGGCTTATTTTTTTATCTAGGTAATAGGTTATTTATAGCTTTCCATAGCTTATCTAGTAAGAAAATAGGGTAGACTTTAATTAAGTCTAGGAGTTTAACCTTATATAAGTTGCCTTCTTTATTAAGGATCTTATATAGTCCTACTATCTTATAGTCTAGCTTACAGCTAGGCCGTTCTATTTTTTAGTTCTTTATTATAACCCAGACCTTATTACCTACGGTAAATTCAGGCTTATGCCTATGCTTATTTACTTATTGTTCTATTAATTTCTAGGCCTTCTCTAGGTTCTTATAGGCTACCGCCTATACTTCTTTTAAGCATCTAGTATACTGCTATGCTTCCTTATAAGATAGTTTTTCGTATATAGTTTGCAGTTTTTCCAGTCTCTCCCAGTTAAAGCTTATATAGAGTAAGTATCCTATTTCTAGCTAAATAGGTGCAAACCCTATAGAGTTATAGGGTAGGGTTATCTAGGCATAGTCTATTATAGGTAGTAGTTTGCCCTAGTTATCCTAAAAGTAGTTAATAAAGGGCTAGAGTCTCTAGTCTAAGTATTAATTTACAATCTCTGTCTAACTATTTGTCTGGGAGTGGTATGCTATAGAGAGCTTTAGTCTAATACCTAGGATCTAGGTGAACTTATTCTAAAAGGCTAATATAAATTGCGGCCTGTAGTTAGTGTCAGTATACTTATATTATTAACATACACGAATATCACTTATAGTGGTACGTATGCGGTGTTAAAGTTGGTAGTTAATTGTTGTCTAGAAGTTAGGGGTTGCTTTAAGTCAGATTAGCTAGTCTTACCTTATAGTCTCATAACTACGTTACGTGATTAACATTCCGATACTAGAGTAACTCTAAAAAGAAGGCTAATCTACACTTTAAAGTTAAGTCTACTTCTAGACTATTTATAGCGTATACGCAATAACTAGCTCTTCCGTCCATAATACGTAATAGCTCCACCTTTAATCCTAGAGCGCGCCACCTGTTAGATTCTACCATACCATTAAACCAGCCAATTAGGATTTTTTATCCCTGGGATAGAAAATCGCTATTAGCTCGCCTACTACTAGCGCCTTGGCAGCTGGCTCTATATTATATAAGTCCGTTATACCTACTAAAACCAAATCCGTTTGTTTAACCCACCCTACAGCCTATAATTCGACTTAATTTGTATTAATAAGCCATAATAGTGCCGTACAAGGCTTTCCCTTTGTTATAGCGTCCGTAGGGTTAGTATCTCCATTAATCCACTTAACTTCAGTAATCTGTCTTCGTTTATAAGCTTAGCGAAGGCATATTATATTAATTATTAAGCGTTTCTCTTACGTAGTTCCTAGTCAGACAAGACAGTTATATAAGGACTTTAAGTTAGTACAGAGAATAAGTAGTAAGTTAACCTGTAAGACCTTATCTAGTGTAGATTTAATTATAGCGCCTATATTAAAATCATGCGCCATACTATACAGCTCTAAGGCTAATACACTCCTAGTAACTCTTTTGCACTTAATTAAGAACCAGTAAACAATATTTGCCTTATTTAAGGCGTCTGCTAGTACAAGTACATAGCCGATTTACGAAGATAGGTCCTTATTATTGGCAAAGGAAGCGTCTATAAATACTAGGAGTTATAAGGTATTAGCGTCTAGCTTAACAAACTTTAGGCCTCTATTTGCGTTCTTAATCTGCCAGCTTAATTGCTTATTAAAACTCTTTATATTATCTTTAACTAGGTTAACTACCTAGGCAGTAAAGGATAGGTTATATAAGGCCTCTAGCTAATAGATTAAGGCGATATAAGCTCCTCTAGCGCGTTAAGCAATATACTGGTCCTTTGGCATAAGTAGGTTACGCATAACTCCTTTAGAGCTAGTGCTGTCTACTAGCATAGTGTTAACTACGCTAAGGTTCTTACACTAGCGCCTTTGCGTTAGTGTGATGCTCCTATCTTATATTAATTGAATAAGTCCTCTATTAAACTTAATTGGTGTATTAGCAGTCAGTTACTCTCACTCCTTAGCCATAAATTCAGCCTTATATAGTTCGCTTTGTTCAGCCTCTATAAAGGTATTATCTATAAGGAACAGTGTATTATTAGTCTATAGGCCGACAATTCTAAAAGGCCTATCGCTGTAAAGCAAGTAGGGGTTATATGTGGACTGGTCTATTCGCAGCTAATTAACGTAATATAAATGGTAGGTCTTAAACCAGTGGTTTCCAGCTTTAGATACTCTGTAAAGTGGCTTTATAACCTTTAGAATGGAGTCTATATTAATTCCCAGTTGTTTATTTAGCTTATATAGCGGTTATACATAAAACTTATAGTTTAGGTTCGTAGTAGACTAGACATAGGCTTATAAGATGTCTTGGAGGTAGAGTTATATCTATAGTAGTATAGCGGCGATATAGAGAATTAGCCGCTAACTAATTTATTAAATCGTTAGTAACTAAGTAAGGACTAGCTCTTTCTCTAAGTTATTATAGGCCTATACAACAAGTCGTGATTTCTTAAAGGCTTTATCGGTTCCCTTATTCTTAATCTTATTAATAAACCGTAAATTAAAGAGTCTGACCCCCTTTAGCATATTATATAGCTTAATAATCTTAAAGACACCTTTTTTAAGTAGGCCTATAACCTCCTTTTGTTATAAAGCGCTGAATTAGGTGTTGCTATTATTCTATAAGTAAATAGTAGTACTAGCTGTATCCACGGTATTATCGTCCTATAAGTAGATAGCGATATCTACAATATCCATAATATCCGCAATATTACCTATAAAAGCGTCTGTATCTATTATAGCATCTATAACAGTTGTATCTGCGACAGCTATAAGTAATAGGTATTTACGGGGGCGACCTCTACCTCGCTTTGGCGGTAGCTATAGTTTAGCCTTAGGTAACAATTAAGGTTCGGCTGGTAAAGGTACTGGTTTATCTAATTTAATAGACTCTCGTGGTTTAACTAGGTCTTATAGGTTTAGTAGGTAGGGTTTTACAACTATAGAGTGGAAGGTTATAGGTCTATTTGGTAGCTTTATAGTACAGGTATTACTGTTAATAGTAAGTAGTATATATAGTCCGTCCTAATAACCACTTTGGCTAGTATTACCTTCTCTCCAGACTAAGACAGGCAAATTAGGTGGGAGGCCGTAAATAGCGTCAGTTTGTGGTCTATTTTGCATATTAAGAGCGTTAGCAATCTGTTGTTTAGCTTATAGCTTCTAGATTTTCACCATTGCTTTCTTAATAGCTATAGCTCGCTATATAACTAAAGGTAATAGCGCGTCTAATTTAACTATTTAGGGGTAGGCTCTAAAGACTAGGAGTATAGGGACTAGGCCTTCTAGGCCAGCCGTGTTATTAATGGCTTTAAAGGCCATTTATAGGGCTATCTCCTTGCTGATTTTAGGGATTTCAGTTATAATAATTTAGTAGGCTTATTATAGCGGATTGTAGTAGCGTTCTACCATTCTAATAGAATTATATAATTTAACTGGAACTGACTTTATAGTTGCTCCTATAGTAGTAGCGTAGTGCTTAAACTTCTTACTAACAAAGTTCTTCCTAGCGTCTGTGGTGATTAAGTCTAGTAGTCCTAAATAGCTATTAATCTAGCACATTTGAAGAATATCCTAAGTGTGCTTAGCGCTAATATCTTATAGCTATCTACCAGCTTAAAATTAAGTTGCTTTGTTAACTATGTGTAATAGGGGGGAGCCGCTAATATACATAATATTGATTATGATGTTATAATTAAAATTAACGTCGTCTTGTAAGGTAAAGCGAAATCTACCTAGAGATCTGCTATGCTTCTAGTAGTAGTGGTAGAGTCTAGTTAGCTCTTTAATAGCAGATCTATCAGTGTTATAGCTGTGGCCAGCCTTATTAAGAAGCTTTTGCAGTCTATTAACTAATAGGTAACTAAATTGATAGTATAGACGTTGTAGTTCTACATTAGTTAAGTAGCAAGGGTTTATATTAAAAGACTTAACTAAATAAGACTGTAAGGAGAAGCTCTATAAGAGAAATAGGTGGCTAAATTGTCTAACTACTAGTACCCTTTTAGTGCGAGTGATGATAACGTCCTTTAGGTTATTGTATTTAATATAGAGTCTGTCTATATCTGCTAGGCAAAGTAGGAAAGAAGTATCTGCTATAATAATATAGAATTGTATCTTGCCTATAGGGCTGTTAATATTTATAGTTCTGATAAACATAGAGGCTCTAATCCCAAATTAGATAGTTACTTAGCCCTTAGTTAACATATTAAGGCTTATGGACTTATCTACGGCCTATAAAGCTTAGAATTGGCTGTAGCCAGCTGTAGACTTACGCAAAGCACCTATATTGATTATAATTCCTATAAAGACCGTTAAGGTATATTATGGTGCTGTGGTTGTGGCCATACTATAGGCAAATGGGTCAGTCTCTGTATAAGGTTCTGTAGTAGACTCCGTAGTAAGTTTTAAAGCCGTAAGCAGGTGTATATAAGCCTTATTAGCTAGCTCTACGCTTGTAGAGGTTACTTCCTCTATAGTAAGTGTTCTAAAGGTGGTGATATAGGCAGAACTGTTGTTAGGTTCTCTAGCATTGCTCCTAAAGCCGTTAGCGTTATATATATAGGCTTTAAAGTCTAAGTTATTATCTTTATCTCTTTCGCAAGCAGCGACGTATTGCTTAAAGTAGTTATTAAAGTTGCCCTTATTGCGGCCCTTAATATCAATAAAATGTCTCTTATAGTTGTCTCTAAACCAATTATACTCCTCCTCTATGTGTTTCCATAAACGGCAGTCCTCCTTCTTATAGATATAGCACTTAGCCTTTAGTCTGCCGTTAGTTCTATAGGGGCGATTGCTGCTATAGCAATTAGTATTTCAGTCTTAATTTTGGTCATTTTAATAGTAATATTAATCCGTAAAAAAGGCTTGGTAAGACAATCTTATTAAGGCCTATAGGGGGTATTCTTTTTCCTATGTAATAATGGAGGATTATAGCTTATTAATTAACTAAGAGAGGTCTTCTAAAGGGTTAGAGACAGTAATATGGCATACTGGTACTCCCTAGCAAGTAGTAACCAACTTATTTATAAGAATGTGGTTTATATAAAAGTCTAGGTATAGTCTATAATGTTGCTTTAGCAGTTTATTTATAAGCAGTTGGAAGTTCTAATAAATTAACTTGTTAGGGTTCTCGTCTATAACTTCTTAGAGGGTTATACTGTTCCACTCCGTAAGGTTCTTATAGTAGTATTCTGGCCCTTTAAAGAACTATTATATATAGTTACAGGCTTCCGTAAAAGGTCTTAACTTAAGGTTACTATTATAGTAGTGGTTCTAAGCAAGCCCTTTTAGCATGCTAGGGAATGCTACTACGTAGCCTTCTGGTAGTAAGCCAGATCTATTACAGATGTTATAGAAAATGGTTAGCTTAAAGTTAAAGCTATTATTAACTCTATTATACTTTTAGTTGTCTATATAGATCTTTATAATTGTAGCTACCTCCTTACTATATCTAGGTCCTTACTCCACACTAGGCACAGCTAGTTTAGGTAGTGTATATATATGTGGCTGCTACGGCTACTATGGCTACTGCGGCTACTACTCTCTTAGCTATAGCAGTTGGTTAATAAGAGCGTAGATTTGGTTGTAATTAGAGGATTAAGGACTAGGAGAGGTAGTAGGGGTAGTAGGGGTAGCAATTAGAGTAGCTAGCGGTATAGTAACTAGAGTAGCTGGTAGTACGGTAGCTGGAATAGCTAGTGGAGTTAGTAGAGTAGCTAGTGGTAGGGCTAGAGATATAGCAAGCTTATTTAAGGTTAAATTAAGTCAGTATTATAGAGTTGTTATAATTATTGGTTTTACCTCTATAAGAGCCGTAATAAGCTCCTTATCTATCCATTTATAAAACTCTTCTTTATTAGCAACGTCCGTTAGTACCTTGCTAGGGAGTATCTCTTATCTTACTTAACAATATATACTCCTCTCTTAACTAGGTATTGACGGATTCCCATTCTAGTATTAGATTATACTTGTTTAAAGGTCTCTAGCGTAAAGTTCTTAAAGCCTTCCTAAAATACTGTCCACAATGCAAAGTCTGTAAGGTTAGATTATGTGTATAGGTATATCTTGGTCTCCATATACTCTATTAGGTTGTTATCTATAGCCGTCTCTAAGTCGATTCTATAGCCATATTTAGTAATTCTTTCCTTCTAGTTAATTTCTATATTATTATATCTTTATGTATAAGGGTAGGTATAAGGGTAGGTATAAGGGTAGTCGTCAGTTTAAAAAAGTTAAGGTTTAAGGTAAGGATGTAAGGGTATATACGTGTTCTATTAACGAATCTATAGTTCTTAGACACTGTAGACGATTCTTAGTAAAGATACGGTCCTCTAGGCGATCTGACGCGTTAACAGTTAAGTTAATACGTGGTTTTAAGCTTTAAGGGTCCTCTAGGCGATTTAATGTGTTAACAGTTAAGCTAATGCGTGGTTTTAAGCTTTAAGGATAACGTAGCTCTCTCTAAGTAAAAATATAATTCTTTAGGCAATCTGACGCATCAGTAAGCTAATACGTGGTCTTAAGCTTTAAGGGTAACGTAGTTTTCTCCTTTAACTAAAATAGGGTGATAGCTCTGCAATCTAACGCGTTAGTAGTTAAGCTAATATATGGTTTTAAGCTTTGCTATTGCGTATTTCCTAATCTGTACGTCTACTAATTAGTGTTAGTATACTTGCATTATCAACGTGCACGAATATTACTTGTAGTGGTACGTATGCGGTGTTAAAGTTAGTAGTTAATTGTTGTCTAGAAGTCAGGGGTTGCTCCAAGTCAGATTAGCTAGTCTCGCCTCGTAGTCTCATAACTACGTCACGTGATTAACGTTCTGATAGTTAGATACGATAGTATCTAGTAGTCCGTAGATTTGGTAGATATACAGTTAGGCCGCCTCTTTAGCATTAATATTCTTATAATAGGGGATTAAAAACAGGCGCTTGCCAAAGCGGTTAACTAGAATTATAACCATATTATATCCGTTGCGGTCTATAGGTAACTTATAAAAGTCTATAAAGATATACTGCTAGGGGCGTTCTAGTATTGGGAGTGGCTTTAATAGCCCTAGGGTTTTGTCTTGTAGAATTATAGACCTATAGTAGTCTTTGCAGTTCTATATATAGCGGTTAATATCCATAGCCATTCTGGGCTAGTAGTAGCGGTCGCTAATAATCCTATAGGTTTTATTTTTTCTAGGGTAGGCCGTAGAGACCTAGGTATGTGCTTTGGCAATAAGCTAAGTCCGTAGGTTCTATTCCTTTGCTACTACTAGCCGTTCCTAATACTTAAGTAATCCATTTTTAAGGGACCATAGGCTAGTAATATTCTTTGCCTTTTTACGGTATTCCTATAGGGAAGAGGCTGTACAGTTTACCTATAGCAATTTGTTAATAAAGTTAAATCCTAAGGGGTTAATAGGATACATCTCGGCACCTAAGGAGTCTGTACTTAGTTCTGCCTATATCTAGGGGTTAAGGTGCTTTGGTTATAGTAGTATCTAGGTCTATAATAAGATTTTTATAGCCGCCTGGTTACCTAGGTCCTATTTATGCCTTATAGGAGCATCCGTACGGTTTATAGCGCCTGGTTTATATATAATTAAGAAGTTAAACTAAGATAGGATATCTACCTAGCGTGCCTACTGGGCTATAAGGGCCTTAGTTATTATAAAGTATTTTAGGGCCTTATAATCCATAACTACCTTAATAGGCTTAGGGGTCCCCTCTAGCTATACACGCTAGTGCTAAAAGCTAGAGATAATAGCCAGCATTTCTTTGTTATGGATATAGTAGTTTAGCTTAGTATCTATTATAGTCTTTAAATAGTGTACAATAGGGTACTATTCTCCGTCCGGTTGCTTCTAGGAGAAAACACCAGCTAATATACTGTCTAAGGCATTAGTTTCTAGTATTAAGGGCCGTTCTAGGTTAAAGTAGGTAAGTAGGGGAGCCAATACTAGCCATTTTTTAAGCTTATTAAAGGCCTGCATATATATAGCGTTAAAGTGGAATAGCTGGTCTTTTCTAGTAAGGCGGTTAAGAGGCTAGGCAATCCTGCTGTAGTTCTTAATAAAGCGTTAGTAGAAGTTATAGAAACCTAAAAATAATTACACCCCCTTTATAGTCTGTGGGTGTGTCCACTAGTTAATTATAACCGTTTTTTTTAGGTCTGCCTTAATTCCGTCCGTACTAATAATAAACCCTAGGTACTTAGTACGCTTAATACTAAATTCTAACTTCCTAATATTGGCCTGGAGACCAGCTTCGCGGAGCTATTATAAGACTTTACAGACATACTCCTTATATTCCAGTTCGTTCTTAGAGTAAATCATAATATTATCTAGGTAGGCTGTGTAGAAATTATTAAGGTAGTTAAAGAGTACGTTATTTATATACCATTAGTATGTAGCCGGTCCGTTAGTTAGTCTAAAAGGTAGTACTTTATATTTATATAATCCGTAGCGGGTCTAAAATATAGTAAAATCTTTAAATTTAGGGTCTATCCTAATCTGGTAAAAGGCCTAGCGGATATTAAGCTTTATAAAGATCTTAGCCTTATTTATATAGGCTAGTGTTTCTTTAAGTAAGGGCAGCAGATATTGGTCTTTGTAGGTTATATAATTTAGTTTATAGTAGTTAATACAGAAATAGAGTCCGCTATTAGGCTTTTTTATAAAGAGAATAGGTACGGCAAAGGGGACTTAGCTAGGCTTAATAAAGCCCTTATTAAGGTTGTTAATAAGGTACTACTTAGTGGCCTATAGTTTGTTAGTAGATTGCTGGCAAAGGGGGCTATAGCTAAGGGTGTTTTCTTTATCTAGCTTAATCTTAATCTTATAGTTATACTATTGGTAAGGCGGGAGTATATTGGATACTGCCTTAGAGAATATATCCTTAAATTTCTGGTATTAGTGGAGTAGTTTCTATTCTACTAGCTTTTTATCTATAAGCTTACTTTCCCTACTAAGCTAGTTACAGGCTAGAGCTTCCTTATTTTTAATAATCTAATTAATTTTGTATAAGCTAGTTATAAAGGCAATAGTATTAGGCCGTATTAAGTTCTAGTAGAATCCTATGGCGCCAATATAGCAGATATTAACTGGTAGGAGGCCTATAGGTTTCTTTATGGATATTCCGCAGACTATATTCTGCGGCTAAGGGTTTACAACCCTCCTTAGCTCCTATTCCATCTTCTATAAGTTATCTTTCCGGTCTATATATTTAGTACGGCGTCTAATATTCCTTGCTATTCTTTATAGCTATATAGGGCCTAAGCCAGCTGGCTTATTACTAACTTCCTAGGTTTTTAGTGTTGGTGGCGCAATATTAGTAGTCTGGGGGCGGTGTAGTATGCAAACCCGTTATAGATTAAGCTGTATATCTTTTTTAAAGGCCTAGTCTCTACGTATAGCATTGGCCTAGTAAACGGTGTCTACCTATAGCCATATAAGGTTTTCCATTATAATGCTAATTTCTTTTATAAAGGAAGGGGTTAGGGGTAGAGTTTTAGGCCAGATAAGCCGTCTACTCTATATGTTAAGCTATAAGCCTAAATAGGCTAGCTATTTTCTTTTTAAAATTATATTATAGCTTCCTAGGTCCGTAATAAGTAAGGGGACGTTATACTGCCTTTATCTGTTAATATAAAGGTAAATCCGCAAGATTATTATAATAGGTGGCCCTATCTGTCTATTATACCCGCAAATAGAAATTGGTTTAGGCAGTTCTTTAAGGGGTGTATTTAGAAAATCAGCTAGCTTTATAGTATACTAGGTGTCTATTAAGGCAAAGGCATTTGCTCTAGAGTTAGCTAAAGCAGAGGTTAAAACTTAATATCTATTATAGAATAAAGTATAAGGAATAGTGTAGCTTCTTCCACTAACTAGCTGACCTAGATTAATATATAATATATTAATCCCTTTTAACCCTAGAGAGGAGTCTTCCTCTAGGGTTCCTCTTTTTCTAACTCTATACTATCCTCCTAGATTAATAGAACCTCGCCCGCTTTTATATTTATTAGGCAATTCTTTGTAATATAGCCCTTTTAGCCGTAAGAGAAGCAAGCTTCCTAATTACTAAGGGCCTATGTATAGGGGTTGCTGTATATAGGCTAAGCATTCGCTGGACCTATGGTAGGACTAGCTATATAACTAGCTGCTAAATTAGCGGCGGGCTATATGGCCGGTGCTATAGAGGTTGCAGATCTTATTAGGGCGCTGTAGCCCGTTCTGGTAGTACTTATATTTTAGTTAATAGAGCTTCTAGTCTTATACTACTTAGTATATGCCTTAATTTAATAGAGGCCCTGGTTAATAGCTAGGCATTAGTCCATAAGTTCCTTAAGCGTCTATATAGTAGTATAAACTAGCAGTATAGCGCGCTGTAGGTCTAGGGTAAGCTTGTTAAAGAGGTCTAGTATTAGATCTTCTTAGGGGATTTAAGCCTATCTGGCTAAGTGTAGAAAGCGGGTCTAAAAGGCCAAGAAGGTCTCTATCGTTTTTATATTTAGGCTTTTATAATTAAGCTAGGCGTTCTATACTTTGAAGGGGTCCTTATAAATGGAAGATAGGTGGTTAATTATCTCTTCTTTAGAGAGGAAGGGGTCTGCTAAGTCCTAGGCATATTACGGACGTAAGTATATCTATGCGTTACTACTAGTGCGGCTAAAGACGTATACTATTTTAGCTTAGGCATTAGGAAAGTAGTCTGCATTAACTTTAAGCTTGTCCTACAGTTAAAGCTTTTAGTTATTAAATATAGGGTCGGTTCCATCTATAAGTAATAGGGGGTCTGCAACCTTTACAGATTGTAATAATACTAATACTATACATTAGGCTAGGGCTTTAAGGACTATAGCAAGCCTTTAGGTGTCTAATAGCCTATTACTAGGCGTAGGGGTGTCTCTAGTTTTAAGCAGCTCTTAGAGCTATTCAATTTTAGTATTAGCTGCTGTAAGCTCTTCCTAGGGGGTTAAAACGGCGACTGTTTCACTATTAGAGGTATTTATGGGTCCTACAGCAGCTTTACCAGCTACTGTGTTTCTTGGCATAGTAGTAGGGGTACTAGGTAATTTCTAGTGTTTGTTTATTTTCTAGGGTTCTAGTCCGTATATATCCTATTTTTTAGGTTTCGCGTTCTATTTATATTCTTTTAGTTTTAGTAATGTCCTTAGGGTCCTATTCTGTTTCCTTGTTCTATTTGTGGTTTTATAGATATATTTAAGTTCCTTTTTAGGAAGAGAGAGTGGTGACGAGCTTTAGATAATGTTAGCGACTTAGTTAATTAAGGCACGAGCACGGCAAGATAGACGCGTAAGCCTGTGCGATTAGTAGTCTATAAACAAGGATCCAAAGCTAGAGAAAGGAAAGGGGAAGAACGGAAGCACCGCTCAAAGTTATATACAATTCTCTGGTCACGTGACGGCAATTTGCGGCAATGTGCGGCAATGTGCCAGCGCCGTAACATTAAACATATTATAATAAATAGATCTTAATAGGTTTTAATAGATATAGCAGATAGAGAGTAGGTGGTTAAGGTTAACATATTATTGCGGATATTACGACCGTAATTATACACTTTGGCAAACCGCGTTACGGCTATTTTAAAATTAATGTCAGGAATGGGAAGGTGGGGAGACTTCTTATATAGACTATTTAATTTGCTAGAGCTTAATATATAATTAATAGATTTTTTAAGCTGCCTAAACTTGTCGTAAGAATAAGAAGTAAATATCTATAATATTAGCTATATGGATATAGCGACGTGCTTTATAAACGTCGGCCAAAGTGTCTTAGACCATAACGGGACAGATAGCCTAAATTAGTTTAGCGCCATTGGGCCGGATTTATCCGGCCTCCTATTATAGTCTGAGCATGCTGAGACAAATGTTCCCGTTTGAGTGATGTTAGTTATATAACTTTACCTAAATTCAGCCCATTACTACCGCCCATACCGTGCTGTTTTTGAAATAATTTCCAGCAAGATATTAAAACAAGAAGGTTTCGTAAAAGAGGTTTTATATTCGTTGTATAGTATTTATCTGACTATATATGATCCTTAAAATGTACAAATCTAAGCTCGGACATTATTCTGTTCCGACTCAATCTAAATAACATGTCTTACCCCTAAGCGAGATACCCCCCAAAGCGAGATATACGTGTTTGTACGCGCTCTTCTTCTTCCCTACTAAATTATACCCAAACCCGAAATTCCTTATATAAATTAATATGTCCCTTCCCTAGTTAAGTTCTTGTAAAGCTGAAGTCTCCATATAAAAAGCTATATAAGATGTTAAATTGGGCGTTAAGCCATTAATTTATTAAAGCCTTTAGCGTTTACATATTACCCCATTCTACCGTTGCGTATTATCTTGCTAGGCGTCTCCCTTAACACCTAACTTATAAAACGCTACTATATCCTTATTAGGAGGATTAAATTGTTAAATAGATACACAAATATTAGTCCTAGGGCCTTATAATAAGGGTTAATATACTTTCTATAATAGCGAGCTCGTTTTTAGTAGAAGGTAGGGTAATAGGCAAATACTAGGGGGTGAAATTTATACAACGCCATAGGCTCTATACTATTATAAGTTATTAATTAGATTGCTAAAGGGCCTAGAATAATAATCTAGTTATTATCTATAATTAGTTTAAGTTCTTTTAAAGCATATAAAATATATATTTAATTAAGCACTTAAAATTTATAGCTAACTTTAACGAGAAAGGGGTTATACTAGGCTAAGCAGTAATGGCTTAAATAATTATCTCTAGTAAAAATAGTAGGGAAAGGTTAAAGAATTAGACCGTTTAATAACTAGGATTTTAAGAGTTAATCTCTATTATAGAGATAATTACCACTAATAGCTCTTACCTACCTCTGTTCTTAATTTAGAAGGGGCAGTAATACTAGGAGACTTGGTATTAAATTACTAAGTATAATAAGCGCCTTTATAGATATGCCTATATAACCTTAACTAATGGCTAAACGGACGACTTATTGAGCCTATACTATATTAAGTACTATAATAAATATACGAGACAACTTATGGAGGACACTAAGGGTAATATTTAAAGCTGCTATATACTTTTAATAGATAATTATTTAAGCCACGTTACCTAGCAGTTTATCTAGTATATACTATTACGCAAGATTATCCTAGTAGCTTTTCCGCCTTATTTAACGCATAAGCTTTAGCTACTAGACGTAGGCTATTTTAGACCTCTTTAACACTACTATAATAAAGAAGTGGATAACTTCTGTTAATATAGCCATACAGGGGTAAATAAAGAGTATTTTATAAAGCTTTACCCAACGGCACGTATAAAGGCGTTTACCTATAAGACAATTTATAACGCCTAAAAAGCTATAGGTCTTCTACTATATAATCTTATAGCTGTTTTAAAGACTCTACTAAATATAGGGCCCTCCGCAAGCCTATAATTAATTATAAATATAAATCCTTAAACGCTAAAGACATCTAAAATGGTAAAGAACCTTTAGTTTCTATAAAATTACATTACCAAATTAACTACCAAGCGACTGGACGGTATACTTAAATCCCCCATTTAACAACATCTCGAAAAGCTATTTAAAGCTGCTATAGGCTTTATAACTAATATATATATATAGAGAGAAGAGAGTAAGAAGTTTTAAGCATTTAAAACGGATAAGAAAAGTAGTAGGAGACTCCTAAGTAAGGGCAGAGTCCTTACCTAGGAAGATATTAATAGACTAAAGGCAGAGGACCTAGAAAAACAAAAGCTTGCCGCCTAAAAGTTAGCTTAAAAGGAGTATAAGAAAGGGACGTCTCTACCAAAGCTTAGCGTTACTTTATATACTAGATCTATATTAAACCCTAGCAAATATAATTAAGACTAGGCAACCTTTACGTATATCTTTTGGTATAATCCTTAGCCTATAGAGGATTTTAGTAATAAGCTAATCTAGAAAGGAGCTTTAGAAGAGTATAATAGTAAGCCATCTAATTAGCCAACGCTAGGTGTAATAGTACGCCTATAACGTACTTAAAAACTTTCAAGCCGTTTTCTTCTATAATAAGAAGCGTAGTCGCTTTAATTTGGGCTATTTAGTTTTTAAATATAGGCGTTGTTGGTTTAATTATTAATATAAATGTATTTGGGCGCATATGTCTCGCTTGGGGGGGGGGGGGGTGTCTCGATTGGGGTGAGACACGTTAATGGCCCCAACCAATGAAACTAAATTGACACAGGAAGCCGAGCTATTCACTTTCTAACACAGGCGGACAGGTGCCTTTCGCAACCAAACTGTCTAAAGATTCACCCCTTCTCAATTCATTCCAATGCTTTTCCTTCAGATGATCCTCCAATTCCTCCCGGCGCAACTTGAGCTCTTGACATCGAGGACATTTTTTGACCGTACATCGATACTGGAGACCACTACATCGGAATGGCCACAGATCGGACTCCGCACGAAGTTTCCTCTGACGAACGAGGATCCTCGCCACATTTTGAAGCCGGGTTTTGACTTTCTGCTGGTCACAGTATCGCTCCGTCGTTTTCCTGATTTTTTCGATAGTGCTCTCCGTGCAGCTATTTAGCGGACCCGGTTTCTTCCATTCATCAAGCTTCATCTTGCCAAGATCAAATTCGGTGGGAACGTTGAAGCGATGGTACTGGAAGTCTTCCCTCCACTGCTTCTGAGCTAGCAATCTCTCGTGAGGTGCCTTAGAGTCGCTCGCAAGTTTGCGTGCCGCATTGAAGTATCCAAGATACTTCCGTAATGGTCCCTTTTCAAATCGAGAGATGTCCGAATCGCCTGTGCCAATGCTGAGAAGTAGAGCAACGTTATCAACATTCTGGCCATTCATTGCCGCCACCTCCGCGAGCATTTCCTCGGCTGGATTGTTAGTCCCAAAGCCGCCGTCACCGAACTTTCGATTTCCTATTCGGATTGGATTAAAATATGAGGGAGCGGCAGTAGTTGCTCGAGCTGCTTCCCAAATAGGAACGTTTGCTGCAACCCCAGGATTTCTTTCGTTGCTCATAGGCGGATTAGACCCCCAATGATCGTAGCTCCGAAAGATGTATGGTGCAGAACCTTCCACTTTCACTACTTTCTTTGCGTTTCCATTCGGCCTCTTCTTCCTTCTGCCGCCTGAGCCGTACTCACTGGGACTCTTAGACGATGCATATGCAAACACGAGACTGTGTACACCGCAGTGAGTCTTCAGACAGACTTATGAGAACAGAAAAAAGGTTGGAACTCACGTGCGACAGAGTCCTGGTGGAGAATTGAAACCCCCTGCACCAATTTCTCTCTCAGAGATATGCATCCGCCGTTCGACCACGTCCTCAACCGCTCTCTGGACCGTTCTACCATCGTACTTGTCACGAAGCCATGGGATTGGACCACGCACTGACGCCCAGCGCGGGTGGCCAAATATGTCCCCAGCGAGCTTCTCGTACTCTTCCATCGCGTGCTTTACGCTCATGCGTAATCGACCGAGCATGATACTGATCAGCCTGCAGTCTCGTCAGTCACGGATGAGTATTCCGAGCCAAAAAGGTTTCATTTCTGGCCGGCATTCTAGGAAAGAGTCAATAAGATGGTCGTACCCGCCTGTGCTAGTCCCGCCGATGTAGTCAAAATAATGACAGGGGATGTAGCGGCAGCAGTCGTCTCCTGCGGTGGTAGCCATACCCTGCGCGGCATGCTCACCATTGTCAATACACTGGACATATGGACGCGGCGCATAGCTAGAGTGACCTCCTTCGGGAATTTTCTCGGGACTTTCTTCGGCTTCCCGAATCTCAATATCACGAATCTCCTCCATTAGTCGGCCCAGGATGACGAGGCTTGAATAACCTCGAATTCCGCCGCCATCTTGCAGTGTCAGTGGGGCGCGCTTAATGGGTGTTTGAGCAACTATTACCGAGAGAAAGGACACATTGTTTGTCCCAGGGGTGCTCGTACAAAGTGGAAGTTAATTTGGTAAGTGTCGGTGAAGCAGGCTGGACAGATGCGTAGGTAGTTATCGAATCATCTCGCCGATGCCCGAACGAAGAATTGCTAAGATCAGGTGTTGTCTCTAATGAAGACGCCATGGCAGTATTCTCTCCAACAGTATTTGGCGCTCGTTAATGGCAAATTATGCCTCGTACTATAGAAGAACAATGTAACTCAACAAATTTCACACAAGCACCTAGGAGCCTTTATTTCAATATCCCGCTCACAGGAGGCTGCCCATGCTCAAAATTGTTCTTTTGGTGCGGCTGATTATGCCGAATCCACAGCTCCATCCGTCAATTGGCGCAACACTGTCGCTTCGCGTGGACGAACGATGGCTTGCGCCTGCATCCATAGTTCTGCGGAGAACAGGTACTTAGAGCTACGCGAGCTAAGAAGGTTACTGAATTCTTCTGACCGGTCTCCGCCTTGCTGCAAGCTTTGTGAAGAAGAATCAAATGAGATGCGATCCCGTACCTACCACTGGTATGCTCCCGCAGCGTGGGAGTTCTTTCCGGTACTGTGGGCCCCGGCGCGATGCATCAATGGTCTCCTTCACTCATGCTCCCGGGGGCGAAACCGTCAAGGCTGCAAGCTGCCTAAGGCCAGCGGTTGATACTCGAAGAATCAAGCGTACGCTGCAACATCCCGAGTCACAACCTTACGAACAATGACGACTACAATTCGACAGGAAACACCGAGTTTAAAGAATCCACGCCAACGGCTTGTAGACTCGAAGATTCTGGGGGCTGTGCGGACGGTGGGCGTTACAGCAGATGACTGAGGCACTGCCGCCACCGTTCGCGAAAACCTACATGGATTTTGGCCTGTCGATTGCCCACATTGCATGATGCAATCTCCTGTTGGCCCAAAAAATGCGCATTGGTCGAGCTGACATCGAGCAACCATTATCGAAGCACCCGGAAAACTGCGCTGCTGTCCGCTTTTTCAGCCGTTAGATTCCAACAGGCTCAAAGCAAGCCTCGCAATGCAGGACGCTGCAACCGGCTATCATCGCCGATATCCTACCATTAACCCATCCTAGGCATCCCTCGCTTCCGCTAACCATTAATCGGGCCATTCCAACGAGAAGTTGGGGGGGGGGGACGAAGCGTCGTACAATAGTAGGGCAGTCCACCGCTACGCTGCCACATACGCTGGTCACTGTAAAAGGACATATCCGCCCATCACCTCACCAATATCCGATATCCACGTTCACGTCACCCACTCGCCCCGTCAATCACATTTGCGCCTTGGGCAGCATCGACTCTATTCTCCGAATTGGCCAAATACCGTTCAAATTGACATTCGAGATCTTTTAAAATGGCGTCAGTCGCGTCACCTCGTCCTGAACTCAAACGGACTTTTTCAGGATCCTCAACATTCTCCTTTATGAGTTTACGGCCGAGCAGCAAGAGCAAGGCCCCTCCGGTGGAGCAACCGGATCGGATCGTTATTTACGACCAACTCAATCGTGAGTTGTGGGTTGATACCAAGGAGGCATTGCCAAGTATGAAGTCACCGATTGAAACCTCTATTACTTCACGGCTACTAACCTCACCTCAACAGAGACGGGCAATTATGTCCGAGTTCCGATACGCGGCAACGATACGAACGTGACATTATGCATGGAAACAGGACCAAAGGAGAAACCGATCAAAATCTTTATCGCGAATGTTGACCTCGGAGCGCTAGGGAAGTGGGTTAAGATGCAGAGGAAAAAGGATAAGATGCAAGCTGTGTATGTCCTTGGACAGACGCCTATGGGATTTAGCCCGATTCCTGAAGACGAGGCTGTGAGCTGAAAAGATTCGTTTTCAGTCCGCGATTTTGGTTTTATTGAATTAGAAAGCGAGTGTGAATGCCCTTATGATATACAAGATCACGAATGGTGACGGACAAATTCTATAAATGGCGTGAGTGGAAGAAGAACATGGTAATGTATGGTGCTAAACCCCAATATTACCATTGTCAAAACTTCCTTGATCGGCAGTACCCGTGGCTTGAGTTTCGCTCCGCTCAAAATCTCGCTTCGCTCAATTCCACCTAGCAAGCTAGGTGGCCGCCAGCCCAATGCACAGGATAATATACAACTACAATTATTTCTTTACTCTAGGGCCCCGTGGTATAACAATTCCATGCGCCTTATTGTAGGCCAGTTGTACCTTCCTGGCAGCAACGTCTTTGGCCTTCTGCGCCTTAATGACCTTATTAGCCGCCCTTTTTTCTAGCCAATTTAGCCTCTCCCGTGCCTCTACTAGCTTTGCCAGCTCTATATTATTAACAGCCTCACATCCATTTTGTACATAAAGCACACCACCAGTTTGCAACGACTGTCAAGTGTCACGACGAGCGTCTGCACGCTTCTGCGCCGCTGCTGTGGTGCGTGCTAGGTCCCTATATGTAGCCTTAGCTGCAAATGCAATTGCAAGGCTTCCACGCATGAACTTATCTTATAGGATATTCCACGTCTCTTTACCTAGGTCTTCCTTACCATTAAGAAGGTTAGCTATTGTCTCAAGCATACGTGCATTTAATAGTGTTGTAAGAATCTAATTATCTGTCGGTCCTATAGGTAGCGACGGCATAGCTAGTCATAGCAGTGATGGCGGACGTATTTAATTAATAACGATTAATGGATTAAATAGAATTAGGCCTAATTGCCTCCATACGCTTAGTATAGTAGTTCTTTTGAATGTATTAAGTCTAACTTGATATAGGGCCTATAGAAATTCCATTTTATTAAAGTTAATACAGCCATTTCGGAATATATAGGCAACCGCTTTTCCGTACCAGTGCTTATATAGCTAAAATACTACAACGTTAAGCGGCTAACAGATATACGTAGTATGTGGTATTATAGCAAAAAGGATAATTGCATAGTTATTACAGAATTAAATAAACTGTCTAGTAAAATGGCTGGTGTAGCCATCTAGGATAAGAAGTTAAAATTTGCTAGTTTAACGTTTTGATGACTATAATTCAAAATAAATTGCCCATTATAATAGTAGGTTATTATTAATATATACAGTGTCGCTTATAGCAAGTAGGCAGTGATGTAACTGGTCTGGTTGGTTACAAATTTGACCTCTGTAACCAACCGATAACCCATTTGAAGCTCCGAACCGGTTCGCGAACCGGTTCAACCGGTTCAACCAGATGATATTTGATATATTGTAAGGCTTGGCATAGTATTGAGTTACAATTAATTGTTGATAACAATATATTTGACAGTGTCTTCCTCATCACCCTTATCTTCCTCCTGGCTCTCATCGCTCTCATCGCTCTCACCACCCTCATCGTCCTTATTACCCTTATCGCCCTACCCTTCTTGCCCACCTCCTTCACCAGCTTCCTGATCTACATTGCCCTATATATTGGAATCCTTTTTAGCAGCGGCTTCAGCGGCAGTTTTAGCAGTAGCCTTTTCCTTATATAAATCATCAATGTTAGGATTGACGCCTTTCTCAAAGGCCTTCGGCTTCGGGCGCCCGTACCAAGATTTTAAGCACTCATTTGCTTTAATGATGTCAGCTTTAAGGCGATTATGAGTGTCAGTAACTAGGTGTTTTGCAAAGCTAAATACTCTCTCGCACTCAGCGCTTATAAGTGGTATGGCTAGCATATTAAGGGCAAATTGAGCGAGCTCTAGCTGTAAGAAATATTGCGAATTCCAATAAGCCAGAGAATCTAGAGTAGGCTCAAGCTTAGTTCGAATATAGGCTTGGTAGGCGTTAATTCTTATAGTAGGCGTAGCCTTAATCCGCTTATGCGAGTGTAGCCTACCGAAAGTTTCGCCCTATATAAACTCAGTAGTAGATGGCTCTTGGGCGGCCGCGGCTGCATATTTACCTTTATATTCCTCTAGCCAGAGGTCCTCTACAAGGCCTTATATACCAAAATCCTCAGGATCTTTAGGGTTACTATGTAGCCAGTTCTTCTTCTCCTCATCCTTCTTAAATTCTTGCTGGAACCAGGCCCATTTCTTATCTGGAAGAAGGACTTGTGCGGCGTAGTAAGCGGCGCTATCGTCTGCATATTTATAATATTGTTTACACTTCTCCTATAAGGAATAAGCTAAGGCTTCCAAGTAGGTGTATTTTTTACTGCTACCGTGTAGTTCTCGTAGTTCTTTAAAATCTTCCTTTGTATTAAATAAACACCCAAGAAGCCAATCCATTGTAGTAAACCAGCGGTAAAGCGTATGCTTATGGCCCTGGCCACACATAGTTGCCTTGTAGAAGGGCTGTAGAACGGAGGAGAGCTTCTCAAGTAGAAACCAGTAGTGGGTTGTAAGGGTGTCATTTTCTATGCCTTCGCCGCGTTTTGGCATATGGTTGCTACAGAAGGCCTAGATACGTTGTTTGCAATTAATAGCGCGTACAATAGAGCTAAAATATAAGTTCCACCGGGTCAAATTACTTTGGATTAACTAGTAGAATAAAATATTAGAATATTTTAAAAAGTACGAATATTGCGACCGTAGCGGAGTAATATAAAATCCGGTACCGAATCCAATTAAACCCCTGTCCTACTATGTTATACAGAGGTAGCAAGTGCGAGATCGCGAAAATTAACTCTAGATTTTGGCTCTAGATTTTGGAACGTACCTTAAGTTGATTAAATTCTGCCCACTCTCCACCAACTACAATCTTTTGAAACTCCTTGCGACGCTGCGGCGATATCCTGATATACCTTATAATATTGTGTAGCCGACCAAGCGCTCCCTGCTTCCTCTAGATTATCGCAATAGCCTCAAAATCTCGCCGGCTGTATGCCAACTTAAGCTCCTCCAAAGTAGTATCTGCAGTCTTGCCCAAAAGGAAGGCCTAGGCAGCTAGGTTAACTACATAGCTAAGACACTGAAGGCGACAACGTTTCCGCTACCTCTCTGTTATTTAGGGGTAGAGAGTTCTTAGAATTAAGTTAATAGCTATATTATTACTTAACGCGTTGTTAAGTATAAAATACCCAATTTGGCTTCTAATTCTATACTTACTAACTACATTAAGAACTACTTGGGCTATATTAGCGCCGCTGTGCTCTCCCTTAAGCTGCCGTAAGGCAAGAAGCTTTGTCTGGCGAGCTCTGTCGCGATTAATATAATGGGCGACTATCGCGATAATAGCGAAGTAATTTGGTGACGTCCACAAGTTAAAGGATAGGTGTATATTCGAACGAGCTTCTTATAAGTCTTCTTGTAGTAACCTCTTCTGCTTCTTAAACTCTCTCATTACCTACTTGCGTACTGTATTTCGCGAAGGAAGCAACCTTATAAGGCCCTTGTTTAGATGCTGAATCATTTCAACAAAGTAGACGTTCTTGATTTGGTAAAATGTGATATGGCAGTATACGAGCCACCAAATTAGTAGAAGCTTAAAAGCTTTATACCAAGCCTTCCAAATATAATCCTGCTGTAAAATGAAGCGGTGAATTGGGCCTTTAGCTGGAATCACTTTGCCGTTCTTGTCGAGTCGATGAGCCCGTCTCTAGTGGCCCAATACTGTCAAATTACCATTAAGCGCTATTTCCAAATCAGTCAGTATTTATATAAGAGAGCAGGGCAACTTACTGAGAGGCTTATACTTCGGATCCTTCTTCTGATCTAGGTAGTAGCAGCAGTAGTAATATTGAACGCCTGTGGCCTTGTGAATAATTATGTATCCTTTTCCTTCACCCCATATATGCGACGACTTTGTACGGGCCTTCCCCTTCTGTGCAATATCATCGCTACGCCTATACCACTGGCCGTGGATCTTAATTCTAGTTTGCGCAGAAGCCTGCCTTAGTGGAGGCTCCGGATCTAAGCTAGACTCAACTTCGTGATAGGTAAAAGGCTCTGCCGGAGCTTTATGCGGCTTTGTCTTTTGGCGCTTTTTTCGTTGACTACCAGAGCCCTGGCTGGCGCGCTTTTGAGAGGCGGCAGGAGCCTTGCCCGTAGAACGACTGCTACTTGCAAAGCTGCTTCCTCCTCCTCTACGTAACGATCGACCGGTTGAAACAAAGGCCTCCATTGAATTGGCGATAGGTAGAAATAAGGGTAATGAAGATAAGGCAGTAAGGTGACGCGAGAAGGAGGCGACGCGAGAAGGAGGCAACGCGTAGAAATGGGCGACGCACAACACCAAGCTTAACTCTCAAAATAGTATCCGGAAATGAGGTGGTAGATCTTAACGATTTGGTGGCTTTGGCTCCCCTATGTGGCGTGCGCTCTTACCCAAATCATTACCGCTAAAGGCCTATACTAACTCTACTGGTTTAGCTGGTTACCCGGTTAATCAGAGAGCTTTAAAACTAACCAGCTGCAAGCCAATTAAAGCTTCGAACTGGTTGCGATTTTTGAAGCATTTCCAACTAACCAACCAATAAGCGAACCAGACTAGTTATATTACTGCAAGTAGGTAATTACCTAGGAGGTCCTTTATTATCTATATACACCACTACTTTTAGATAGTTTTACCAGCCAGAATTATAAGTGGAGGGAGGACAGCGCTATTACCAGAAATCGTCTCTACAACTATAGCAGATTCCTAGCTAGTATCTTTTACAGCAGTGATTCTTAAGGGCTTAGAAATAGCTGTAATAACCTTCTCCTTCTTACCTACACCTAGGCGCACGCCTGTCTTATTATAGTTGTATATATCCCCCATGTTACGGAGTAGGCACGAGCCGGGATACAATGCACTAAACGAGGTAGTAATTGAGAAGGCTACGTACACGTAACTATGCGTGGTTGATACAAAGATATTAGATAAAGAAGAAGAGTCTTTATATGCCAGGTACGGGTATAAATAGGGGTTGTAGGGGAACGTGCGTAGGTGTCTCGGGACGAACGTAAGCATGGGTTAAGAACGTTAAAACACGCAGAGACGTGAGAACGAGTGAGTCCCGTAATAGTACCCCCCCCTTACTTCCAAGCTCCTATAAGGCGTGTTATGTATACAAAAAAACCCATTATAGGAAAAAAAAATTTGTTAGTCCTTCTCCGCCCTTCTACGTCCTGCGCTGCGCAGGCTCCGCCAGTTTAGTCCTTCTATGTTTTATCGTTAGGCCACTGACTTTTTAGGCCTAAAGTATAGCCCAGCTTCTATTACCAGCTATACTCCTATCCTTGCCGCTTAGAGACGCTTTACTAAAGCTTATTTAGTCCCTTTCTCGCTTTTAGTAGCTCTACAGTCTTCCCTTATTATCCTACTCCAGGTCCCCCTAAAAAATAGCCCCGATTTTTAGTATAAAATAGGCAATTTTGGTCCAAAATAGGCGTTTTTAGGTGGTATTTATGGCTTATTCGGCAGTATAATACGGTTAGTACAGTGTTTATAGTTATAGTACAGGTCGGTACAGTTCGTATATAGGCTCTTATCAGTGGCAGTACAGTACTAGCGTTGGGTAGCAGTATAGTGCTAGCGACAGGTTCGGGTTCCATAGGCAAATTAGCACGGAGCTTATCGGTTTAGGTAGTAGTATAATACAAGCGATAGGGTTGGTCCAGAGAGCTATACTCTATCTAGCAGGGTACCTAGGAAGCGAGGCTCTACCTAGTCGTGTTCAGGTCGTAGGCTTATCAGCACGACGGGTTATTAGGGTTGTTTCGTAGGCATATTAGCACAAGTCTTGTTGGTCCGTAGGCGTATTAGCACGGAGACTTATTAGATTTATATAGCAGTAATAGGGCCAGGTTGGTAGGATAGCAGTATAATGCCAGCGTTGGGTTCGGGTTCGGGTCGTTATATAGTAGGATGCGAGCCATATGAGGTTAAACTGGAGGGGCAGTAACGTGCTTGTTTAAAATCGGTAGCAGTAGGGTGCAAGCTAGGTCGTCTTGTAGGCGTAATAGCACGAGGTCTTGTTAGTAGGTCTGTATACAAATCGGCACGGAGTCTTGTTGTACCAGATTAGAGACCTAACGTCCTAGGCTACCTGCAGCCAGCAGCTCCTGTTCCTACCCTTGCAAGGCGTAGAAAGGCATACTCCGCAACTAGTAGCCCTAGGCCCGCTAGGTACGTAGAAATGGAATCCAATGTAGTGTTACGGAGTAGGCACAAGCCGGGATATAATGCACTAAATAAGGTAGTAATTGAGAAGGCTACGTACACGTAACTATGCGTGGTTAATACAAAGACATTGGATGAAGAAGAAGAGTCTTTATATGCTAGGTATGGGTATAAATAGGGGTTGTAGGGGAACGTGCGTAGGTGTCTCGGGACGAACGTGAGCACGGGTCAAGAACGTCAAAACGCGCAGAGACGTGAGAACGAGTGAGTCCCGTGACACCCCACCACAATATTATAAATGCCCACTGTATAATTATACTCTTCAAACTATGCCGCCAATAGAATTGGGTCCTCTACTGCTTATCTTTTAAGCTCCTTAGAATTCTTAGTACGTAGGCTAAATTTAGGGTGCCGTTATAGGAAGCGGGTTATCCAGTAGTTACTACAAAGTGGTGGGTCGCCTGGACTGGCGTGACGTGACGCAAGTATACAGTTGCACTCCCACTTAAGTTCCTAGATTGTTGTACGCGTTCTAAGCATATCCTGGCGTTGAAGCCAGATTAGAAGGCCTTCCTCTTTTACTGTAGAAAGAAGCAGGTTAGTTGGTTGTTAATTAGTACGCGATACGCGTCCATTGACATAATTCTTAATGCGGTTATAGTGTGCGCCAAAATGGCGTGCAGCGGCGGTAGTTATGGTAAATTCGTTGGCGGTATAGGCAGTAAAGGCCTGTTGGACAAGACTCTCCTGTTCTGCATACGTAGATGTCATGGTTGTAGTGTATTATTACGGTTGTAAGTAGGAAGTTGTGTTCTGTGCATTGGGCATACCTGTGCACTAAGCTGGCGGCCACCTAGCTTGCTAGGTGGAATTGAGCGAAGCGAGATTTTAAGCGGAGCGAAACTCAAGCCACGGGTATGTGTCACGAAGTTCGTGTAGAGGGGTTCATTGATGCAATGAGTTAATTGATTAATGATCTTGACTTGATCGTTGATTGATGTCCCTCTTGGTTAACCTAGGGCCCCTGGGGCTCTGAAGAGATTTATAATGCACGTGCCCCGTACATGTGACTCGTGCACGTGTCCCACGCCTTAGAGAATACAGATTATCTAACATACCCCCTTAGCTTTAAGCTCTTTAAGGTTAAAGCTAACCACCTTCTCGTGCCCGTTAATGCGTTAATTGAACCATAATCTCATCTAAATCCTTCCTTCTTGCCCTAACCTTCTCCCTTAGGTCCTCTAGTTGCTTCTCCTTATCTAGCCGCTCCTTAATATCCACTATTCTAATTATATTAACGAAGCTTTAAAACCTCTACTTAGGTAGGGCCTTTGTAAGTCCATTAGTAATTATCTCCTTTATCGCTGTTTATTAAAATCATACTCGTCTTATTGTCCTAACGTAGCCAGTATTAATAGATGTTAACGTGTTGGAGCTTTATAATCAGCTTTGCTGTGTCTTCTATAATTAGTTAGAGTGTCTGGGTGTTGTCATATTTAATAATTAAGGGCTTATTTAGTTGCTTTAAATATCCTACTAGTAAAGATAGCTTCTTTTGCTGTCTGAGATAGGGCTAACAACTTGGCTTCTGTACTTAACATAGTCACCATATCCTGCTTATTTGCTCTCCATGCGATTGGTCCTTTGAATAGCTTTATAATATATTCTTATAAGCTCTTTCTGTTAACGGTATTGTCCGTAAATGATACATCGCTGGCATAGATAAATAATTGCGCTTTACCTCTACCGTCTCTTCTGTTGTCTCGTCCTTTATCGCGTATTCCTTTGTCTCTCTCTCTATTGTTTGTTCCTTCCTTATCTCCTCTATAGTAGATTGCTCTGCTCCTTGTGCCATATAGGTATTGGAATACTCTGACATAGCATTATAGAAGCTGCTTCTCTTGGTAGGGATATAGGACGGACTAGTAGGTCTGTATTAGGGGACGGACGCGTTAAACGGATTAATCGGTAATCGGTAGGGAGGAGTTTAGATTCTGCTATAGGAGTGTTTAGAAGACGCCCTATAAGATCTATCTTATACTAGTTAACTATCTTCTTAATATAGGCTTCCTAGGATAGCTATAGGAGCCTCTAGCTACAATTATATAGCACATAGATTTCTAGGAACTATTTTAGCTTACTAAGGGTACTTATCTGGTATTCCTTGCTTAGCTCCTTAATTGCTTCTTAAGCTTTCTTCTTATCTGTCTTTTAATAGCAGAAGACAATGTTATTAACAAACAACTTTATTAAAATCGTAATGTAACGGAACCTTGTAGCAGGAACTACGGTGGGTCCTATTATTAGGCTGGGTATATAGGTAAGAACAAATCAACAACATAATAATAACTGGTGGAGTAGTTGCCTAATAGATTAACTCCAATTGTATTCTAAGATTCACTACAAGGAGAGAACTATCTACGGTAGGGACTAAGGTCCTTTAAATACACAACTATACTCCTAAGAAATCCTCTCTTGTACGTAAGGTACGTGACAGACCTCGCAGACCTCACAGACCTTATAGAGCACGTCACGTGACCTCGGTTACCATTCCTCGTCATATAGCTCTACCGGCTCCATCCTGGACCGTGCCTGTATCAACCAACTAGCTTCCGCCAACTCTTCTCCAAGTAGTCGTAATATTGTACTTAAAGCGTCCATAACACCATCTCCCTCCTCTTTATCTTTGTCCTTAAAGATTCCTAACATCTCCAAGTTATCTACTAGAGGTATAATGTCCGTCTAATTAATCTGGTTAATATCCTTACTTATTATGCCTAAAGCATCTTCTTCTTCTTCGTTCTAACGACGTGCCCATACTGTGGCTGCCATACTGTTGCTTAGTGAAGTTATGCCGTCTCTGTGTTCTCGTTGTGCGAAAGAAGGGTTAGTGTGCGTTACGCTAGCAAGTCCTTTGTCCTAGCAACCCTCTTCCTACTCGGAGTATACTAAATCAAACGTTCAATCGCTGTGCGACGTTTGTTTGGTTTCTAATGCTAAATATACGCGTCCCATAACTCTTAACAGTCTTTAAGTTCCCTAAGTAACTTATTATAGGGTCTTGTGTTTAATCTACCGCTATAAAACTTAACAGTGAGCTCTTAAGCGCCTTAGATAAACTTTATCGTTCGTAGAAAGCAGAGTAGGAGGCTATAGCTGCTTAACAGCATGCCCTTAAAGCCCGTCTATTGGCCTCTACCCGTCTTCTTCGTCTTAAGAAAGTGCGTAAGAAGGTCCGTTCTAAGGAGTAAAGGCTTATTTAACAGGGTCTTAACAAGCTAGGTAACAAAAGGACTAGCTCTCCTCCTACAAGGGAAACAACTCTAAGTAGCTCGGCAATTACTCCTCTTGGGTCCCCCTTAGGTAACTCGTTCTTTAGCAATCCTTTTTTAACGCTCCCTAACCTACTTTCTTTTAATACTCCTTTACCTTTCCTATAGCGTTCTCTAGGTTGCTTAGTGGTTCCTAGGTAGTCTTATTATAGCCTATCTACTTTACTTTATACTATGTTTCGTTATCTACATCCTCATAACTAATAATCTTTAAAACTTACTATTTGTCTTCCTCTTATCCTCTATATATGTCTGCCTTATAGACTAGTGGCTTAATATTCCCGTATACTAGCTCTAGCATTGTAATATATTATATAGGGTAGATCTTTATTTTAGCTAGTAGGTTTAACTTATACGTAACTAATAAAATCCTTTACTTAATTTTAAAAGGTCCTAGTTTAACATAGTCCAACTTCTTACTTAGTCGTCAACTCTTGAAATTTTTGTGTAGTAGCTATACTTTATCTCCCTCCTTAAGATCTGGTCCCTCAGATCTCTTAGCGTTGTAGTACCTTTTTATTTATTCTTATACTAGTTTAGCTGTTTCCTTAAGGTCTTTATAAAGATTTATTAATATCTCCATTTTTTATTTAGCTGTGCTACTTGTCTTTTTTACTTAATGTGGTGATAATAACATTCTTAGTTTATATCCGTAATTCGCCTTAAATGGTAATATCCCCATTTCTTCTTGTGGTGTTGCGTTGTATGCAAACTATATAACTAGTAATAACAATACCCAATTATTCTGTGCGTAATTAATATAATGCCTTAGATACTGTTCTAGTATCTAGTTTAGTCTTTCCGTTTATCCGTCTGTCTGCGGATAATACACTATAGATATTACTACGCAAACTCCTTATTCTGCTAGAAACACTTCCTAAAATACTATTATAAATCTTAGATCTCTATCTAATATAATCTTATCTGGTGCTCTGTGTCTTATAAATACTTCCTTTATATAGATTCTAGCGATATCTTCTACTAATATCTCTTTAGTGCATGCTATAAAGTATCCCCACTTTATTAGCTTATCCACTATTACTAAAATCACGTTATAATCTTGTCCTATAATAGGATTTCTTAACTTTGGTAACTTAATAATAAAGTCCTATAATATAACTTCCTATAGTCTTCCTGGTACTTTAATAGGTTATAGCTCTCTATACAGCTTATACCTTGTTAGTTTATTCCTTTGGTAATCTAGATATTCCTTTATAACTTATCTTACTAGCCCCTAGATTCCTTAAATAATATACTCCTTTTAAAGCCTTAATACTAAGCCTATAGCTCTGTTATGTCCTTATATTATTCCCTTATAGAAGTCCTTAACAAACTCTTTTATAATAGACTTAGGTATATACGTTGCTTCTCTGTTTTTATATTGCTCTAAGTCTAGATCCTCTGTTTATGCTTTTTAGATCTTCTATATCTAATTACTCTCTAGTAATTTATAGATCTGGCTTTCTTTAGTTGCTATAATCTTTAGATAGTTATACCTAATTAATCCGTCTTAATCCCTTTGCAATAAAGCTCCTAACAGCTTTTTGTTACTTTATAGTTTAGCCTTTCTACTTAGAGTGTCTGCTTGTGTATTGTCTATACCCTTAGTATACTGGATTTTGAAATAGTATTCTATAAGCATTTCCGCCCATCTAACCTGTCTTTAGTTAAGTTCCTTTGTTATTAGGAATCCTATAAGGTTCTTATAGTCTGTCTTAACTATAAATGGTTTCTCTATACCTTATAAGAATGCTCTCTATTCCTTAAGTACTATAACTATACCTAACAACTCCTTGTTATAGATGTTATAGTTTAACTCTAGTAGTGTTATTTTCCAACTATAGTACGCTACTAGATACTATATGTCCTAATACTTCTATAGCAAACATGCTCCTAGTGTAAAGTCTAATATATTTATCTCAATAACTGTTTCTAACTTTGGTTAATAGATCTTAAGGACTGGCTCTTAGGTAAATAACTCTTTAAGTTCCTGGAATAGCTTCTTCTATTTACTACCCTAAACCTACGGTTCCTCTTTCTTTGTTAGCCTTATAAACGGCTTAATACTTTTTAACCATTGTGCTATAAACCTCCTATAGTAGTTATAAAACCCTAGAAATAACCTTAATTATATAACATTCTCTAGTTTTTACCAACTTACTATAGCTTTAACTTTCTTTAGGTCCATGCTGATTTTCCCTAGTTTAATAATAAATTCTACAAAATTGGTCTTTACTATAAAGAACTTGTATTTCTTAATTGCTACTAGCATCTATTCTTCCTATAGTCTCTTTAAGACCCATTTAACATGTTCTCTATATTCTTCCTCATTCTCTAAGTAGATAATAATGTCGTTAAAGTATGCTATAATAAACTCATCTAGGTGTTCTCCTAATACACTATTAATTCGCTTCTAGAATATTGCTAGTGCGTTTATAAGTCCAAATTATATAACTAATGGTTTATATAGTCCTTCCTTTAACCTAAAGGCTGCCTTTTATTTATTGCCTTTCTTAATCCTAATCTAATGGTACGCCCATCTTAGATCTATCTTTATAAAGATCTTTACGTTGCCTATCCTGTCTTAGATTTCGCTAATTAAGGGTAAAGAATACCTATCCTTCCTAGTAATGCTGTTTAACTATCTATAGTCTATACACATCCTAAGTTTTCCATTTTTCTTTAGGATAAATAGTACTGGATATCCTACTAATAACTATAATAGTCTAATGTATCCCTTGCGTAAGTTCTCCTGGACAAACTCCTTAAGCGCTACTAACTCCGTTTCAGTAAGCTTATAGATTAGAAAGAACTTTAGACTTATTTCCTTTTCTAATTCTATCTTATAGTCCTATGCTGTATACTCTAACAGCTTTTCACTTTCTAGTAACCATAACTTTTTACCATACTTGTGGTATCTCTTTAGTATATAACTTAAGCTTCGCTTAGTCTCTTTATATATCGCTCTGACTTAGTACCATACCAACTTGGTTTACTATCGCACTTTACTTTATTAAGTATTCTTAATATTGACCTAACCTATAACCCAATTAATCTTTAGATTGTACTCTTATAACTAAGGTATTTCTAGTATTGCCTTGTCCTGTCCTAATAGTAGGATATTAAAAGGCATTCTAACTGGTCTTCCTTTAATAGTTAACTAAATAGGTTCTATTTTAAGATTAATAATATCTCCTCTATAGGCTATCTAATCTCCTGAAATTGTTATAAGTGGATATAGGTGTTCTTTTTATCTGTATGGTAACCCTATCCTTTCTACTACTTTTGGTAATATGTGGTTCCTAATTGCTCTACTATCTACCAACACTTTAAACTATTAATCTTACCATTTAGCTCGTAAATTTAGGTATTAACCTTAAATTCCTTTAAGGGTTTAAGGCTCTAATACTAGTTCCCTCTAGTTCTATGCGCCTCCCTTTTTCCTAACTATTAGCTGCTAGATCCTACCTATACTTAATCCAACTTAGGCTAATACTTAGTTCATTTCTTTTCCTCTACATACTATAGATAAGTGTTCTCTAGGCACTCCTACCACTATTATTTATCTAGGTATTCTTCCGTAAGGAATCTTCCTAGTTAAAGTATTAAGTCCCCTTAACCTTATACTTCTACTAGGTGCTATTTATGTATATACTTAGCGTTTCTAAATTACTTTTCCTCTAGTACCTAATATATCCTTACTAGGTACTTCTAGTTCTTATCTTTTAGTGCTCTATATATATTACACATATTATCCACACAAGCTATCTATAATAGTGTATAATACGCTGTATGTTTTAGGTTAACTCTTAGTTTATTTTTATTCTTAAGTTTAAACCTATACCTAGTTAACCTAACCACTAGTATCTCTACTATAGGTATTAAGATTTATCGCTTACTTCTCTAGTCCCTAGATCCTTCTTCTAGGTTCCTTAACATTATAATTAACGCTCCTTTAATGTAACTTATGCGTTTTTCCATAATAGGTTAGTCTTAGACAACTTTTTTATCTAGCCATATATAGAAATCTTCCCATTTATCATTATATTATTACCTATACCACTTTCCGTACAACTGGTTTAGTGTATATGGTCTATCTATTAGAAAGTACCTTATTATCGCTATATTGTAATATCCTTTGGTATATCTTTCTTTAAACCTAGTTAGGATATCTAGATCCTCTTCTTATTCCAGTTTATCTAACCATTTTACCCTAGGTGTCCCTGCACTTGGCCTATTAGTAACTCTTTATATAGGTGCTCTGTCCCTTATATAACCTAGTATAGCTAACCTCTTGTCTAGCTTTTGCTCTTACTATATAATAATTCTTGTCCTAAACTTATCTATAGTTTCTTATTTTCTGCGTCTTGCAGCTAGATCTTTGTAGTCATCTTGCTTTTTAATCCTAGTATTAACTGTTTAATCTTTAGGCTAAACACTACGTTTACCTAGGATTGCTAATATTCTTATTCGTTCCCTAAACTTATAGTTCTTAAACTTGCGTCCTATACTTATTCGTTTATTACTAAACTAAGTCACTACTCTTTCCCATCAGTTTTCGTCCGTTATGGGTCCTTAGGTGTGTCTTATCTTATCTTAAGAATCTTAAGCTTCTTATATCTCTTCTTAAGAATCTTAAGCCTGCGGCCTTTTACCTTTATTAAGTAATAAGCTAGCACTAGTAGTTATTTACTTGCTTAGTTTCTTCTAAACGTTACTCCTATTATCTTATAAAGCGATAGAAATTATATCTAATAGTGTTATAATATCCGTTACTAAACCCTATTCTGTAATGGTCTTAGTTTTTACTTCTATTTCAACTTCTCTAAGGTCTGTATACTCCTAGTAAGCTGCCTTTATTGCCTTATTATTAGTAAATACTTCGCCTATGTTAAATTTATCATCCTTAATATCCAATCTATAAGCTAGTTTGTTGGTTCCTCTAAACTTAAATAACAATAGCTCCTATAGCCAATAGCTTGCGCCGTACTTAGCATCCTTATAAATTCGGCATGCGTTATTATAACAATACGCAAAACTATTAATTAAATATTCTTTTGTTTCTCGCAGTACACCATTATCCCTTTATATGTACGTACCATCTACTAGCCTAGTTCCCTTTACCGCGTAGTTACTCTAACTATCTCTATAGTCTTTGGTAAAATGACCTTATTTTCCGCAATTTATATAAGCCCCATCTTTAAACTATTTTTCTTACTGTGGAGTCTGCCTAAACGTCTTCTGCTGCTAAGATCCCTGGTTTGGCCTCTGCTCTTAGGTCCTTTAATTACTTAATCCTTAACCTTTAGGTTTCTATAGTTTTTTTTCCCATCTTTAGGTTTCTTTAGTACTACTTAGGTCTATTAGTTCTGCGCCATTCTATAGTTTTTAATTCTATATCTGTCGTTGCATACTCTACGCCTTATATAACTATGGAACTCTATCTTACCCTTTCTTAGCTTGTTCCCTTTAATAGATCCTATTATTAATCTTTATTAACTGGTCTATTAACTCTCTTAGAGTATCCATATCTTCTATTAGGATAATTACGTCCTAAACTTTAGCCTTAAGTCCCTATTTATACTGTGCTATAAGCGCCCTGTCATTCCACTTAACCTACGTGGCTAGTGTTTAAAACTGTGTTATATACTTAATTACTAAAGTGCGTTGTACTAAGTTCTAAAGCTTTTGTTCCGCTGTGGTTATGGCCTCTAAATCTCCAAATATCTATATTAGTCGTTCTGCGAACCCGTTCTAACTAGTAAATATATACCGCACATCCTAGTTAGTAGTTATTATGCCATTAGCCTATATTTCTATAAGATATAGTTTAAACCACTTAAGTGCCCTCCCTATTAGGAACAATTCTGCATAGGCTACTTAATCCAACGATATTACTAACTTCGCTCCTTCCTGTTGTGATGGTGCTGGGGCAACGCCACCTGCCATACTTAGTGGACCCTGACTCCTACCAACCAATTAGGATTTTCCATCCCCAGGATAGAAAATCGCCATTGGCTCGCTTACTACTAGCGCCTTAGCGACCCCTTTATATCTTGCCAGTCTCTAACAGACTTCTTCTTCTCCTTAGCTTAGTATTCTTATATGGTAGAAATCTACAAGCTTTAGTTTAGAAGCATTTATACGAGCCCGTTATATTATACTAAGCTCTCCCTACATTGCCTGGGAAGGCCTTAATAATATCCCACCCTAAAAAGACCTTCGTCTGCAACGACGCGTCGACGCGTTATACTTAGACATTAAAAAACCCACACTACTACGCCTGAGAAGGCCCTGACAATATCCCACTTTATAGGCCAGACTGTACTTGACCTGCACCCATAAAAGAACCCTGGAATTAAAACTGAATTATACAATTCCGATAAACCTTAGGAAGCTAATAATGGCACCTAAAGCGAGCTTATCTAAAAGACCTACCTCTACCTAAGAGGAACACGAGGTCCAGTTGGGATTAGAAATTAAAGACAATGACAACGTTATAGGTGTACATGAGCAGATTCGTGCCCTTGCAGCTAATTAGAAGGTCGATTGTCTTTAAGCCTAAAGTATATAAGAGACTCTAAAGGAGATCCTAGAAAGCCTTACTACCTTATAAAATAGCCTAGCCTCCCCTTTACAAAGCCTTAGTTAACCCATTTACTCTACTAAATGTAATACACCAGAGAGTACGGATATAATAATAAAGTAATTAAAGTCTGTTAAGCTCCCTAACCCCCCACTATTGTTAGACGGCGTAGACCTGACCTTTAAGAACTGAAGAATCTAGGTGCGAGGAAAGCTTTATATTAACCACAACCATTTCCCCTCTAAAGAAGCTAAAATGCTCTACCTCTTTAGTTAAACCATTGGGGACGCCTAGCGATACCTTTAGGCCAAGTTTGAGGACAAGTTACCTGTTTGGTTTATATCTGCCAACGAGATAATACAGCACCTGGCTACTATCTATGTTAATCTAAATAAAGTACGGGATGCCCATTACGACTATAATCGCCTAATAATAAAATTAAATTAATCCTTTACCAAGTTCTAGACTTAATTCTTACACCTAGTAGGCAAAGGCCAGGTCCCCCCTAAAAACTATTATTTGGATCTATACAACAAGCTAACGGTCTAACTATAAGAGAAGATTGTGGTAGCCTTAGACAACCTACTAACCTACTAAAGACTCGCAGCCTAATGTTTGTTGCTGGATTTAGAACTAAAACGAATTAATGCTCGCTCTAATTAACTAAAGAGGTCCTATAGCGACCGCAACCTATCCGCTATACCAATGGGAGCTAGCGTTGGAAGATAAACCACAACCGCCCTTATACTAAAAGCGGTTATAACTGCCTACTAGCGAACCTTGCCCGACCCGCTATATACTATACCTTTAACTAATGCTCATTGCAACACCCTAATTAACCCTGCTATGGTCACGTGCTTTAATTATGGAAAGGATAGTTACTTTGCTATATCCTACCCAGAGCTAAAGGATACGGGTGATATTAAGGAAATAGAGAAAGAAGAAACGCCTAATAAGTTAGGAAAAAAAAACCCTAGGGAAAGACTCCCCCCTAAGGTATCCTATTAATCTTAAAGAGATTAATCTAAGTCAGCTAATAGGTGGAAAATACTTTATAGTTCCATATATAGTATCTCAAAATGGATATGGAGTTAATATAACTACCCTTATTAACACTAGAGCAAATAGCTTTACCTTTATAAACACTGCTTGTGCAAATAATGTTGCTAAGTTCTTAAATGTAAATACTACCCGACTAGAGAAGCCTGTTTAAGTAAAAGGCTATAACGGCTAAGCCGGTAAGCTGGTTACCTATATCTTAAAGCTACATATTGCTATTAATAGATAACACCAGTTTAGTATCCCCTTTTGTATCCTAGACCTAGGGTCCCATAACATAATCCTTAGCTAAAAATGGATGTCCTACTTTAATATTTAACTAAACGTTTAATAAAGATAGTTTATCTAGCCGGAGAGTAGACCAAAGTTATCCTCCTTTGTTAGAGAGATCCGTACCAACCGTAAGATATTAGCCGCGAAGGCCGATCCTACCTACTAGCAGGATATTAGGGACCGCGACCTAGCTTTCGCTTAAGAAGATGCCCATTACAAGGCCTGTAAAAAATCCGTATTAACAAGGATACTCCCCCAAAGGACTGCAGTTAAGGAGGACTCTACTTACGGAAGTAGAACGGACAGTGATATAGACAACTTCCAAATTGCAAAGATCCGGCTAATGGGGAAGAGGACATACTAATAGGACTTAAAGGATAACCTTTAGAAGATGCAATAAGAGCTAAAAGAAGTAAAGACAACACTAATACACCAAAAGCCCCTAAGGCCGCGGACACCCCTACTACCACATAACCCCCCTATAGTAGATATTGCGGCAATTAGCGCTATAGGTTTCCACTTTAATATATATTAGAAGGACAACAAGGTCTTTATAACCAGCTTATATAAAATCAACTGGATTATCAATGAGAAGGAAGAAGGGCTAGTAGAGGAAACTAATAAGGAGTTAGTTAAGCGCCTCCTCCCTATATACCTCTTAGACCACAGAGACGCGTTCTTAAAAGCAGCCTTAAATATACTGCCCCCCTACTAAACCTATAATTATAAGATTTAACTAGAGGCCAATAACTCTCTAGGCTATAGCCCCCTTTACTAGCAAACTATGGAGGAACTAAAAGCAACTAAGTAGTACTTAATTAATAACCTTTATAAGGGGTTTATTAAGCCAAGTTAGGCCCCTTTTACTTCCCCTATTCTCTTTATAAAAAAACCTAATAAAGGCCTCCGCTTCTATATCGACTATTAGAAACTAAACGCTATTACTTAGAAAGATCATTACCCTTTCCCCCTAATTAATAAGACCCTTGCATGTCTAAGCTGAGCCAAAATCTTTACTAAGCTTGATATCTGCTAAGCTTTTTACCAAATTAGGATAGACCCTGCATTAGAGGATCTAATAATGTTCTATACCTGCTACGGTTCTTACAAATATAAAGTTCTTCCTTTTGGACTAATAAATGGGCCAGCCACATACCAACAGTATATAAATGATGTTCTTTTCGACTACCTTAATAAATTCTATACGGTATACCTAGACAACATTCTCATATACTTGGACAATAAACTTAAGCACCAAGTTCACGTTAAAAAGGTCCTAGAGAGGCTGCGGAATACAGGCCTATAAGTTAACATTAAGAAATACGAATTCGGAGTAAAACGAATAAAGTACCTTAGGTTTATTATTAGCATAGAAGGAATTAAAGTTAACCCTAAAAAGGTTAAGGTGATACATAACTAGAAACCCCCTTGCACTATAAAAGGCATCCAGTTCTTTCTAGGCTTCTATAACTTCTACTATTAGTTTATCCGTGACTATAGGGTCATGGCTAAGCCTTTTATATGACTAACAAAGAACAACACGCCTTTTGTTTTTGATAATAACTATATAGAAGCTTTTAAGGAGTTAAAGGACCAACTTACCTCCTCCCTAATTCTCCGTTACTATGACCCAGACCTTAAATTAATACTGGAAACGGATGCCTCTAGTAGAGTAGTAGTAGGAGTTCTCTTACAGTTATACCTAGATGGTAAGTAGTACCCTATAGCGTTTTTCTTAAAGATAATAGCCCCAGCTAAGTATAACTATAAGGTACATAATAAGGAAATGCTAGCTATTATATAATTATTATCCTAGTGGCGCGTAGAGCTTAGAAGCACAAACTCTTAGATTAAAATCTATACTAATTATAAAGCCCTTAAGTATTTTATAACAACAAAGCAGCTTACCGGTTAACAGGCTAGGTGGGCTAAAATACTCTCCCAATTCTTCTTTATAATTATATACCGCCCTAGTAGGCAAAATTCTAAAGCTAATGCCCTTACCCGGAGAGAACAGGATGTGGAACTATAGGATAAGCTAAAGGCTTAGTACCGGACACGTGCCCTCCTCCGTCCCAAACAGCTTAACCTATGTATCCTTAAGGAACTAAACTCTGAACAGAATAAGCTGGCGCCTATAGAAGGAGAGATCCTAGATAAACTAATAGGACTAATTAACTACATTCTAATCGCGAACCACACAGCCGAATCCCTAAAAGCCCTCCGCGACTAAGCTATAGAAGGCAACCCTAATTTAGAAATAGAAGACGGACTACTCTTATACTAAGAACGGCTTATAGTTCTAGATATTAATAACCTATAAATAGAGCTAATCCGTGAAGCCTACTGTTAAGTCTCTATGGCGCACCCTAGTTAAGATAAGACCCACCAACTACTAGTGCCTCGCTACTACTGGTAAGGACTCCTATCCGATATAGAACGGTTTATTAGGAATTGTTATGCTTGTAAATAGGTAGATGTAACAGTTCACCAGCACTACGCTGAGACACGAGACCGTCGCCTAAGAGGCTCCGAGACACAATCGACGCCACCCTCGTATGTCTCGGATACGGTTAAATATTAAGTCATAGACTACGGAGTTCCG
>Ga0307507_10000577_pt1 | contig 78786 bp, 17 predicted proteins | sample 7_EM_MG_FD_207223 | JGI IMG/M metagenome (GOLD analysis project Ga0307507, IMG submission 207223) | Populus trichocarpa ectomycorrhiza microbial communities from riparian zone in the Pacific Northwest, United States - 7_EM | ecosystem: Host-associated > Plants > Roots > Unclassified | place...
CTTAAGTAGGTTACAGTGATGTTGGTTAATATGCTTCTTAATTGGAATAAGGAAGGGCGAGGAGCTTAAGACTCCTCGCCACGCTAGTGCCGCGGCGTCACGTGACGACCGCTTGCCTAATTCCCGATAATAAGTGTTGTGCCTCTTATTTGGCTTATTATTAAGTTAAAGTGGCTTAGTTCTATACGAGGGCGTCTATAAAGGACTTCTATATCTCTGCTAATTATTCTTAAAGTATAGATATAATGCTAGTGGCTATTATAGGGGCTTTAGGGTTATTCTATATTTTAGAGGTGGTATATAAGGTTAATATAATATAGTATTATAGAGTAAGTATAAGCGGTAATAATATATAGCAAGGTAGATATTATTAAGCTATATATATAAACTATATAATAAAGTTAAGACGTTATATAAGGAGAAAAGGTAAGGAAATGGGAAGAAAGGGTATATATTGTTAGTTTAGTTGCTTGGTTAATATATATATAGAGCAGAATAGGATTTAAGGAGCGGTCCTATTAGAACTTGGCAGAATTTAGTAGACTTTAGCAGAACATAGCAGAATGCGGCAAATTGCCATTAAATTGCCGTAGATTGTTGTCTTACGGTTAGTCTCTTTTTACTACGTTAGTGGAAATAGGTGGACGTATATAAGGTGTTATAGAGGTGTCCTATAACAGCTATTAACTAGCTAGAATAGCTATAAGGCCGGCATTCTTTAGATTGGCTTTATAAGAATATTTAAATAGTTATTTTACTATAGTAACCAAAACGCCTTAATATAGAACTATACTGCATTAACTAAGACGCCTTAATATAGAACTATACTATAATAACTAAGACGTCTTAATATAGGACTGCACTATAGTAATTAAGCTGCCTTAATATAGGAATAGAGCCCGTTTAGGTGTTATAAATTTAGAGTAATATTACGCGACCGCCCAGAAGTACCGATTTAGCTTAAATTATATACCTTTTCGCCTAAAATCGCGTATAAAAGTACTTGGGGGCGGTTATTACGCGACCTTATATAGGGTTTAGGCGCGTTATTAGTAGGAATAGCCCTAATCTTATATTAACCTAGGTCGTAACCGCACTAAATTAGCCCCTCTAATATATAATAGTTATCTTATAAATCCAACACTTTATAGAAGATTTAGGTGACTTAGGGCAATATATAGGCCGTATACTTACTCCTAGACTAATTAGAACCCTATGCACCACTATTACTAGCAATCTTCTATAAAGTGTCTAAGAGCTTATAGAAGTCGTTTTAGTATAAACTAAATGTTTTAGAAATTAAATTTTATATATTTCTATAAGCTATATCCTAACTATAAATGTTATAGACCTTATATTAGCAGTAGTATAGCTACTTAGAGAGGATATAAATGGACTAGTAGTAGAAGCGCGGGAGGCGCTAGAATTAGTTAAACTATAGAATAAGGGGTAACTAAGTTATATAATACTAGTAGGTTACAAGAGTGTAATCTATATAATCTATATAATCTATAATAGAGTAGACAGAGTAGATAAAGTAGTAGAGTAATAACTTTTATAAGAGTTATATTGTGTATTTAAAGGACTATAGTCCCTACCTAGATAGTTCCTTTCTTTATAGTAAATCTTAGAATATAATTAGAGTTAATCTATTAGGCAACCACTCCACTAGTTATTATTATATTGTTGACTTCTTATTTACCTATATACCTAGCCTATTAGTAAGTCTACTGTAGTATTTCCTATAAGACTTTATTACAATAAGAGTTATTATATATTTTATTAATGTAGTAGGTTCTTTAGGTAATTATATCTATATATTTATAAACTAACAAAGGCAGAAAATACAATGGCAACACTCTTAAGGACAGGAATAATAGGACTAAAAGATTGGCTTCACTGGGTGGGTATCCCAGTAGGTAGCCTGAGGTGCGAATGTAGCTGGCCAAGACAGACACTAAAACACGTAATACTGTTATGCCCCTTACGCACCGGCCGAGAAGCAATGCTCTTAGCAGCTGGCACAGAAAACTATAATACACTACTCTTAATACAGAAAGGCCTTAAGGCGGCTACTCGGTGGCTTATTGGCCAAAATATGCTAGACCAGTTCCGGGTTGCAAAGGAAATAGCAATAAAAGGCAAAGGGGCGAGTAACAGGCGCCCCCTAATAACTCTACAGGAGTAGAGTACAGTGTGTAATACTAGCGCGTCCGTAGGTTTGTTACGGCAGCAGTGGTTCCCAAGGAGGTTAAAAAGTAAGGTAGTAGAGCACCACTAGTGACTCATAGGCAACTCGCAAGCGAGCCCCAAAAGGCGGGGAGACGGATTATAGGGTTTTCTCAAATAGAGTTTTCTCCCTATATGTATATAAGGAGTAGTCCGCGTGGGCCTAACAGGGATCCAAATCAGACGTTAAGCAATGAATAATAATAATAATATATATTTATAAATTATAACCCCCTACTAAGAGTACTAGGGGGCGAGATATATTGTTATAGAATATAAGTTAAATCTCTAAAATAAATGTTTAACTAAAACTGACTAATTACTTATACCCAACCCCGTATAAAATAGAGCTATAATATTGCTATAATATAGAGGCGATAGAGAAAACAAAGGGCTTTTAGCTCGTAGTATTTTAGAGATAATTAGGCGTAGAGAAGTATATAAGGTATAGCAGTAAGGTATAATTGCGACTAATAAAAATATGTCTAATGAAAATACGACCGACTGCCCATATTATAATATAGCTATAACGTCGTTATTTAATATAATAGATAGAGAAATTAAAAAGCTCCTACCTTATAGTATTTTTATAATAACTTAACGTTATAAAGGGTTAAGATATAGCGTTGTAATGGAAGAGTTGTCGCCTAACAAGAAATATTAAGTTTTTATATAATATTATTCATTGCTTAATGTCTGATTTGGATCCCTATTAGGCCCACGCGGACTACTCCTTATATATATATAGGGAGAAAACTCTGCTTAAGAAAACCCTGTGATTTATTAAGTTTTTATATAAAGGGCGCCTATAAGCTCTTAGACCCTTAGGGAGAAATCCCTCTTAGTATAATCTAATTGGTTTAGGAGTCTATAGGACTAGGGTAAGGTCTATAAGCGTAGCGCTAGCCCTAAGCACTACGCTGTAACGCAATTTCTCCCTGGGGGTCCAATTTATAAGATAAGATTTAAACGTTTAGGCTACCTTGTACACGGTCCCACCATATATATACTTTTTTACCCTACTAAGAATATAATAACTTTTTAGCCCCTTTATATAATAGTATATAATTTACGTATATTATACTTATAGCAGTATAAAATAATAATATAAAATAATTTTCTAAAAATATTATATATTTAGAAAGTTATTAAACTTTTTAATTTTTTAACAAAATTTTTATATGGTTAAATAATTAAATAATTAAATATAAAACTAGATATTAAAACTTAATTTTTTAATATTATAGTAGTATATAACTTATAAATAAAGTCTTCTTAGTTATAATAGTAATATATATTATAAAATTTAATAAAAATATTATAATAATAAGTTCAATTTTAAATTTTTTTTTTTTTCAATATAACGTGTTTCATCACCGAGTTAACATTATTACCGAGTCGACACTTTTTCGCCGGCGACCCAACGCGTAAACGCAACGCATAATAGCACCACAACGTAACGTAAATTCAGCTTATACTAAAGGCTTAATACAGCTTACTATTTTAGCTTTTAATTTATACTAAGTTAAAACAAAAAAATGTGCTTCTAAAATCTATAATATACCGCGAATAATACTCTATAACTAACTTACTGGATAATGCCTTTAATACAACTATAAACTAAACTTAAAATAAATAACTCCCCTTAAAGAGCAGATAATTATATAATGTATACTTAATAATAATATACATGGAATACTGCCCTTAAAGGACTTAGTATAAGATATGGCTAATAAACTACTAGAAGAGCAGGGTTAAAAGCCTATTAGTAAGTACTGGGTTAACCACTTTATATACTATAGACCTAAGCTTAAAATAAGATAGACCTAACTGTATAACTACTAGCGAGCCGCCTATAAGGACCTAGCGGTTATCTATCCCTAGTTTATACTTATTTAATTAATTAAGCTTAAGTATAGCATCCTTAATAAAGACACCTATAATTTTAATAAGTCTAGGTTTATAATAGGCAAAATTATACCTTAGCTTATTATTATAGGGGCTAATAAACCTAGTAAATATAAGAAATTACAGCCTGGCAATTAGGAGTGGGTTACTAAAGGCGCTTAATAGATTGCCTATAAAATGGTATTAATGTATAAGGAAATTACCTAACTTTAAGAAGCTGCTAATATAAAGGTAAAGTAAAAAGGCTATAAAAGGCGGTATATATAGAATAAGGAGACTCTAACAGTTAAAGAGGTAGTTAACTTACTAGCTAAAAACGTGGGTAGTAGTTATAATGCTAGTAAAGGGCCGTTAAAGAGGGTGCGAGTAGAGAGGTACTATAGCACTTGCAGCAAAATAGGATACAATTCCCGCACTTATACTACTAAAATTAAGGATGTATCTAATAGTGAAGGTTCTAATAAATAATATTTAATTGCAATAATTCTATTTTTTAGTTGTTGCGTTACGTAATTTGAGTTGCCGTCAAGTTGCTAGCGAAAAAGTGTCGACTTGGTGATAATGTCGACTCGGTAATAAAACACGTTAATATACTATTATACGTTATAAACTTTAAAAATATTTAATAATATAAATATAAATATTATTATTATTATTCATTGCTTAATGTCTAATTTAGATCCCTATTGGGCCCACGCGGACTACTCCTTATATACATATAGGGAGAAAACTCTACTTAAGAGAAAACCCTGTAATATATCTCCCTGCCTTTTATGACTCGCTTACTTAGCGCCTATAAGTTACTAGTAGTACTCTACTACCTTACTTTTTAACCTCTTTAGGAACTACTGCTGCCATAATAAGCCTATAGACGTACTAGTATTACAAACTTTACTTTACTACTGTAGAGTTAATAGGGGGTACCTATTACTCACCCCTTTACCTTCTATTACCATTTTCTTTACAACCTAAAACTAGTCTAGCACATTTTGGCTAATAAGCTATTAGGTAACCGCCTTAAGACCTTTTTATATTAAGAGTAGTGTATTATAGTTCTTTATGCCAGCTACTAAGAGCATTGCTTCTTAGTTGGTGTGTAAGGGGTATAGCAGTATTATATGTTTTGGTATCTGTCTTAGCTAGCCACATTTATATCTTAGGCTACCTACTAGGACACCTACCCAGTAGAGCCAATCTTTTAGTCCTATTATTCCTATTCTTAAGAGTATTACTATTATATTTTCTGCCTTTATTAGGCCTTCTTAGAGTCCTTAAATATTTACCCCCTATAGTGTTAACCATGCTATAGCTTAGGTTCCTCTTGCCTAAATTAGCCTCTGTACCTTTAACTCCTATATACCTCTTTAGCGTTAGTCTAACCAGTATTATATTGCGGTAGTTAGTTTCCTAGCGTTCTTTTATACTCTACTTTAGCTCCTTTCTCTTTCTTACTGTTATCTTTACTAGCCTCTTATATGTCCCCCTTTCTTCTCTATATAGGCCTAGGCCCTAATATAGTACCATTCTTCTTCTGCTTTCTTTACCTATTTCTCTAATATATCTTCCCTATTTTAGGGTTATTGGTTTATTCTCCTATAGGGCACCCTAGGGTCCCTCTATAGTTTATTTAGGCGTGTCTTAATATATTTTATAATATTAGAGTTACGTTTATTTTGCACCCTTTATATTACAGCGGCTTCAATATATAGTTATAGGGGGGAATATTGGCTTCCTTCTTAAGTAGTGCTATAGCTGTATGCTTATACCCGCCTATTATGCTCTAGAGGCAGGCTGTTTAGACCTTTTAGAGTGGTTTAAGGAGTAACTTAGGGGGGCCTTTCTTAGTTTCTCTAATGGCCTAAATACTAGATCTATATATTATGGTTGGCTAGACAACTGCTATATATAGTAGGCATAACCTCTAAAAGCATGGACCCTATATAGAATTGATAATCCTAGATAATATAATATACTATACTTGGCCCTTATAGGCTGCTTACGCCGTATATACGCTCCACTAGAGCTTACTATCTACCTATACTCCTAATACCCTTAAGCCCTAAACTAGTTAACCCCTAAAGCCTTAGATATAAATTATATACTAAAGGTCTACAGATTGGTTGCGTTTTCTTATAAAATGGATTAGCTAGTATTTCTCTAGTAAGAATTAGACTCTATATCGTCTTGCCTATTCTATATAGGTATTATAGGCCCTTTTTAGTGTTCTATCATTCTCTGTGGCTATTAGCCTATATATAATTAGGTTTGTGTTATTAATAAAGCCTATCCCCTAAGTCGCCCCTTTTTTAAAGGAGTTAAGTAGGTTACTTATAAAGAAGAGGAAGAGTATAGGCAAAAGGGGTAATTCTTATAGTATTCCTGTTATAACTATAATAAGGGGGCTCTAGTATCCGCTAAAGATCAGTAATATTTCTTTTTAGCCTATAAACCCTTAAATAAATTATATAATCTATTTTAGGAAGCCCTTTGCCCTAAGGATATATAGAAAGCGCTTATGGGGTATATTATTATAGGCACCGCTAATATCTAGGCTAAGCATTAATACTATAAAGTCCCTTCGCATTGCCTATACGGATTTAATGGTGGCAGTAAGTAGCGTAAGTGCTAATAGTGTTAAGTAGTTCTTTTTTGCCCCTATTTAGCTTTATAGTAGTAGGGTGTGTTCCTTAGCTATATCTACTATATGGTCCGCTATTACCCTTTTTAAGATCTTACTAAGAGTGTTTTCTAAAGCAATAGGGCGGTAGCTTCCTAGGGTTAAGTAGTCTACTTTACCTTCTTTTTATAAAATAACTGTTATTATAGCTCTGCCAAGTCATAGGTAGTAGCCTATAGTAAAGTATACTCTGGCTATATCTGCAAGCTAAGGTGCTATAAGTAATCTATAGGTCTTTAACACCTTATTTAGAATCCTATCTAGTCCTAGTGCTATATTATTTAAAAGGCGGCTAATAGTTCTGGCTATTTCCTCTATTATTATATTGCTATTAACCCATAGGCAAGTTACTAGTGTTTTACCTATAATATTACTAAGGTCAGCTAGAGCTGGTTAGGGGAAGAATATTTCTATAAGGATCTTTACCTTCTTATTATTGTTATTAGTAGCCTATAATTCCCCTACTCTTTATAGGGGCGGTAAGTATAGGTCTTCTACTAGGCGCCCTATCTTTTTCTTTACCCATTTTGCTATAGCCTAAAGGCCCTTATTATAGGGGAGGCTTAGGTTAAAAGTGTGCTTATTTATAAACTATCTCTAGTTATTTCTTGCTTCTTTTTTTAGGGTATTCTTTAACTGGTTTCTTATATCTTTATATTATCTCTTGTCTTTAGGGTTATAGCTGCTTATATATTTCCTTCTTGCTTATTATTAGCTAGTAATAAGGACCGCGCATTATGCGGACTATATATATTGCGCGTAGGGGCCTGGTTACAAGACTAGGCAGTGCTCTTTTAGCCTATTTTTAATTACTGCCTAAATCCTTTCTAGTCTTTAGTTAATTTCCTTAGGGGTAGCCACTAAGCTACGCTTATTAGGTATTAGGTGGATTTCTTCTAGGTCTTAAAGTTATTGTTTAACTATATTAAGGAAACTGTCTGTCTTAAGCTTCCTTATTACATATCTTTTACTATTTAGTTGCGCCTTAATGTCTAGATCTAGCTATATCTAGATAGGGATATAGTTTAAGGCGAGTACCTATTCTTCTTTAGGGTTGCACCTTTTAAGTCTCTAGTATAGGCCTTTGTCCATAAATATAAGGTTAATTATACTTCTAGCAGTACCTTATTGCTATAATTACTCCTAGAGGGGTAGCCAATTTAAGGCCCCAGATGTCTATAGCTCTTAGTAGGCATTCTACCTATTATTTAGCGGCAATATAGATACCCCCCTACTATAGGTGGTAGAGGTTTATATCTCCTAATAGGATAAACTCTATACCTTTAGTTTCTAGTAAGCTTATTACTAATATAATGTTTTCTATTTATAGGACTCCTTTAACCCTAGGGTTATACACATTAATAATTTATACTGGTCCCCTATATATCTAAATTGTTATAACTACAATATCTAGGTTAACTGCCTGCTATAACTATAAGGATAGGCTAATAGCCTTACTAATTATAAAGCACACATATATAGCTGCTTTTGGTTTATATAGGAGCTAAAATCCTTAGGGGCAGTATATTAATTATATATAGTTATTATAATACGGCTCTTTATATAGTAAGGATATAGTATTTCTCTAAGTCTAGACTATCTAGTAGGGGCCTTACCAGATAGTGGTTTGTATTGCCGCAGTTATACTATATAATAGATAGGTAGTGGACCCCTAGTGGGGGTTCTTTATCTCTCCTTCATTCCTCACTTCTTCTATTTTTACTTTCTCTAAGATTTTTAGAACTTCTATCTCTTATATCTACGCCCTAGTTGCTACTTATTTTATATAGAGCTTTCTATTCCTATATCTTATATTCCTACTAGTGCTTTTATATCTAAATCTGTTATTATCTCCAGTTCTTCCCCTAATCTTACTAGTTGGCTATATACCCTTTATAGGTTAGCTGTAAATATTATATTTGCCGCGTTAAGTCTAATTCTTAATTATCCTGGTCTTAAGCTTGCTATAGCTGTCCATAGGGGTCTTCCTATAGGGTATCCTCTCCCTTATATTCCCTATGACCCTTATAACCCTATTTAGTCTAGCAATATTATATAGCGTCACTTCTGGCCCATTAAGGCTTAGGATAGCTGGCCTAGCCCCCTAGTATTAAAGGTAGAAAACGCTAAGGCACCTACGTCCCCCTAGCTTATTATCTATTATTTCCATTTATATAACCTAGCGTGCAGTTATTCCTGCAGCTATTAAGCCCTTACCTTTTATCTCCTATATTTAATGTAGTCTTCTCTCTCCTATGCCTTATATATGCTTTAGTAGCAGTTTATATATTTTATTTAGTCCTAATTTAAGCAGTGTTTTATATTATAGGGGTCTATATAGTGGCCGCAGCACACCTATGCTACGTATGTAGATTAGGTATATCCCCATTATATACAGCGGTAGCATTATTTTAGGCATAGTCTGTGGTTATAGAGCCTTATGTTATATATAAGGCCATTTATAATTATTCCTTTTTAGATAAAAAGTTTTTACATTTCTAGTATATATGTGCTAACAATAAGGGAGCCATATATTTAACCAGCGTCTCCCTAGTAAGTCTCTGGCAACCCTTATATCCTTTTATTATTCTTATTATATACTTAGTTTATATTTTCCTATTAAAGCCACTGGATTTAGGTAATCTTAAGACCTAGTATAAGGTGTTCCGTTTGTTTTACTATCTCCTATATAGTTACTATGTTATCTACCTAGCGTCCCTTTTCTACCTTAAGGCTTATAGGAACCGCTAGGACTTTAACTAGGAAATCCTTACAGAGCACTTTTATGCCAATGCGTTCTCCTAGCCTGTCCCCTACCCTTAAAGCTTATTCCTTTACCTGTTGGTCCTTTAGAATAACTCTAATGTCTCTACTCCTAAGGTGTCAAACTATAACAGCGTTATAGGCCTCTTTATAAATCTTTATAAGGACTTCTGTTTCTAATTATCCCCTAAGCCCCTCTACTTTTTCTATATTTGGTTATATTATAATTATATACCCAGTTATTGTCTTAAGGGGGGTGGGTTCCCTATACTATAGAAATACAGCTAAGTGGCCTAAGTGCGGTTTACCGGTAAGGGGGGTGTTAGTCTCATAGGGTAACTCACCAATAACGACTGCTCGAGTAGGTTACAGTGATGTTAGTTAATATGCTTCTTAATTGGAATAAGAAAGGGCGAGGAGCTTAAGACTTCTCGCCACGCTAGTGCCGCGGCGTTACGTAACGACCGCTTGCCTAATTCCTGACACTAGCAACTCTTCTTTTATAGTTGCCATCTATATATAAATACTGCTTGACTAGCGTAACAAATATCAATCCTCCTTACTTACTATTGCTATTGTAATATAAGTCTCGCTGTCCTAAAATTTGCCTCTTAGTATATAGTGCTTTCTTACTTAGAGTCGCAGGTGGACATTATATTAGGGCCGCTAAGGCGCTAGTTATAAGCGAGCCAATAGCGATTTTCTATACTGGGTATAGAAAATCCTAATTAGCTGCTTTTAAATTACTATATCTCCTACTCCCTTTTAACCCAACCTTTAACTTATACACGTAGAGTATTTATATTAACGAACGTCTCTAGTACCTTGTTTGGGTTTGCCTTTATTATTACATCTGCTGGGTTATCTTGGCTATTAATTTATTAGATCTTAAAGAGTTTTTAACGCTTATAGGATTGCCGAAGTGCTATAATATTAATTATAAGACGCTTCTCCTTTGTGGTACTAAGCTTAACTAAACACTTATAGAGGGAGTATAAGTCGGTGCACATAATTATAGGAATAGCAGGGAGTTTGAGCCGATCTATAATTATTTTAAGGGTAGTTCCAATTATAATTGCTATATTAACTCTGCTAACTATTCTATATATCTCTAACGCTAGAACGCTTTAAGTAACGCACTTGCTTTTAGTTAAGCTCTAATAGATAAGGTTGCTATGGATTATAAAGTCATTCTCTCTAGTAGATTTGTTTATAATAATAATCTTATATTCTAGCTAGGAGCTAAAATCTTTATTATTTATAAACAATCCATTAACAAATACAAAGAGCTTAATAGTAGGAAGGTTAATAGGCATATAGAGTAGTCCCCAATTAAGATAATTTATTTGCTAGTAAAGACGCTTATTTAGGGCAAGAACGTTATCCTTAGTTAGTTTCTAGTATTAGGTGGCAATAGAGAGATTAAATAAAGCCTTAGGTTAATAGATAGAAGCAATATAAACTCTATAAGCGCGTTGCTCTACGTATCCTTACTTTAGAGAATTAACGTTAATAACATTAATCTTCTTACCTTAGCCCTTCTGGCGTAAAGCAATAGAATCCTTATTTAGGGAGAGGATGCATCTATTAAAGAGTAATAGTATGGTTAAATTAAGCTTTTCCTTTAGCTTTGCTATAAGATTTGCCTTTACTAGCTTATCTTCTTTAAGAGCTAAGAATTAGTTGTCTCCTAAGATAATTATATCATTGGTTTATATGCTAACGATTCTAAATAAAGTTCCTATAGTTGTAATAAGGAAGCAGGGATTGAATATAGAAGTAGTTATTAAGAGCTTCTCTTTATAGTGCTTACTATAAGTAGCCCACTAATAAGTTTCTGCCTCTATAATTCTATATAATAGCTTAAGTACAACCATGATTGTATCTTTGGGATATTAGTAGCGAATTTGCTCTAGAAGGTATGCTAGTATTAAGTGCTAAAAGCGCGTCTCTAATTGGGTATAGGCCTAAGTAATATCTTATAAATAAACCGCTATTCTATTCTTTATTAAGGAGGGAGCTAGTGTAATAATAACTTACTAACTAGCTCGTTAAATCATAGGAGATTGTATAAGAATTACTTCCTTACCATTGTTGTTATAACCTTAAATAACCAGTCTTAACTTCTTAAATGGGGTATTAGTAGCTTTGCCCTTAATCTTATTAACTATTCTTAACTTAAAGATATAAACTCTATTAAACTTAGTAGGGTTATACTTCTTAAATTTAAAGACTCCTTTTATAATAAGACCGTCGATCTTCTACTTATTAGATGCTTAGAAAGGAGCTCCTAAAGTTATAATACGGCCTTCCTTTTAAAGCTATTTTGCGAGCTTAAAGTCAGCCTTCTCTTTAGCTGTTATAAAGGCCATTAATAACTCGTCTCTACTCTTAATAGCGGTAATAAATTGCTCTTTAAAATTAACAAGGTGTTAGTAATTTTATAATCCCTTTAGGCAACCTCTACCGCGTTATAGTTGCGGCACATCTGCTATAATTATATTAGGATTATAGTCGCCTTCTAAAGTACGTTAATTATAGTTCTTCTTTAGGATATCCTCTAGGGCATCCTATAAAGGCTCAGAACTGTTGTTTCTATAGTAGGGCTTAACAACAGTTAAGCGGAATTAAGTAGGTCTATAGGGCATTTAAAGAGTGCAAGTCTGACTATTAATTATAATAAGTTTATATAGGCCTAACCATCCTCCCTTTTTACACTATATGCGTATTTTAGATTGGAGTGGCAAATCAAGCATAATTAAGGTATTTAGGCCATTTCTTATTCCTAGTACGTTGTTGACCTAGTGCGTAGTATAGAGACGTCGCACCTCTTTTATTACTTTGCGAATAGCCTTTACTTATTGCGTAATAGATAGGGATAGTAGAGAATTATTAGTTATTTAAGGGTAGGCGCTAAAGACTAGCAATATAGGTACAAGCCTATCTAGGCTAGCGGAATTATTAACAGCCTTAACAGCCATCTATAAGATAAGCTCTTTGCTAGCACCCTCTAGTTCTAAAGAAATAATCTTATATACTTATTATAATAGTGTGTAATATCGTTCTACTTTTTTAATACTATTATGTGCCTTAATAGGGACTTTCTTAACCTTAATTTCTATTGCCTTTACCTATTGCCAAAACTCTATAGATAAGAAGTTCCTTCCTATATTATAAATAATTTAATTAGGAGGTCCTAGGTAGATATTAATCTAGTATAATTAAAGAGTATTCTATGCGTTCCTAGCTAATATATCCTTTAGGAAACATGCGGCTTAAAAAAAGGTTAAAAGGTTAATAACTTAGAGTACTAGCTTGCCGCTAAGATATATAATATTAATAATAATATAGAAGTTAAAGTCGTAGTTATCTTTAAGGGTAAACTTAAATCAGCTAGGGGACTTCTGGTTTATTTAGTAGTAATAGCAGTACTTTATAAGATACTTAATTGTTTTAGCCTTAACTTTATAACCTACTTGCTAAAGAACCCTAAGCAATCTATAAACTAATAGGTAACTAAAGCGATAGTGTAGTTAACATAACTCTAACTTAGTTAAATGGCTCTAAGCAACGTTCCTTTCTAGCTATTAAAGGAGCAACTAAAGGTAACCCTACTTACGTATAACGGGCACCTAATTATCTCCCTAAACAAGCATATTCTTAAGGTTATTAAGCTTAACGCCTAACTTATTTATATCTTAGATACAGAATAGAAACGGAGTATTCGCGGGAATAATATAGAAAGTAATATATCCTAATAAAGTTTAGACCTTAATTGTACCGAGAGAGATTATAGTACCCTTGCTAAAGCAAATTGTATATTAGCCTACTATTAATTAGTTAATCTAAACAGAGCTATTAAGCTGCTAAAGAGCTTAAACTTAAGGTTCTCCTGCTATAAATACTCCTGCGGCTCCAGTATCTAGCATAATACTATAGAAGACGTTCGCTAAGTATCTATTATTAAAAAAAAACGCGGAACTTTTTTTTGGCTTATTAAAGATATCTAACTTTATAACAGAATGGAGTATAGATTGGTTATTAAGGACAGCAACAGTTTATATACCATTTACCTTACCATACTTAGTAAAGTATTAGTTAGAAAAGTAGTCCTTAATTTCTATATCTATAAGGAGCTGTTTAGCCTTATTAACCTTACCCTTAAGATCTTCTTTGCCTTTATATTAAACCAAAAAGCTTTAGAAGTAGGCTATAATAACCTTATAATTTCTAATATTTTATGCGCTCTGGCGAAACTTATTATATACCTCTTTTTATCTGTTAAGAGGGTGCCTAGTTAACTAGCAATTTAGCTTCTTATAAACATAGCATTTCTTCTATTAATTATTTTAAGATAAACTTCCATAAGGACCTCTATAATTTCTTTATAGTTAACGTTAATTATACCCTCTGCTGTATCCCCTACCCTAGCTATTATATATTTAATTAGTCCAGTTATAATTATATTAGTTAGTTGGGTCGATTAAAGTAGGTTAGGGTTAGGTGTTAAATTACTATACTTTTTAAGAGTATAGAGTAGTACTAATAGAGGATCTTAATTAAGCACACACTCCTTTATAAGTATTTGCAGGATTAAAAAGGGCAAGGTTATATTCTTTAACACCTTAACATACGCTAATAATTTAATTGCGTAGGCTGAAGTCCTCTTAATATAATTTAGATAAACTATACTAAATTATCTAAAGTTAATTAAAGAGCTTTTAAAGACAGTCAAGTTAAGAGGCATTTAGGTTTATAGCAATAATTCTTAGGAAGGTAGTCTCTCTCCACCCCAATATATACTACTACTTATTCTCTTCTGTTTTAAAGTGGCATCTTATCTTATATATTATTTGGTTAAAATCGTATCCTTTTCCTACTAAACAATTATAATAGAAGGTACTAGCGCGGCCCTTAAGCATAACGGAATAAGCGTTATAATATTAGTTAGGTTCCAGTCCAACCTTCTAGCAACAATTATAAAAGATACACAGCTTTAAATTAAGGATATTATATAGTTCCCCACTAAACCTCTTCTTCTGGTCTAAATAGAGTTTTATAAGCTCTATAAGCATTTTTAAGGTGCCTCTAAGCGGTATTAGGCCATGTTAAAATTGCATTAAAGATTAAGGTGGGGATTACTTTATAGGCTGTAGTAGAGATGCAGAGCTTAATGGAATATAGCGTAGTACCTAATCTTCCTATAGTAGAGTTCAAAGGTTATTAAATCGCGAAGCAAGGGGGTCTTGCGCTTGCTCTTAAGGGGCAGTAGTTAAAGTTACGGGTTGAATTAGTAGAAGCAATAGATACAGGATATAAGAACTCGTGCCTAGAGTAATGGAATTAGAACGTGTCTCTATTAATATATTATTTAGATTCTATTATAAGTTAAGCTTCTTTATATTACATAGTTAGTGCTTAATCTTTTATAGAGTCCATTTATACTCTTCTTTTACATTAATAACTTGCTCCTAAATATTATCTTTAATAGTGTCTCTATCTATAGGGACAAATACTCCATTCTTTTAAAGGAAGTTACGGAAGTCTTATATAATATTCTTCTTTGTAAGGGTCTATATTTCCTTTATCTATCTAACAAAGTCCTCCTTTATGCAATACTATAGCACAGTATTATTATATTCGCTGTCTATGTATTATGCTATATAGTATAATAAGAATCCATTTAGGTCCTATTGCTTGGCGTTTATAGAGTTAATATCTTTATCCTATGTCTCTAAGTTAATATCGTTCTCATACTTCTTTAGGTAGGTTAACGCCATAATAGGAGTAGAATTGACGGGGTGTCATATATTAAAGGTAGGTAGGATTTTCGGCTTTATAGGATCTCGTAGGTTTACTGTTAAAAGGTAGGCAATTTAAGGCGTAGTTAACGCGTTTTGGATGTTAACTTAGGACCCTAGGTTTAGTAACACTTCTGACCTAAAGTACTTAACCAAATCTTCGTAAACGCGATTATTCTATATAATAGACGCAACTTGGTATCTCCTAGTACTTAGTAACACTTCTGTTACTAGTTTTCCGTAAGCCTAAGGTAGCATAGTATCGCCGGGAACCCCTATACGAGACTATCTCTTCTATCAATAACCTAGCTACTCTATAGTTAACTATGTGTTCAACCACTAATCAGTATTAGTTACATATGGTAACTCACCAATAATAACTACTCAAGTAGGTTACAGTGATGTTGGTTAAAAAGCTTATTTAATTAGAATAAGGAAGGGCGAGGAGCTTAAGACTCCTCGCCACACTAGTGCCGCGGCGTCACGTGACGACCGCTTGCCTAATTCCCGACAGGGGGATTTTATTTATTTTTAATTTTACTTATCTATTAGAGGATTTAATTAAGGGTTTGCTAGAGAGGCGCCTAAGGTTTACTAAATTAGTAGAGCCATTCTGCTAGCTGCGTTAGTTTATTATAGCTAATAGTTACTCCCTTATAGTTCTAGATACTAGACGCGTCTAATAGGCTTTATATTTTGTTAGATGCCTTTTTAATAGAGGTATTTCCGCTTTATAGTATAGTATTCGCCTATCTTTGTTATGGAGGGCTATTGCTAGGCGTAGATCTGGCGGTCACGCGCGAGTACAAACTACTATTGTTTAACATGTGCCTCCCCTACAATACGTATATCTTAGGGGGATTCTCTAGGAGTTCTTTAGGGTTCCTTTAGATGGGTTTAGTCTTTTTAGGCCAGGTGTAGCAAGAGCTCCTCCCTTAAGTTTTAAATATAAGGTTTAGAATTTATTTAAAGTGGTTGTTAAGATCTATAAATATAAATACTTCCATTATATATATATATATTAAAATATTAAATTTATTTAATATCTTTTAAGTTTATATAAATTTTAATAAGAAATTTTTAAAATAATAAGTTTTTTTAACCTATATAACTATTATATAATATTATAAGAAAAGTTTAAAAAATTTATTAAAAAATTATATAAAAATGTAAAAACATGTTATATACTATAATTATAGACTAAATAATATTTTTTATAACTTATTATAGCTATAGTAAAGTATATTAAAATGTAATATTATGATATTATACCTTTAGTTTTAATTTAAAATTTAAAAATTATTAAATATTAATACAATCTATTTAAATATATAATTAATAAAGTCAATAAATATTAAAAAAAAATTTATACAATATTTATATAAAAAATATACCATATAATGTAGTTTATAAGTGACCCGGTTATATAAGCGACCCAGTTACTTTACTAAGACCCCATTAAATGTAATAAACTATATAACGAACTATTTAATACTACTATAGTCTATAGTAGAATCCTTATCGCTACTAGATTCTATAGTAGATTCTTTAATATTTTAGTATATTTGGGCATTATGCCCTATCCTATTACAGCGTCCATAGCGCCTTTAAGCTGGCGCATCTCCATCTACTATATCCCTACTCTAACGCTTCTTACCCTTCTACTAATTAGCTACCTCTCTTACAGTAACTAACTGTAGGCCTGCCTTATATATTAAGATACCCTCCTACTAAATCTGTTTTCTTTTTCGTGATTAACATTACGTTACTATCTTATTTACTACCTATAGCTAAGTAACCTTTAAGCGTAGTAATACTGCAGAAGCTATTATCACCCCACCACATTTTATAAGCTAATTAAGTGACTTAAGAACTCTAGTAGGCGAGCTATTAAGGTAATTTATAATCCTATTATAAAGTAAGGCTAATTAAGACCCTAATTTAGTAGGATTGCTTAGTATTTTTAACTTCTAGGGTATATCTTCTATAGTGGGTAGTGTTGGCATATATAGTTAAATATTAAGACGCAATATTACTATATCTAGGTTAAATGGAACTAGGCTAGCACTTTAAAGGCTTATATAGATATTACTCTTAGTAAATAATACGTTAAACATAGCCTTAAATACCGGTAGAAACTTAGTCTTTATAATATAGTTAATATAGACGCGCATTAAGTTTTTAAGTACTTAAATAATCTATATTAAGTATAAAATGCAGTAAGCTATTTATCTCCTTTTGCGATACAGAGGCGGTTAAATATATAGATAATATCAAGCTTTGTATAAAAGTGAGCCTTATTTAATTAGTTTAGTGTCTCTTAGATTAATAGAATTAGGTATTGGTTTTTAATAGTAACAGTGTTAAAAGCTTAGTAGTCTATATAGAAGCGCAGACTACCGCCAGGTTTCTTAATAAAGATTACTAGTATAGCTATGGGTAAAGAACTTGCTTTAATAAATCCTTTATCCAGATGTTTATTTAAATACTTCTATAATACCTAGAGTTTATTTTAGGACATTCTATATAAAGGTCCAAATCTAGGGTGTTTTCCTTCTTTAACTACAATTTTATAATTATATAGACAGCGTTCTGGTAGCTTATTGGCTTCTTTTTATAAAAATATATCTAGATAATTATGGTATTTTACTAGTACCTTTATAGCAAGGTTAGTGTATTTCTTTAGTATTAAGGCCTTTTTAATATCAGCTATTGTAATAATAAAGATTATATGTTCTGGTTTCTTAGCAAATTATGCTAATAGAGTAACTCTAATTATATAGATATCTAAGGCGTTAAGCGAGCTTAGATTGTCCTTAGTTTTTTATATAGTTTTTTATTTGGTTTTAGGTTCAGTATTAGGTACAAAGTTAGTATTAAATTTAGCTTCGAGTTCTTTAAGTATCCTTTTCATAGTAAAATACTAGTTTTTTTGGTATTTTTGTATATTAAGCTTAAGTTTTTGCTTGGTTTGAGGTGCAATAGTTAGAGTTAGTTTATATAGTCCGGTATAATTTCCGGGTTCTTAGTAGACGTTAGTGGAAATTTCAGACTAGTGGATCCTGGTGGATTTTTTAGATTTTAGTTCAAGGTCTAAGCAGTAAGTTATAAGGCATTTCTACTTATAATAGGGGGCAGTAAATAAAAGCTTAAGGTTATTCCAATCGATAGTCACTTTATATAACTTTATTTAGAGTTGTTTAAGGATTACTAGGTAACCTAGGGTAATTATAAAGAGCTTAATTAATTCTTTATAGTTTAGGTATTAAAGTCTTAGGGCCGCTATATAAGTAATACAGCCCAAGATGGTGTGTTTGCCATTAAATCTAAATATGTTAATATGCTAGTTAAGGGGTGTTAGGGTAAACCTATTGTCTTACGCAAAGATTTTATTAATAAATCCTATGCCGCTAGCTCTAGTGTTAATTAAGACTTAAGCATTAGCCTATTAATCTTTCTGCCAAAGACGGCAATTAATGGTTATACTACGATTCTAAAAGTCAGGGTTTATAATATCCAATACATTTAATAAGATTTTATAACATAGTTGTCTTAGAGAGTGACTTAACTCTAGGATATACCTTTTAGTAGTAAGTAGGACAGGGTTCCTATAGAACGCCAGTTATAACTTCGTCCTTATAAGTAGTGCTTACTAAATACAGGACTAAAATAGGGTAAAAATTAAGGACGGTAACTAGAGGATTAATGTAGTAAATAGCTGCTAGTGTTAGCTGTTTGTAAATTATATTAGGGCATAGGGACGGAGCAGTATGTTAAGATATAAGTTTTGCTTTTATATTTAAAGTAAAGGCCTAGTTTAATATATTATTTTTATTTAAAAGACCCTAGTGGGGCATATCCTAAGATTCCTGTGTTAATATTTATAGCGTTAAAATACTTAGGCTGAGACAATGACTTAGTAAATATTTATAGGGTTATTATATTGTATTAAGGAGCGGACTTTGGTGTCAGGCGTAATATATCATTATACTATTTATTAATAACGTTTGCGTAGGTATTAAGGACTCTTAATAGGTCTATGCCTATTAGGGAGGTTTTTAGTTTAAGGCTTAGGGATTTAATAAGGCTATTGACCAATACGGAGTCATTTTAGCCTATTTCCTTTGCATAATAGTTAAATTTAAAGAAATATACTAGGAATTCATTCCTTAAGTCATATAGTTTATTTTTTTTAAATAGTAACTTAGTGGTTTAGGTTACTATATATAGCTTTAAAAAGTATAATTAGATTTTATATTAAGTTTGGTTAAAGGGGTTTAATAAAGTCAGCTATATCTCCTCTTAGTTAACTTAGGGTGTAATAAAATTAGTTAGCTTTAGTTGGGTAGCGGTTAGCATTACTAGTTAGCTTATTTTTAAGCTGGCTTAAGAATAATTAAAGTTTTTATTGTTTACCAGTAAATATTAGAGGGTCTAGTAGTCGTTTAGATTATTATAGTGCAGTAATTGGTTTAAGGTAAGTGACTACTATAAGTTTAGGGCTTTTATTCCGCGTGTTTATCTCTAGACATAGCATTTGGTTTTAGGGCCTTAGTGTAGGCATTTTAAGGGTACGGATTTCTTCTTAAAGGTCCTTAATTAATTGCCAGTATCATGCTTCTTATTTGGCTTATCATTAAGCTAAAGTAGCTTAGTTTTATACAAGGGCGTCTATAAAGGACTTCTATATCCCTACTAATTGTTCTTAAAATACAAATATAATGCTGGCGGCTATTATAGGGGCTTTAGGGCCGTTCTGCATTTCAGAGGTAGTATATAGGGTTAACGCAACGTAGTGTTACAGAGTAAGTATAAGCGATGATAATATATAGCAAAGTAGATATTATTAAGCTATATATATAAACTGTATAATAAGGTTAAGACGTTGCATAAGGGGAGAAGGTAAGGAAATAAGAAAAAAGGGTATATATTGTTAGTTTGGTTGCTTAGTCAATATATATATAAAGCAGAATAGGATTTAAGTAGCGGTTCTAGCAGAACTTAGCAGGATTTAGTAAACTTAGCAAAATATAGCAGAATGCAGTAAATTGCCGTTAGATTGCCATAGATTGCTAGCAGATTGCTATTAGATTGCCGTTTTATAGTTAGTCTTTTCTTATTACGTTAGTGGAAATAGGTGAACATATATAAGGTGTTATGGAAGTGTCCCATAATAATATTAGGGTATATACCCGCAGTTTAATAAGAGGACTTATTAGCAGGAAATATAATTATAGCCTCTACTATAGAGCCGCCTATCCCAAATAGTAACTCCGTCCTCTTTATAACTAAGTTAATATTATATCTATAATATTATAGTTAATTACTACAGGCAGATCTAAGTAGACCTTAGCCCCCCCCCTACTGCGGATTAATGTTAATAAAAAGGTAGAAACCAGCAAATCGCATCTTATTACTATCCTCTCTACTACACTCTATAATATAGTAAGGGCTAATAGCAAGCTATTACCATTGGCTTAAGCCGCCCCTATTAGAGTAACTGCCTTTAGTATTAATAGCAGAACTATATACAATTTATTAAGGTTGCTGGTAAATTATTTATTTAAGGAATTGCCTACTACCAGTCTTACACCTCTATAATAAGCTTTTAAGGATATTTACTATCTTATCCTTAACAAGAAATCTATAATCAGGCAAGTATATCTAGCCTAGATTAATTACCGCCTCTATTAAATCTACCCTACATATAATAACAACTACTTTAAAGGCTTGAACATCTTACTAGTAGGCGATTTCTATTAGCTTCCCCCTATAAGTTAGGCAGCCTTATACAGTAATTTACCCACTAGGCTATTAAAGCTTACTAGTTATAAAAAGGGAGCCTATAAGGCGATTAACCGAACTGCTATCTTAGATTAAGTTATATAGCAGGGCAGTAATAATGCTAAAAGTTCTGTATTTAGGACCGCCCTTATAAACTACATAATAATTCTATAAGTAATTTAACCTAGAAGCCTCTTTTAACTAGATATAAATAAGGCCTACCCACTAATAAAGTTATGGGCTTTAATAACACAATTTAACTATATATCACACGCGCTGCTATAGATAAGTATAACACTATTTGGCTTTGCGACCTTTTATAGCTGGTGGTGGCTATTAAGTTAGTTAATACTGGTATAGGTGCGCGGAAGGTTACTCCTAATTAGTACAATACTATAAAAAATCTAGCTCTATATATTGGCGCGAAAGTTATACTAATATAGAATATCTAGGTTAAACTAGGCTTAGTAAACAGTACTATTAATATAGTTAAAGATATTATATAAAAGGGACACGCGGATATTAAAAAGAATTAGCCTTAGTTACTGTTAATTACGGTAAATAAGTATAATAGACCTGCCCTATTTACTTAGCAGGATAGTAAGAAGGTCGTCCTTATATTTTCTATACTTTATAAGTAAGAGGGTATAAAAGGCTCTTACTTACGGCGTTAATTTCTAATTACTCTAGCTTTTACTCTTACTATATATAAAAGCCAGGGACTAATACTTAATTAGGTGGTTCTAGATATTAAGGAAAAGGATAAAATAGTAGGGCTAACCTATATAGCAATCTTACAAGTTAAAAAGCTTTTAGGGTTTATATTTAAACATAAACTTAATAAGAAATGATTTTAATTATCTATAAGCAAGACCAAAGAGGCATAACAGGAAGATTTTATACGGAGGCAGCAGCAACTACTTATAAACGACTTTTCCTAAATAGGAAATTATATACTAGCTTAGAGGTAAGTAGAGAATGCAGCATTTATCTTAGTTTCCTAACTTTTAAATAACTTAACCGCGAAATCCAATTTTCTAAATTTTAACCCCCCTATCTATTCTACTTTCTTACTACTTCCGGAGCTATTAAATATACATATAATGGTATATAGAAAGAATTGGCAGTATTGCCGGATCAATATTGCTGCTATCTATAGCGTTAATCGATTTTTGGAAATTTTCAAGTTTTTTTAAAGGGCGGAAATGTCACTTATATAAGGAGTTACGTGACCTCCAAGAATCTTATATATATATTACTTCTAAATTAAGCCCAACTAGGGCACCTTAGTTACTGCAGTAGATCCTCTTAATAAAATAATATTACCTAATAGTAATTAAGGCGCCTTAACCTTACTACTACTTCTAAATTGAGCAAAAACTCTATATAGGGGGGTCTTAGGGGGTCTCCCCCTAGAAAACCTTATAATTGGACTCTTATATATATATATATATATATATTACTTCTAAATTAGGGCGCCTTAGTCACTGCAGTAGATCTTCTTAATAAAATAATATCACCTAGTAGTGACTAAGACGCCTTAATTTTACTACTACTTCTAAATTAAGCAAAAGCTCTATATAGGGGGGTCCTAAGGGATTTCCCCCTAGAAAACCTTATATTTATATATATATTAATTAAGCTCTATATAATAAGGCTCTAAATTCAAGCTTTAGGTTAATTAATCGGCTTATTATAAACTTAGGTCAAAATTCTCATTAGGGGGTACCTAACGATCCACATATTATATAGATTCGTTCTTTATAACGATTCCAACCTTATAAAGTCCACACTATTATACACCTGCGCCCCCGTGTGACAATTTATATTAAAACCTTAGGCTACCATTTATATACAGAGGACGACGCAAAAATGGATTTCTCTTTCCTTTTTAGAGGGTATGTTAAGAGGAATCCTAAGTAGATATACTAGGTATATTATATAATTTACTCTCTTTATATGCCTTTTTTTTACATTATATACTAGCACCTCTCTAATATTATATAAGAAACCCCTTTTTAAATACCTAAGCGCAATTATCCTTAGCAAATCCTTAGCCTACCCCAGATAGATTTCAGCTAGTCCCCTTTAAAGTATAAAGAACACTAAATAAGTATTAAATAGAAACTTATAACTTCCCTTCTCTATAAATTTTTTTTCTTTCTAATTATAAAAAGACTATTTTAATATTTAAAATACTAGTATCTTACTATTTCTTTTATATTACTATTAGATTTTTTTATTTAGACTTAGGTATACTTACACCTTAACCTAAATCTCAATGCTAGCTGCTCTATACGTAACTTGCTAATAGTATCTCGAATTTTATCCTTTATAATCTAATTACCATTTCCGTCTAGACTTTTAAAGCAATCGAAAATTTGGGAGGACAGTTTGTTGCAAACTTCTTCATCAACCGAGGGATGTAAAGTGGATGGGTTGTGAGTCGTTCCATCCTTTGCTCTCTGATCTTCTTCAGCAACCCAAAACTTAACAATGTCTCAGACCTCCTTGCGTTTACTGAACCTGCGGTCGAGACGGGCAAGATTACTAAGCTCGTTCCTTTTGATCGATGCAAGCGGCTGGCATTTAACGACTTCTAAAATTTCTATTAACTGGTACACATAAGGAACTGAAGATTACATAATGCCATTGCCGGGCGCCTTCATGCTCTACGGCCACTTTTCACGGCCTTGCAGACCTGCCACCAAGTTGTCCTGCAACTAAAGCCTGTAACCTCAAACCATCGACCCTTGGTAACTCAAACTCGCCCTTCTTCACCGGCACAGGCAGGAAGCCCACTGCAACTAGGTACGCCAAGTACATGCCGAGAGTTTGCGCATCTACTGTGTTTGCAGCTAAAGGATCCCCTGGATTACCCGTCTCTTTACCATATGGCCCCAGCGCCGCTGCCGCATTCGCATCATCCAGCTCCGGGGCAATGGTGTTCCCAGGCAAGTCTCCCACCACGAAGTGGAAGAGTGGGAGCAGAGCATGCTCCTCCTTGGCGTCGTCACTTATGTACTCCGTGATCTTCGTGCACCACTCCTGATACGATACCATCGGCACAGGATACCCATACCCCTCAAGAGCACCAATCCAATCATTTAACGTCAGGCGCGGATGGCTGGTAACCTGAGCCACGCCCAGGGGCTGCCCGAGAGCAGCAGGGAGATGGAACGCCGCGGCGACAACGATGCGGCTGACCTGCGTGACAGGAACTACATTGGCCGTGTTTGCAATGTTAGGGCGCGCTCCCACCTGCAAACACCCTTTCCACAGCCGGACTAAAAAGTCGTCCGTAACTGAAATGCCAGATCTCGGATCCCCTGTGACATATCCCGGGCGAACAACGGCACCCACAAGGCCCCGCCGTCCGGCCTCGCGCACCACAAACTCACTCGCCCACTTAGACTGCCCATAACCCGTACCAAGACCCTTGCGACTACCCTCCAGGTCGTCCGTCTCCAACACAGCGGTTCCAAGCTCCCGCGAGAGACGGAAGTAGTACTCATTGTCCAGCGTCGAGGTTGAGCTGACGAATGCTAATCGCTTTGACTTTCCAGTGGCGCAGAGTCGGATGCAAGCCAGTGTGCTAAGCACGTTGGCCGCCCGTAGGCTCGAATACGGCAGCATCCAATTAACCTGTGCGCCGTTGTGGATGACGACATCTACCTCGTCAGAGAGGCGATCCCAGATGCTCTGGGATAGACCGAGGCGTGACTTGGAGATATCCCCTACCACGACCTCGAGCCTGGATGTAGATGTCCAGGTTGGGGACCACAGGCCGTAGGCATTGGTTGTTGCCTCAAGTCGAGCTAGACCTGCGGCTGTGTCATTTGCTCGCACGTGCGCAATAACATGCGCTTTGGTAGGGCCCTCGAGGAGCTCGTTCAGGATGTATGAGCCTAGGAAGCCCGTGGCGCCAGTCAGGAACACAGTGGGAGGGGTATTTGCGTAGTCGCACTCTATTGATGCACTCCGAATGGACTCGGGAAGTTGACGCAATAGATCCCTCGCGTCCGCTGCATACGCCTCATCCTCAACATTTCCGTCTCCAGGGAGAGGCATCGCGTCGAGGCGAAGACCAATAGGATCTTGGGCTCGATCAATCTCCGCGGCAAGAGCCTCGAGGGTCTGGGACTGAAATATGACGCTCACTGGCACGTCGATATCCTTCCATTCTTTCTTAAGACGGAAAAACATCTGCTGTGCGAGGATGGAGTGACCGCCTTCATCAAAGAAGTTGGAAGCCGGTACAAACATTCGGGCAGAGCGGTTGGGAAGCACCGATGCCCATATCCTAGCTAGTCGAGTCTGGGTGTCGGTCAAATTAGCAGTCATGGACGAAGCCCTCCTCTTGGAGAGAAGAGCGAGATCTGCTGCGTCGGGGAAGGGGAGTGAGGGTTTGTCTATCTTGCCGTTCGGATCTTGGAGTTGTTTGTTAGGCTAAAGAGGGATATGCTTCATCAGGGGAACATACTTAAGGGCATCCGAGATAGAGGAATAACGATGCTGGGAACAGCGTATTTGGGAACCTTGGTCGCAAGAAACTTCTTGCAGTCGTCAGACAGCGACTTGAACCGTCTAAGCATTCCACCTATCGACTCATCTTGTATATCCTGCTCGATGAATCTCCCGTCTTCCTGCTGCTGGAGGTATTGGAGCCACCGCTTTGTCTCGGGAACGAAATAAGCGACGAGTGTTTGCTCCTCGTCCTTATCTCTTCGAACTACTGTGATGTTTTCGCGCACAAATTGGTACTGTGATAAGAATACATCGATCTCACCTAGCTCAATTCGAAAACCACGTATCTTGACCTGCGAATCAATCCGGCCTATACACTCGACACTTCCGTCGGCACGGAGTCGACCAAGATCACCGGTTCTATATATGCGATCTCGTGGTCCTTTGGAAAGCTTCCTCCAAGCCTCATGACCTCCCAAAGTCATTTGGTGGTCATATTGCTTTGTCCACTTGGTAGGATCGACAAACCAGTTGGATAGAAACTTTGAACGGTTGAGTTCTGCCGTCTTTTCGTCGTTTCCTAGGTAACCCTCTGCGAGACCCCCTGCTCGCAGGAACAGTTCCCCTTGCTCACCAGCGCCACAAAGCCTGGTCCTGTCCTCGCGATCAACAACTAAGAGCTGAACATGCAGCATGCCTTGGCCAATCGGAATGATGTCTGGTAGGTAGTCAAGAAACGCAGGATTGTTGGCTTTGCTTGGGACCTCAAAAAATGATACGGCACGCTGCGTCTCGGTCGAGCCATAAAGGTTTATCACGGTAGAGTTGGGTGCGAGGTCGCATAGTTTCTTGCAATCTTTTTTAGTCAGGAGATCACCGACGAAGAAGGCGTTCCGAAGGGAGGGGAATTGAGTTGTGGCTCCGCCAACGAGAATTTGGCCCTGCAGATTGGCTTAGTCTGAAAATCGACAGCGGCATTAGAAGCGACCATACTGACCATAGCAGGAGTCAAGTGGGTTACTGTGACGCTGTGCTCTTTCATCCATTCTGCGAGCCGCTCGTAAGTAATCACATCGGTCGGAGGGACAACTAGTTTGGCGCCTAGGAAAAGCGGGGTGAAGATATCTCTCTTTGTATACGCTAGTTAGATCTTCCGTATCACAGAAGTAAGTGGGGATATTCGGATAGAGAATAGCTTACTTGGACCGGATCATGGGCAATGCCGGATAGCATGCTGAACCTGTCCTCTTCTGAAAGGCCAAATCTTTCCGCCATCCAAGGTAGGTAATAGGTCAGTGAGAAGTGGCGTCCCTGGACGCCCTTCGGCCTACCCTCAGATCCGCTCGTAAAGCTCAGAGTAGGAACCGAATCCGGGCCAACCAGGACATGAGGAAATTCCTCTCTGCCGGAGACCCAGGGTTCGAGACAATCTCTGCCGTCGACAATGCCCCCGGTAAGCTCCCCATTACCAGAAAGCTCTAGCGCTGGAACAGTAGACTTGATGCTTAGGTTGCTCGCAATGAAGTCCATAACAACGTCAGAGGGCTTGCCGAACTCCTCATTAGCTCTCTGGATACAGACAAGGAATCTAGGGCTCGCAACGTCCAACAGTATCTTCTGGCGCTCTGGAGGGTACTGTGGATCAAGCACGCTGACAGTTGCGCCGACCTTGAGGGCCCCCATATAGGCAACCACAAGGTCAACCCTACATCCTGGTCAGTCAGTGACGAGAGAGGAAGCAGAGGAAGAACCGACCCTCGATAGGCATATATCATGACAACATCTCCCACTTCGCACCCGTGAGCCAAGAAGTGGTGTGCTAACTGGTTGGAGCTCTCGTTGATCTGGCGATATGTGAAAGTGCGCTGGGCGGTTCGTGGGCTCTTGGTTTCAATGACACATTGCCTGTTTGGAAAGCGCTTGGCATTGGATGCGAAAATTTCATGGATGGCTGTAGTAGATAGGTGAGAAGGGTGCTGAAATAAGTGGAACAAGGGGTGAAAATAAACGTATCATATCTTACCTCCACGATAATCACCCCAATGAAGGTCGATTGTCGGATCCGGGGCTTGGGACATTTTCAACGCAGCGGGAAAATGTCGGGCACCTTGTCCAGCTTCTTCTTCTTTCCACCGTTAGCAATGGCACCTTTCGTCGCCTAATACACAATCGATGGTCTAGCTAATCCTGGGTAGTCTCCTTAAGTCAGGTCAAGGTGAGACAGGCTAGTGTAGATGCTTCCGAGGACTGTGATTTTGAAGATGGGTGTGTGGAAATTTTGCATAACTCTAACACGTGACTAAATCATTTACCGACATATGACTCAAAGACCCTGAAAAACCCGGCCGACCCTCCCCTGCCACCGTAGCGCCCTCTTAAACAATGAATGGTCCTACAGCTTATTAGTCACGAACAAAGTGGGCGTGTGAGCAGACCCTTCGAAACTACCCAAAATTGCTCGTTCCTATGGGGAGGCCTCAGCGAGGACCCAGGCATGATCTGCAAGAGGTACGGAAGCTTTCCTTATTGTGCATATCATGACATTTTCGCCGTGCGATTCGCAAACCTCACTAATTCTAGCGCTTCCCTTGCCCGGACTCCGAAAAGTTCAACTGCAGAGAGACATTCAGGACACAAAATGGTGCCTCTTCCCACGCGATCTCTGCACACCGTGAATGCACTTTCCCCAAGGCGGAGAATGGGGAATTCTTATGCCCAATGGCAGAGAAATATGGCTGTATGGCTTCCTTTCGCAAAATGGGGGGTGTACGGAGACATCTGAAGTCTGAACATGCGGGGAAGAGCTTCCCATGCCCATTTGCAAAAGAGAATGGCTGCAGATCTACTTACACCACTCTCGACGGTGCGAAAATACATGCCGAGGCCAAACATAGACAGGTGCGGTATCCATGTCCCCTGGCCAACAAGGAAAACTGCACAACTACATTCACTTCGCCGGCTGGCGCAAAAGAGCACGCGAGAGCGATACACCTGGGTTTTCGATATCCTTGTCCACTTGCACAAGAAAAAAACTGCCAGGCCACTTTCACTACCCTCACAGGTGCAAACTGCCATGCAAATTCAGCACATCGGCAACTGCAATTTCCTTGTCCACTTGCGGAAGCTCAACGCTGTGATAAACTGTTCAAGAGACCGGGGGATGCACAAGTCCACGCGAAGTCACATCTTGGATTGAGATATCCATGTCCTGTTGCAGAAGATTATGGATGCAAAGCCATGTTCAAAGGGACAAAGAGGGCTAAAAGCCACGGAGCTTGTCATACCCGCCCATTCCTCTGCCCTCGGCAAGGCTGCTTCAGCCGATTCGCAACGCTAACAGATGCATTCGAGCATGCGGATGACGCTAAGCACCCAACTAAATGTTTCTTCTTATGTCCCCTCCCAATGTGCAGAAATGCTGTGGCAGGCAGGCGACTTACGAAATCTGGCCTGGCTGAGCACAAGGCAGCGCACATCAAGTACGGCGACTTCGGTATCGACGCTGACTATGTTCCGCAACAAGTCAAAGAGTTGCGTGTGCATAGCAACTGTGCGTTATATTCGGTGATACTACAGCATGATGGGCTTGATCCAATCGAAGTAGATGAGGTGAATGGAGACCACGACTTGACCGAGGACCGACCAGACGATACTGAGGATACATACAATCTTTTCGCAGTGTGTGAGGAACAAGAACACTCCACTTTATCACTCGATGGTGAGGGTGAACTCGAAGAGTCTCTTGGCGAAAATGGGACGCTTTCCAAAGCAAATCGCATAAGGCTCCTAGAACAGAACACTACACTGTGGAGTATGTCACATCCTCCTCTTCCTTATTAGATGTTACTGACCCATAATGGCCCCGGTAGATAGCCACAAAGATCTCAAGGTTTCATTCTTGAACCTGGGGCTTACATGCTTGGGAGCAAGCCGCGGCTTCGGTCATTTTGTGGCAGAGAAGTGCGCAAATGAAGTTGTTCTGGATTTTGATACTGCACGTCTAGTGTTAGTCATGAACCAATCACGCATGAAACTCGACAACCGCTGTGTTGCATGCCGAGCCATAATTCAACTGGCAGCTTTTCTCACGAATCACGATGTCGAACTCGCGAATGGGAAGGAGTTTTGCGCTTTCACAGGTTGTAGCCGGCCCTCCTTTCGTGTATCAGGAAGATGTATTGAACACCTTTTCGACCGAAAGCTTTATAATTTCATCAACAAGGTCTATCGCGAGAAGACCATCACAAAGATGGAATTACTTCGAGAAGTCTTCGAGTCTGCGGTGTGTAAAAGGTGGAGTTTTTCACCGGACTATGATACCGTACGGAACCGCACCTTCGACATTCAAAAGGGGACGCGGGCTGGTTCGGACCTGGTAATTCTGGACGATGAGTTCTCTCCTGCTTCGGGTCAGCTTTGGGAATTTGCCATGATTGAGAAAGTCTCTGGCAAAACCTTGGTCAATACCTGCGTCAAGCACGAGAACGGCTTAGATCACAGAACATGGGGCGAGGATCCATTCTTGCGATTAACGAGCCGATCCAAAGCTGCCAACGTCTTTAGCCCTTCTCGATTACCCAAAATCGATCGCTTGAATGCGGATGAAGTTGCAACCAAACTTCAAGCAGCAGGGATCACACAAGACACGATTGTTGGGAATATATCACGTGTGGTCACGTGTAGCCGCGGCACTAGCGTGGCGAGGAGCCTTAAGCTCCTCGCCCTCCCCTATTCCAATCAACAAGCTTTATCAACCAACATCACTGTAACCCTACTTAAGTAGTCGTTATTGGTAAGTCACCCTATATAACCAACACTAATCAGTAGTTGAATACATAGTTAACTATAGAGCAGCTAGGTTTTCGAACAGAAGAGACAGTCTTATATAGGGGTGCTATATGTGCTTATATAGAATGGATCCCGGCGATACTATACTACCTTAGACTTGCGGAAAACTAGTAATAGAAGTGTTACTAAGTACTAGGAGATACCAAGTTACGTCTATTACGCAGAATAACCGCGTTTATGAAGATTTAGTTAAGTACTTTAGGTCAAAAGTGTTACTAAACCTAAGGTTTTAAGTTAACGTCTAAAACGCATTAAACGACGTCCAAAACGCGTTAAACAATATCTCGAATTGCCTACCTCTTAATAGCAAACCTATAAGATCCTATAAAACCGAAAATCCTACCTACCTTTAACATACAACACCCCATTAATTCTATACCTACTATGGCGTTAACCTACCCAAAGAAGTATAAGGAAGACATTAACCCAAAGATATAGAATAAAGCCATAATTAACCTTATAAACGCTAATAAACAAGACTTAAATAGATTTTTATTACACCATATAGCATATTATAAGGACAGTAAATACAATAATACCGCGCTATAGGAATGTATAAAGGAGGACTTTGTTAAATAAATAAAGGAAACATAGGCCCCTATAAACAAGGATATTATATAGGACTTCCATAACTTCCTTTAAAAGAATGGAGTATTTGTCCCTAAGGACGGGGGTACTATTAGAGACAATATTTAAGAGCAGGTTATTAATATAAAAGAAAAACATAAATAGACTCCATAAAAGATTAAGCACTAACTACGCACTATAAGGAAGCTTAACTTATAATAGAACCCAAGTAATACACCTCTAAAGACAAACCTACCTCTACCTTTAACTCCTCTGTATCTAATTCAACCTATAACCTTAACGTCGGATACTATACCCTAATAAGAGCAGGCACAGGATCCTATTACTTCGCAATTTAACAATCTTTAGACTCCACTAACCAGACCTACGTCCCTACTATAGCCTATAATACAACCCCCACCTCCTCTATCTTAATCTTAAATTGGAGGCAGTTTAAAATTGCTTACAGAGCTTATAAAGCTCTATTTAAATTAGGAGAAGAAGTTTAGAAAAAAATTATATAATATTTTTAATTTAAAACTATATATCTTCTATAACTGTTACTAGAAGGTAGGAATAGAGTCTAATTAATACCATAATGCCTATTCCGTTATGCTTAAGGGTCAAGCTAGTACCTTCTATTATAATCGTTTAGCAGGAAAAGGATATGATTTTAACTATATAATATATAAGTCAAGATGCCACTTCAAAACAGAAGAGAACAAGCAGTAGTATATATTAGAATAGAGAGAGACTACCTTTTTAAGGATTATTACTACAAACCTAGGTATCCCTCGGCTTAATTATCTTTAAAAGCTCTTTAATTAACTTTAGATGATTTAGCGTGGTTTATCCAAATTATATTAAGAGGATTTCAGCCTACGCGATTAAGTTATTAGTATATGCTGAGGCATTAAAGAATATAATCTTACTCTCTTTAATCCTATAAATACTTATAAAGGAGTGTGTGCTTAATTAAGATCCTCTATTAGCACCGCTCTACGCTCTTAAAAAGTATAGTAATTTAATACCTAACCCTAACCTACTTTAATTAACCCAACCAACCAATATAATTATAACTGGACTAATCGAACATATGGTGGCCGGGGTAGGGGATATAGCAGAGGGTATAATTAATATTAACTATAAAGCAACCATAGAGGTCCTTATGGAGGTTTATCTTAAAACAATTAATAGAAGAAATGCTATATTTGTAAGAAGCTAAATTACTAGTTAACTAGGCACCCTCTTAACAGATAAAAAAAGGCATATAATAAGTTTTACCAGAGCGTATAAAACGTCGGAAATTATAAGGTTACTATAGCCTACTTCCAAAGCTTCCTAGTTTAATATAAAGGCGAAGAAGATCTTAAGGGTAAGGTTAATAAGGCCAAACAGCTTCTTATAGATATGGAAATTAAGGACTACTCTCCCAACCAATACTTCACTAAGTATGGTAAGGTAGATGGTATATAAACTATCACTATTCTTAATAACCAATCTACGCTCCATGCTATCATAAAGTCAGACATCTTTAATAAGCTAAAGAAGAGTTTTATATTCTCCTTTAATAATAGATACTCGGCGAACGTCTTCTATAGTATTATACCAGATACTGGAGCCGCAGGAGTATCTATAATAGGAGAACCTTAAGTTTAAGCTCTTTAGTAGCTTAATAGCTCTGTTTAGATCAACCAATTAACAGTAGGCCAATATATAATTTGCTTTAGCAAGGGTACTGTAATCTCCCTTAATATAATTAAGGTCCAAACTCCGTTAGAATATATTACTTTCTATATTATTCCCGCAAATACCCCATTTCTATTCTGCATCTAAGATATAGATAAGTTAGGCGTTAAGCTTAATAACCTTAAAAATATACTTGTTTAGGGAGAGAATTGGGTGCCTATTATACGCAAGTAGGGTCACCCTTAGTTACTCCTTTAACAGCCAGAAAGGAGCGTTGCTTAGAGCCATTTAACTAAGTTAAAGTTACGTTAACTACACCATCACTTCAGTTACCTATTAGTTTATAGATTGCTTAGGGTTCTTTAGTAAGTAGGTTATAAAGTTAAGGCTAAGACAATTAAGCATCTTATAAAGTACTGCTATTACTGCTAAATAAACCAGAAGTCCCCTGGCCGATTTAAGTTCACCCTTAAAAATAACTATAACTTTAACTTCTATATCATCATTAATATTATATATCTTAGCGGTAAGCTAGTACTCTAAGTTGTTAACCTCTTAACCTTCTTTTAAGCCGCACGCTTCCTAAAAGATATATTAGCTAGGAACACATGGGATACTCTTTAATTATACTAGATTAATATCTACCTAGGACCCCCTAATTAAGTTATTTATAACGTAGGAAGGAACTTCTCATCTATAGAGTTTTAGTAATAGGTAAGGGCAATAGAAATTAAGGTTAAGGAAGTCCCTATTAAGGCACATAATAGTATTAGAAAAGTAGAACAATATTACACACTATTACACTAAGCATATAAGATTATTTCTTCGGAACTAGAGGGCGCTAGTAAAGAGCTTACCTTATAAATAGCTATTAAGGCTATTAACGATTCCGCTAGCCCAGATAGGCTTATATCTATATTACTAGTCTTTGGCGCCTACCCTTAAATAACTAATAATTCTCTATTATCTCTATCCATTACGCAACGAGCTGAGGCTATCCATAAGGCAATAAAGAAGGTACGCCGCATCTACGCTACGCGCTAGGTCAATAACGTACTAAAAATAAGAAATGGTCTAAATACCTTAATTATAATAGATCTACCACTCCAATCTAAAGTACGGGTATGGCGTAAGAAAGGGGGCTAGTTAGGCCCATATATACTTATCACTATTAAGGGTCAAACTTGCACTCTTTAAATACCCTATAGACCCACTTAATTCCGCTCAACCGTTGTCAAGCCCTACTATAGGGACAATAGTTTTAAGCCTTTATAGGATGCTATAGAGGATACCCTAAAGGAGAACTACAATTAACGTGCTTTAGAAGGCGACTATAATTCTAATATAGTTATAGCAAATATGCCGTAACTATAACGCGGTAGAGGTCGTCTAAAAGAATTATAAAATCGCCAACATCTTATTAATTTTGAAGAGCAATTCGTTACCGCCATTAAGAGTAAAGTTAAGTTATTAATAGCCTTTATAATAGCTAAAGAGAAGGCGGACTTTAAGCTCGCAAAACAACTCCAAAAGAAAGGCTATATTATAACTTTAGGAGCCCCTTTTTAAGCATCTAACAAGCAAGAGATCAACAGTCTTATTATAAGAGGAGTCTTTAAATTTGAGAAATATAACCCTACTAAGTTTAATAGAGTTCGCATCTTTAAGTCAAGAATAGTTAACAAGATTAAAGGTAAAGCCACTAATACCCTATTTAAGAAGTTAAGACTGGTTATTTAAGGTTATAACGACGATAATAAAAAAGTAATTCTTACGCAATCCCCTATAATTTAACAAGCTAGTTAGCGAGTTATTATTGCGCTAGCTCCCTCCCTAATAAAGAATAGAATAGCGGTTTATTTAAGAGATATCACTTAGGCCTATACCCAATTAGAGACGCGCCTTTAGCGCTTAATACTAGCATACCTTCTAGAGTAAATTCGCTACTAATATCCCAAAGATACGATCATGGTTATACTCAAGCCATTATATAGAATCGCAGAGGCAGGAACTTATTGGTAGGCTACTTATAGTAAGCACTATAAAGAGAAGCTCTTAATAACTACTTTTATATTTAATCCCTGCTTCCTTATCATAACTACAGGAACTCCATTTAGAATTATTAGCATGTAAACTAATAATACAATTATCTTAGGAGACGACCAATTTTTAGCTCTTAAAGAAGATAAACTAGTAAAGGCAAATCTTATAGTAAAGCTAAAGGAAAAGCTTAATTTAACAACACTATTACTTTTTAATAGATGCATCCTCTCCCTAAACAAGGATTTTATTGCTTTGCGCCAAAAGGGTTAAGGCAAGAAGATTAATGTTATTAACATTAACTCTCCAAAATAAGAATATATGGAGTAACGCGCTTATAAAGCTTATATTGCTTCTATCTATTAACCTAAGGCTTTATTTAATCTCTCTATTGCCGCCTAATACTAGGAACTAACTAAGGATAATATCCTTGCCCTAAATAAGCGTCTCTCCTAGTAAATAAACTATCTCAATTGGGGACTACTCTATGTGCCTATTAGTCTTTCCACCGCCAAGCTCTTTGTATTTGTTAATAGATCATTTGTAAATAACAAAGATTTTAGCTCCTAGTTAGGATATAAGATTATTATTACAAACAAATCTACTAAAGAGAATAACTTTATAATCTACGGTAATCTTATCTATTAGAGCTTAACTAAGAGTAAGCGCGTCACTTAAAGCGTTCTAGTGTTAGAGATATATAGAATAGTTAGCGGAGTTAATATAGTAATTGCAATTGGAACTACCCTAAAAATAATTATAGATTAACTTAAACTTCCTACTATCCCTACAATTGTGTATACCGACTTATATTCCCTCTATAAGTGTTTAGTCAAGCTTGGTACCACAAAGGAGAAGCGCCTTATAATTAACATTATAGCACTTCAGCAATCTTACGAACAGCGAGAACTCTTTAAGATTTAATAAATTAATAGCTAAGACAACCCAGTAGATGTAATAATAAAGGCAAACCTAAATAAGGCTCTAGAAACGTTTATTAACACAAACGTTCTCTATATACAAGTTAAAGGTTAGGTTAAAAGGGAGTAGAATTCTACCGTAACTATCTACTAAGTTCCACCGCAACTATCCACTAAGTTCTACTGTAATCTGCAGATACTGGTTTTAGCCAGCTAATTAGGATTTTCTATACCCGGCATAGAAAATCGCTATTGGCTCGCTTACGCTTAGCGCCTTAGCGCCCTTAATATAATATCTACCCTAACTCCAAACAACCAATCAGGATTTTCCATCCCCGGGATAGAAAATTGCTATTGGTTCGCTTACTACTAGCGCCTTAGCGGCCCTCGCGATATGTCTACCTACTACTCCCTAATAATTATTCTTCTTCTTCTTTTCCTTAGCTTAGTATCTTCATTAGATAATAATCCGCAAGTTTTAGTTTAAAAGCATTTATACAAGCCGTCACATATTGCAGTGGCAATAGTAAGTAAGGAGGATTGATACTTATTACGCTAGTTAAGCGGTATTTCATATATAGATAGCAACCACAAAAGAAGAGTTGCCAGTGTTGGGAATATATCACGTGTGGTCACGTGTAGCCGCGGCATTAGCGTGGCGAGGAGCCTTAAGCTCCTCGCCCTCCCCTATTCCAATCAACAAGCTTTATTAACCAACATCACTGTAACCCTACTCGAGTAGTCGTTATTGGTGAGTCACCCTATGTGACCAACACGATCATCCTTGTATGGCATGTAGGGCGGTCCGATCTAAGAATCTTAAGGCGTTTCCTCGAATCGGCTGGACATTATGGGATCCTACCGCGAGATGAGAACTGTATATCATTATTGCAGCTCTTCCGAACTAATCTCTCAGTGGCTCCTCTTGGACTCAAGACGTTCCCCTTGAAGCTGGAAATTCTATTCCCCATATTCTTCCCCAGTCATCACCTGATCGGACTCAACCATCGGGCTCTAGAAGACTGTTTACAGACGCGGCTTTTATCACTTGCATTCGACGAACTGTGTAAGCCAGTGACGCAGCGGCGAGGGGAGTGGCGGCCGGAGAATGTCTGCAACATTGCCCAAACGACCCTCTTGGGTTGGCTTCAAGAGACGGAACCCCTTAATTCACACCAGAGTAAGATGGATCGCCTCAAGAGATGACAAGACGTTGAACTGATTGAAATGAACAGAGTCTAGGAAGCGAAAGTCATCCACGGATCGCGACGCATCGTTGGGTCAGAGCAAATGCCTCCGAGAAGATTTTGATATCAGCGACCCGCTCGAAGATAAGGTACGGCGTAGTACCCGACTCGGAGGAAAGTCATGACGGTCGTTATCCCGTATCATCCTTTTGTCATTCGCTTAGTATGGGAGATATTGTCACACGGGGACGCAGGTGTATGGTGGTGTGTGAGGAGACTCTATAAGGTGGAATTGTCACGAAGGCGAGGTCTTTTGGATATTCTATATTCTCTGTAAAGCGCGGGACACGTGCAGGAGTCACGTGCACGGGGCACGTGCACTGTAAAATCTCTTCATCTTACCTTAGAACTCCAGGGGGCCCCCCCAGAGGACATAATCAATCAAAACGATCAATCAATCAACATCATCAACCACAACCTCAAATCTATCATTTTTATCATCATAACTGACTTATATGAGTTACGTGACAGTTATGAGCCCGGTTTGCTCTAAAAAGGACTTATTTCCGCTCATTTGAATACCCTATCGACGCTGACAACCTTGAGTCAAAAACCTCGTGTTAAGACGACTAATTCATCAATCACGATTAGTCGTCAATCACGATCAGCGTCAATTAAGATCAATCGTCAGTCGAGATCAATCAATCAATCGATCGATCAATCAGCAATTGAATTGGCCATTAATTCGATCACCAGCTTTGATCAGTCAATTGATCAGTCAGCAATCAAATCGAATCATTATCTCGACAGTCAGCTTCGATCAATCAATCGATCAATCAGCAATCGAATTGGCCATCAATTCGATCATCAGCTCGATCATCAGTTCGATCAATCAATTGATCAGTCATTAATCACAGTCGAATATCCAATCGCTCATCAATCCACAAGATGTCTGCATCAGACACCCTCACCCTCACCCGCTCGGAAGACTGGGAACAATGGCCTGCGGAGGTCCAGGCAGTTGCAGACGAAGCAATCTGGCCACATATTGATCTAGATGAGCCTGCTCCAGAACAAAGTCTTATGATGGAACCGGTTTGACCGGAGCTCAGGGACTTTAATACCAATGCTACCTTATATGCACAGCTCAATGCAGCGCTGCAGAAAGGCTACAACAATGCTAGGAAATACTATAATTTAGATATAAAGTATTTTTATAAACAACAAAATCTTCTATAAAAGGTCTGTAAGTATATTTTAGTATATATATTACCTTAAAAGAAGCTCCTACTTAACCAAAGCCTCTTAATATAAAAATGGCTAGTAAGGCTAAAGGAAGACACAGAGCCCACTTAGGCCTATATATTAGTAAGGGCCTACTAGCAGTATATAGAATTATTAAAGGGGCTTAATAGGACAACTAAAATTAGTAATTAGGTTAATAAATAGAAGCACACTATAAAGCTTATTAAGAAGTATTAATTTCCGCAAATAGGCAATAGTATTTGGCTTTAAGATATTATATAAGCAATTAGGCTATTAAGCAATACCCTTTATATAATCTATATAGATTAAGCAAATAACCCTAAAATAAACAAATTATTAAAATATAGAAAGGTCGCTAAGAGGCTATATAAAGCCTTTTAGAATAATTTTAAAAGGATTATAATAGTAAAGGGAAATGTATTTAATATAGACTTTATAAAAGATAATCCCGCTAGCAATATAGAAAGAAAAAAAAAAGAGATAGATTTTATAACTAAAAGAGAATAGGGATAATATTAATTAAAAAAGGGTTATTCTCTTTTAAGAAATTAAAGAACCTTAAGTGCCCAGTATATAGTATAAAAGGTTATTGTCGGAATGTTAGTTATGTGACGTAGTTATAAGACTACGAAGTGAGACTAGCTAACCTAACCTTGGAGCAACCCCTTACTTCTAGATAATAAATCAACTACTAACTTTAACACCGCATACGTATCGCAATACAGTGATATTTATACACGTTGATAAAGCGAGTATACTAACACTGATTAGTAGACGTATAGATTAGGAAATACGCAATAAGCTAGAGCTTAAGAACCGTACTAGAAACAGTATACAGATCGCCTAGCCTTGTCTATTTTAGTTAAAGGAGAAAGCTATATTACCCTCAAAGCTTAAGACTATATATTAGCTTAACTGCTAACGCGTTAGATTGCCTAGAGAATTATATCTTTACTTAAAGAAGATTATAACCTCCCTTAAGCTTAAGAGAATTTATACTAGCCTTATAGCCAATACAACAGATTGCTGAGAGAATCGTAGTCTTACTAAGAATACTTTACAGGCCTAATGGCTGTAAAGGACGTATATACCTAAATACCCTTACCTTAATACCCTTACCTCGACACCCTTACCTTAACAACCTTAACCTCGACCTTAACCTTAACCTTAACCTCAACCTTAACCTCAACCTTGACCTTAACCTTAAACTACAATATACATAAGGACTAGTACACTGCTTTACATAATAAGATAGATCCTAAATAGAAGGAGAGAATTGCTAGATATAGTTATGGGATTAATATAGCAACTGTCTTAGAGGAAGACCTAGAAGAATATATAGAAACGAAAATCTATAAGTATATATATAAGAACTTTACGGATTATATACTATAGTTGCTATTCCAAGAAGAATTTAAAGGCTTTACTATTAAGGACCTTAGAAAGATACGCTCTATTACTAGAGTAAAGCTTTATACTTACCTACTTTAAAGAGGAGTATATATTGCTATACACAGCAATAGATACCTACTTTATAAGGTTCTATATAATGTCCTTACAGAAGAGGAACCTTATAAATGGATAGATAAGGAAATTATAGGAGCTCTTAAGGAAGTTAGCCCTATAATTATAGTGGTACTATAAGAATAACTTAACTTAATATAAATAGCTCTAATATTAAATTAAGCTATAACCCTGTTAGTTATAACCTCTTTAGTTCCTATAACCTCCCCCTATAGCCTACTACCTTCCTATATAGTACTAACGCCTGTAACCTATTAACTACCTCCACTACCTCTAACGCCTGTAATTTAGCCTATAGCTATAACTACAATATCTAAAACGTAAATACTTACCCCTATAATACCCTAACTAGCTGTTATATCTATACCCTAGCAAACTGCACTAACTACTACCTAATAGTAAGCTGCACCTACCTCTACCTAGGATTAACTACTTACCCTTCTCACTTAACTCCTACAGATGTAGAATTAGCAATTATTGCCTATGGCAACTACCTCTACCCTCCCTTTAGTAACCGCTCCTACCCTACCTAGTGCTCCTCCTGCCCAGTATCTTTACCCTAGTACTGCTAATACCGACCCTGCTATACACCTGCCTATGTATAGTAAAGAGGCAGCTACTATTGCTAAGATCTACACAGACGACCAGAAGTATAATAGAGTGAGTAATAGCTTTAACTTTAAGTTAACTATCTTCTATAATATCTGCAAGAGAGCTGGTCTACCTTCTAAAGGCTATATAACTATATTCCTAACTATACTAAAGGGACTTACTTAGAATCACTACTATAATAGCAGCCTTTCAACCAAATTATTTACTAAGGCATATAACCACATATATTACTTCTTTAAAGGACCAGAGTACTATTAGAGAAATCTTACTAAATAGAATACTACTAACTTCTAAGGAATTATTAATGAGAACCCTAATAAGCAAATCTATTAGAGTTTCTAACTACTCCTTAATAAGCTCCTAAAATATCGCTATGGATTACACCTAAAGTTTTATATAGACCTCTTCCTTACGAATAAGCTAGTCACTGCTTGCCAAGGAGTACTAGTATACTATATTACCATTTCTAACCCTTTTAAAGACCTCTCCCAGTTAATTAGTAAGTTATAATCTTCTATAGTTATATAGGAAAAGGAATACCCCTCCTAGGCCTTAATAAGACCGTCTTAAGGAGCCTACTTTATAGATCGCATATACCGCCGTAATATCCGTAACAACTATAACTAAACCCACTCCTATAGACAAAATACTGTCAGATCTATAAAGGCCAAGTGCTATATTTGCGAAAAGGAGACCTACCGCTTATAGAAATATATAGAGGAGGAGCGGAACCGTTCTAGAGATAAGTATAAAAGACATTTTAATAATAATAAAGGCCATAATGGTAACTTTAAAGAACGCTTCAGACAATACACTATCTACTATAAAGGAGACGACAATAATAAGTGCAATAAGACTTTTAAAGCTCTTATACTAAACACAGACGCTAATAAAAACACTAATAATAACAACAGTGAGGAAGAATTAGAAGACCCTAACGGCTACTACCTTATATTATTTAGGACTCTTACTATAGACAAAGCAACCTCTATAAGTGTAGAACTAGCCAACAAGGCTTACGCTTACTTACTTACTGCAACCTCTATAGAACCTACTACGGAAACTGACCCGTTTAACTACAATACAATAACTACTACTTTACGCTATACTTCTATAGTATTTATAGGAATTATAATTAATACTAGCACGTTAAAGAAGTCTATAGCCAGTTATAGATAATTCTAGGTACTATAGAACGCGGACTAATCCGTAAAACTTAATACCTTAACCAAAGGATAAGTTAACATATAGTTTGGCATTAGAATTACTACCTCCATTAAAACTATAAATATTGTCACCCCTATAGGCAAGATACAGTTTTATATTATCCATATAGATACCCCCTTTTTGCTCTATTTAGCGGATATAGATAGACTCTAAATCTACTATAACAACCTTAAAAACGTTGTTATTACTCGCACTAAAAAAGTACTAGTAGTGCAATAGTTTGGCTACCCATTTCTCCTCTAGAGCTTATTACTATAGTTATATTTATCTAAATCCTTTAACGCGAACCCCTGCTACTTAATAAATATAGAGCTACGGCGCCTGCATCGTTAATTTAGATATCCCTTAGTTAAGAGATTGCAAAAGCTACTCTACTATGCTGGCTATAAAACTAATAGAATGGCCATTAAGCATCTAACCAAGTTCTGCTACTACTATTAGAAGTTTAGCAAATTACTAGGTAGATTCCGCTTTACCCTATAAGGCAACATCAATTTTAACTACAATATTATTGTTAATATTATATATATTAGCGGATTACCCCTCCTATATATTATTAATAAAGAAACGCGATTCTAAGCTAGTAGATAGCTATAAGATATTAGCGCCAAACACACATAGGACATTCTACAGATATGCTAGATTAATATCTACCTAGGGCCACCAGACCTAATTACCTATAACACTAAAAAGAACTTCGTTAGCAAGAAATTCAAGCAATACACTACTACTATGGGAATTAGTATAAAGGGAGTACTAGTTAAAGCACATAACTCTATTAGAATAGTAGAGCGCTACCACAGTCTATTACGGCAAGCCTACCAGATCATTATAACTAAAATCCCTAAAATTAATAAGGAGATAGGACTCTAAATAGCATTTAAAGCAATTAACGATTTAGCTAGCCCTAAAGGACTAGTTCCCATACTTCTAGTCTTTAGAGCCTATCCCTAAATGGTTAAATCTAATGCACCATCCCCTATAGTTATATAACGCGCTGCCGTAATTAAAAAGGCTATAGTAGAGATATAGAAGCTATAAGCTAAACGACAGATTGCTAACGCGATAAATATGCAAAACAGACCTAATACTAATGCGATTTATAATCTCCTACTAAATTCACCCGTTTTGGTCTAGAGAGAAGGAAACACTGGCTAAAGCGGCTATTAGGACGGGCTATTTACCTTACTTACTATTAAGGGTAAAATATGCACTATTAAGCTGTCTAGCGGACCTACAGCCTTTTAATCTACGGTTGTAAAACTCTACCTTTAAGCAACTAAATCGTAGGAGCAAATTATTAGACTAAAATTGCCACCTAAACCTCTACTTAGGTTAGTCCTTCCTAAAACTATCTTAGAGAGACCTACTAAGGCTTAGCAACAACCCCTAAAACAAGGCAGAGGACGCCCTTACAAATACCCTCTACTTACGGCCATAGCTAACATCACCATCTACCTACAGGATGACAGTCAATTCAGTACTTAATTTAGCGCCTCCCAACAGAAGGAGCTTACCGGCCTACTTAAAAAGGGAGTTTTTAAGATTGTGAGACTTATAGATATACCACAAGGCGTACAACTCTTTAATTTATAATTTGTTAATAAGATTAAGAACAAGGGAACTAATAAGGCCTTTAAGAAATCCTAACTAGTCATACAAGCTTATAACGACTTAGAAAAGGAACTAGTTCTTACCTAATTACTAACCATTTAACAAGTTAGCCAACAACTAATTCTCTATATCGCCACTATAAAGCTTCTATAGGCACGACTTTACCTCCAAGACATTTTACAGGCCTATATACAATCAACCACTACACTAAATTAAGAGTTCTACGTACGACCTTTATACAAGCTAATTAAGCAACTTAGGATTAACGAGGCCTCCGTTTTAAAGGTTATAAAACCACTTTATAGAGTACCAGAAGCCGGTAACCACTAGTTTAAGATATATCACTTACATTACATCTAATAGTTACACATAGACCAGTCTATATATAACCCCTATCTCCTACAGAGCAACGAACCCTTTAGCATTATAGGCCTATAAACCAATAATACCCTATTCCTGGTAGATAAGACCTTTATAAACGCAGAGTAAAATAAGCTGCATAAGGCTAAGTTTATGGCTAAGGAATAGGAACAACTTACTGTTAATACACCCATTAGGTTTAATAGTAGAGTTATTTAGCTACTAACTAACAGGAGTATTACACTTACTTAGAAACAATAATGTATAAACCTTAGTACGATTAGTACTAAACTTGCCATAAGTATAGGATTAAGAGGAGCTACAAGAACCTTAACCCTAAAGGACTAGTATATTACTTAATATACTAGAGGTATATATATCGCTTTAGTTTGCTAGCTAGAAGCCTTATTTAATTTATCCTTTACCGCCTAGGTAATTAACCCTAATAAGGAAGACGTAAAACAGTTAAATAAGCGTCTAAACTGGCAAATTAAGAACGCCAATAGAGGCCTTAAGTTTGTTAAGTTAGATATTAAAACCCTATAGCTACTGGTATTTACGGACACGTTATTTACCAATAACAAGGACCTCTCTTTGCAGATTGGCTATATTATTATACTAGCTAATACTACAAAGAAGGCTAATATCGTCTATTAGAGCTTGGTTAAGTGCAAAAGAGTTACTTAGAGTGTACTAGCTTCTAAACTCTATAATACGGCCCATGGCTTTAATATCGGCGTTACAATTAAGTCTATAGTAGACAAGATCCTATAAATTAACCTCCTACTTATGCTTTGTACTAACTTTAGGTCCTTATATAACTGTCTAGTACAACTTGGAACTACCCAAGAAAAACGCCTAATAGTTAACATAATATGCCTCCGGCAAGCCTATAAACGGAGATAGATTATAGAGGTAAAATGGATTAATAAAGAGGCCAACCCTACCAACGCTATAATAAAGGGAAAACCCTACGCGGCTCTTTAATAGCTTATTAATACAAACCGAATTAACCTATAAGTTATAGGATGGGTTAAACGAACAAACTTAGATTTAGCTTAGCGTTATATAACTAATTATAACAGTGCGGACCCTAAATTTAACTAGCTAATTAGGATTTTCCATCCCTAGGATGGAAAATTGCTATTAGCTCGCTTACTACTAGCGCCTTAGCGGCCCTCACGATATATTAACCTGCTACCCCTAACAATTCTTCTTCTTCTCCTTATTGCGTATTAATTAGATCTCTAGCTATTACGTATACGCTATAAATAGTCTAGAAGTAGACTTGACTTTAGAGTGTAGATTAGCCTTCTTTTTAGAGTTGCTCTAGTGTCAGAATGTTAGTTATATAACGTGGTTACGAGACCATAAAGCGAGACTAGTTAACCTAACCTTGAAGCAACCCCTTACTTCTAGACAATGAATTAACTACTAACTTCAACACCGCATACGTATCGCAATACAGTGATATTCGTGCACGTTGATAAAGCGAGTATACTAACAGTTATATCCTTTTAAATTACTAGACTATTTTTAAAAGTAAAAGACTAAAAGGCTTTAAGCTGTCTAAAGGGATTATAAAAAAAATAAAAAAAAGGCTAGTTATAGATAAAGGTCTTATTACTAAAGTAGAGAAATTTAAGTTTTAAGAGTAAAATATTAATAAAATATAATAATAACAAAAGAAGAGTTAGGAGACGGTTAAAATTAAAGAAAAAGCTAATATAATATTTTTAGAATTATTTTATATAGGTTAACTTTATCTATTAAAGCTATTAACTATTCTTAACTTAGGAACCACTCTTTATATCTTTAACGATCTTTTTTATTTTTATAACTTTAGGTATAACAGTACTAGAGCGCATTACTTACCAAATTCTACTATATTCTGTTATATTTTACTACCTAGCCTACTATTTAATACTATCTTATACTATTTTTTACTATTTGCTTACCTATAATTAGCTTATCTACTATTAGCGCCTTAGCGGCCCACGCTACCTATTTGTTTATATAAGCCCTTATAGCTACCTTTCCTCCTCCTTAGCTTAGTATTTTTATTAAATAGTAATCTACAAGCTTTAGTTTAGAGGCATTTATATAAGCCATTATATTATACTAAGCTCTCCCTATACTGCCTAGAAAGGCCTTAATAATATCTTACCCTAAAAGAAGATCTTTATTTACAATAACGCGTTAACGCATTATACTTAGATACTAAAAAACTTATACTACTACGCCTAAAAAGGCTATAATAATATCCCAATTTTAGAGGCCAGACTGTACTTAACCTACACCCCTAAAAGAACCCTAGAATTAAAATTAAATTATATAATTTTAACAATCCTTAAGAAGCTAACAATGGCACCTAAAGCAAGCTTATTTAAAAGACTTACTTTTACTTAAGAGGAATACAAGATCTAATTAAAATTAGAAATTAAAGATAATAATAATATTATAAATATACATAAGTAGATTCGTACCCTTGCAGCTAATTAAAAGGTTGATTATCTTTAAGCCTAAAGTATATAAAAGACTCTAAAGGAGATCCTAAAAAGCCTTACTACCTTATAAAATAGCCCAGCCTCCCCTTTATAAAGCCTTAGTTAACCTATTTACTTAACTAAATATAATATACTAAAGAGTATAGATATAATAATAAAATAATTAAAGTTTATTAAGCTTTCTAATCCTTAACCACTATCTAATAGGATAAACTTTACCTTTAAGAATTAGAGGATCTAAGTATAAGAAAAGCTCCGCGTTAACTATAATTATTTTACTTTTAAAGAAGCCAAAATACTCTACCTCTTTAGTTAAACTATTAGGGATATAGCAATACCTCTAGGCCAAGTTTAAGGACAAGTTACCTATTTAGTTTATATCTGTTAATAAGATAATATAGTATCTAGCTACTATTTATATTAATCTAAATAAAGTATAAGATATCTATTATAACTATAACTACTTAATAATAAAACCAAACTATTTCTTTGCTAAGTTTTAGACCTAATTCTTATACCTAGTAGGCGAAGGCTAGGTTCCCCTTAAGAACTACTATTTAGACCTATATAATAAGCTAACAGTCTAACTATAAGAGAAAATTGCGGTAGCCTTAAATAACCTACTAACCTACTAAAGACTTGCAACCTAATGTTTATTACTAGATTTAGAACTAAAATAAATTAATACCTATTCTAATTAACTAAAGAAGTCCTATAATAACTAGAACCTATTTACCATACTAATAGGAACTAGTGTTGGAAGATAAACTATAACCATCCTTATACTAAAAGCGGTTATAACTACCTACCTATAAGCCTTGTCTAAATTACTATATACTATACCTTTAGCTAATACTTATTATAACACCCTAATTAACCCTACTACGGTCTCGTACTTTAATTATAAAAAGAATAGTTACTTTACCTTGTCCTACCTAGAGCTAAAGGATATAGGTAATATTAAGGAGATAGAGAAAGAAGAAATATCTAATAAGTTAGGAAAAAAAGTACCCTAGAGAAAGACTTCTCCCTAAGGTACCCTATTAATCTTAAAGAGATTAATTTAAGTTAGCTAATAGGTAGAAAACACTTTATAGTTCTATGTATAGTATCTTAAAATAGATATAGAGTTAATATAACTGCCCTTATTAATACTAAAGTAAATAGCTTTGCCTTTATAAACACTGCTTATATAAATAACGTTGCTAGGTTCTTAAATATAAATACTACCTAACTAGAGAAGCCTATTTAAGTAAAAGGTTATAACAGCTAAGCTAGTAAGCCAGTTACCTATATTTTAAAGCTATATATTACTATTAATAGACAGCGTTAATTTAGTATCCCCTTCTATATCCTAGACCTAGGGTCCTATAATATAATCCTTAGCCAGAAATAGATGTCCTACTTTAATATTTAGTTAAATATTTAATAAAGATAGTTTATCTAGCTAGAGAATAGACTAAAACTGCCTTCCTTTATTAGAGAAATCTAAACTAACTATAAGACACTAGCTATAAGGATTAACTCTATCTATTAGTAGGATATTAGAGACTGTAACCTAGCCTTTACCTAAAAAGATACCTACTATAAGGCTAGTAGGAACTCTATATTAATAAGAATACTCTCCTAAAGTAATATGTTTAAAGAGGACTCTATATATAGAAGTAGGATAGAAAGCGGTATAAATAATATCTAAATTGCGCAGATCTAACCAATATGGAAAAGAATATACTAATAGGATATAAGGGATAACCTTTAAAAGATATAATAGGAGCTAGAGGGAGTAATAACAACGCTAGTACCCTAGAAGCCCCTAAAGCTACTCACGCCCCTATTATCTAGTAACCTCCCTATAGTAGATATTATAGTAATTAGTACTATAGGTTTCCACTTTAATATATATTAAAAGGATAATAAGGTCTTTATAACTAGCTTATATAAAATTAACCAGATTATTAATAAGAAGGAAAAGGGGCTAGTAGAGGAAACTAATAAGGAGCTAGTTAAGCGCCTCCTCCCTATTTACCTCTTAGACTATAAAGACGCGTTTTTAAAAGTAGCTTTAAGTATACTACCCCCTACTAAACCTATAATTATAAGATTTAGTTAGAAGCTAATAACTTACTAGGCTATAGCCCCCTCTACTAATAATTAATAGATAAGCTAAAAGCAATAAAGCAGTACTTAATTAATAACCTTAATAAAGGGTTTATTAAGCTAAGTTAAGCCCCTTTTACTTCCCCTATTCTATTTATAAAAAAGCCTAGTAAAGGCCTTTGTTTTTATATTAACTATTAAAAGCTAAATGCTATTATTTAAAAGAATTAGTATCCTATTTCTTTAATTAATAAGACCCTTATACGTCTAAGCTAGATAAAGATTTTTACTAAACTTAATATCCGCTAAGCTTTTTACTAAATTAGGATAAACCCTATATCTAAAGATTTAATAATATTCTATACCTATTACAGGTCCTATAAATATAAAGTTCTTTTATTTAGACTAACTAATAGACTAGCTATATACTAAAGGTATATAAATAACATTCTTTTTAATTATCTTAATAAATTCTGCATAGTATACCTAGACGACATTTTTATATACTTAGACAATAAACTTAAGCACTAAGTTTATATTAAGAAGGTCCTAGAGAGATTACAAAATATAAGCTTATAAGTTAATATTAAGAAATATAAATTTAGGGTAAAACGCATAAAGTACCTTAGGTTTATAGTAAGTATAGATAGAATTAAAGTTAACTCTAAAAAGGTTAATATAATTTATAACTAGAAGCCCCCTTATACTATAAAGGGGATCTAGTCCTTCCTTAGGTTTTATAATTTCTATTACCAATTTATCTATAACTATAGAGTTATAGCAAAGCCTCTTATATAACTTACCCGGAAAGACACGCCTTTTATCTTTAATAATAACTATATAGAAGCCTTTAGAGAGTTAAAAAATTAGCTTATTTCTTCTCTAATCCTTTATTACTATAACCTGGACCTTAAGTTAATACTAAAAACAGACGCTTCTAATAGAGTTATAGCAGGAATCCTATTACAGTTATATTTAAACAGTAAGTAGTACCCTATTACTTTCTTTTTAAAAATAATAGACCTAGTTAAGTATAACTACAAAGTATATAATAAAGAGATACTAGCTATAATCCAATTACTATCTTAATAGCGCGTAGAGCTAGAAGGTATAAGCTCCTAGATTATGATATATATAGATTATAAAGCCCTAGAGTACTTTATAACTATAAAGCAGCTTACGAGATAATAAGCCTATTAGGCTAAAATACTCTCCTAATTCTTCTTTACAATTATATATTACTCTAGCAAGTAAAACTCTAAGGCTAATATATTAACCTAAAGGGAATAAGATATAAGACCTTAGGATAAACTAAAGGCCTAATACTAGACACGCGCCCTTCTTTACCCTAAATAGCTTAACCCACAGATCCTTAAGGAGCTAGACTCTAAATAAAATAATTTAACACCTATAAAAGGAGAAGTCTTAAATAAACTAATAGGGCTAATTAATTATATCCTAACTATAAACTGTACAGCCAACTCCCTAAAGGCCCTCCGTAACTAAGCTATAAAAGGTAACCCTAATTTAGAAATAGAAGAGGGACTACTCTTATACTAGGAACGGCTTATAGTCCCAAATATTAATAACCTATAGATAAAGCTAATCTATAAAGCCCACTATTAAGTCTCTATAGTATACCCTAGTTAAGATAAGACCCACTAACTACTAGCGCCCTATTATTACTAGTAAGAACTTTTACCTAATATAGTACAATTTGTTAGGAACTACTACCCCTATAAACACGTAGATACCCCTAGGGATTAAACTCCTAAGTGGCTATAACTGCTACTAGTTCCAGAACGCCCTTGGCAATATATTATAATAGACTTTAAGTTATTTCCAAAGGACGCCTACGGCTATAATGCGGCCTTTGTAGTAATTAACTAATTATATAAGCAATTTATCTCCCTCTTATATTTTAAGACCATAACTATAAAGAATATGGCCCGCCTCTATGTTAACAACATCTATTAATTCTACGGTGCCCCTAAGTTAATTATCTTTAACTATAGTCCCTAGTTTATATTAGATTTCTAGAATAAATTCTACTATATCCTTAGGATTAAGATTAAGCTCTCTACTACATTCTACCTCTAAACTAACAGTTAAACTAAGATTATAAACTAGTACCTTAACTAACGGCTATATCCCTTTATAGACTACTATTAGGACAACTAGTTAGAATTACTACCTATAATGGACTATATATAGCTTACACTCCCCTATAACAGTATAGGGATATCCCCATTTAAACTACTCTACGGGTATATACTACAAACATCCTTTAATTGAGATAGGCCTACTAAACCTACTATAGCCCACAAACGCCTTAGTTATAAAGAGGCCCAGGCATTTATTAAGAGAATGTATAGAGCCTAGGAGACTGCTTAAATAATTATAAAAAAAGGCGCAAGAGAAGAAGGAGTTAGATATAAACAGATATTATTATAAAATAGACTTCTAAGTAGAAGATAAGGTATAGGTGTTAATAAAGAACTAGAAAACCTAAAGGCTAAGCTATAAGCTAAACTACTAAATAGCTAGCCTATATAAAACTCTTTAAAAGATAGGATATTCTTTTAAGGTTAAGCTATTAGAGTTAATAAAAACCTACCCTATCTTTACTCTAAACCGGCTATAAAAGGATACGGATAATCTACTACCTAAATAGTATAATAACCCCCTACCGCTAATTTAGATTACAGAGGACAAAGAATAGGAAGTTAAAGAAATCCTAGCAGTGAAAAAGGTCCATAATATCTTAAAATACCGCGTAAGCTAGGTAGGCTATAATAACAACCTAGAGTAGTACCCTATATCTAATTTTAAGTACTCCCCTTATAAGTTATAGGACTTCTACCTAGCCTACCCTAACCTCCCTAGACCACTATATAAATTAGACAGCTAGATTAAATACTAGGAAGAAGGGTTAGATAATTATAACAATCTAGACAATAATAGGAAGCTTAGATAACACCTAAAGGCAAGCTTTTTTAGAAGGGGGGGATAATATAATAGTACTAAAGCGCGTTACCTGCCAAATTCTGCTATATTTTGCTATATTTTGCTACCTAGCCTACTGTCTAATACTATCTTATACTATTTCTTACTGTTTACTTACCTACAATTAGCTCGTCTACTATTAGCGCCTTGGCGGCCCGCGCTACCTATTTGTTTATATAAGCCCTCGCGGCCACCTTTCCTCCTCCTTAGCTTAGTATCTTTATTAAATAGCAATCCACAAGCTTTAGTTTAGAGGCATTTATATAAGCTGTTACATTAGGAAAGCCCTAAGGCATAAATATATTATTGCTGGCAGTTTAGAAGTGCCTATACTAGGTTATAGCAATATTACTATTTAAGTTATAAGACTAGATAAAAGTAAGGAAGTCTTATATCTTAAAGACGTTGCCTTTTATATAGACTTTAATACTAATTTAGTATTATTCTATCTACTTTAAAAGCAAGGATACTATTAAGATAATAAAGAAAAAAATAATTTTTTAGTTTAAAAGGATGACTTAGTCCTATATTAGATAGAAAAATATTATAGATAATAAACTATTAAGTATATCCTATTAAGGAGCTTAAAATCCGCATTTAATATCCACCGTCTACTACGCTGTTAATGGAAACGAATATTATTAAAAGACGTTTGTCTAGATTTAAAAGGTAATATATAACTATAGTATATGCGTTTAAGGCATCTAGGACCTATAAGCCTTTATTATTTAGGTATTAATATTTTAGGAATCAAGTTTTAAAGCCCTAAGATAATAGAATGTTAGCATTATAGTCTTGTTAAGATTAAATATTAGATCTTATAGAGGTCCTTAAATTAGAATATTAATAAACTTTATCTTAAACTCTATATTAATTAGACTAACTTCGCTAAAGCATAAATAGGCTTTATTTAAGTTATATTTATATATAATATATTCTTAAGGGGATTGTTTCCCTATTTTATAATAATATATAGTTGTTCGTACTAACTTAATAGCACGAGTGAGTCGTATCCACGGGCACGAAATACATGTAGTATCGTATGCTTGTTTAGATGGTGACTGTCAATTGTATGAAGCAGACTACGTAGTCTATATACTAATGCGCCTCCCCCCTGATTGGTTAGTGCTTCAGAAGTGCACCAGACGCGTAAGCAGGTAGTTGGTGCACTAAACGCGTAAACGCGTACTTGGCGTACCCAACGCGTAAGCACGCGGTTGGTACGACAGGTGCTGTAATTATACACTGGCGGTACTTGGAAAATGAAACCACTTATATATAGCCTCCGTAATTGTCTTAATAGAACCATAAAACACATAAGAAAATACATAGGAAATCCCTCCTAAGGTGCCTTCTAGGTTGCCTTCCAAATGGTGCTCCAAGCTGGCCGTAAGTCCTGCTTACGGTCCGTAAAATGAACTGTACAGCCTTTTGACGGGCCGTAAATGCACCATACGGCCTTCCGACGGGCCATAGCTGAACCGTAAATGCTCCGTTAGTCTCGCTCTACCCATTCTGTAACCTTTAGGTTAAGCTTGTTCGTGTTAATTAGGGTTTTAAGAGCTTAACACGGCTTTGCCTTAGTTATGGCGTCTGCTGGGTTGTCTCCACTACTAATCCATTTAACCTCCGTAATCTCACGTCATTTATAGGCCTAATGTAAGCACATTAGGTTAGCCATGAGCCTCTTCTCTTATATTGTACCTAGTTTAACTAGGCAGTTATAAAGGGACTTTGAATCGGTGCATAAAACCAGGGGTAACTGCTCCAGTTATAAAATCTTCTGGACCGTTAATTTGATTGCGGCTGCTATATTAAATCCATAAGCTAGTACATATAGTTCAGAAGCTAGTATACTACGGGTTACTTATTTACACTTAATTAAAGACTAGTGCAGTATATTTGCGTCCTAATTGTGGTCTGTAAGTACAATTATAAAGCCGATTTATAATGACAGGTCTTTGTTATTGGTAAAGGAGGCGTCCATAAATGCTAGTAAGCTAAGGGAACTTAGGTCTAGTGGTACAAAAGTAAGTTCCCTTGCTACACTATCAATTTACCACTAAATGCGCTTATTAAGCTGCTTAATATTTTCTTCTTGCGGATCTACTGCCTAGGCCGTAAAGGACAAGTCGTAGGCAGATTCGGGTTGGCAGACTATGGCAATATAGGCGCCTCTTACACGCTGTACAACATATTAGTCCTTTGTATTTACGGTCTTACGGGTCTCTCCGCGGGAACTAGTAAGGTCCATAGGCTTTGCTATAACAAGCTTTAGGTTTTAAGCTTAGTGTTCCTGGGTTAGCTAGATTAAGTTGCCCTTTTATATAATTAAGCCTCCGTTAAACTTAATTAGAGTCTACTTAGTTAACTGCTCTTATGGCTTTGCCAGGAACTTAGCTTCTTGCAGTTTAGTCTTTTTAGCGTCTGCAAATATCTGGTTTGCTAAGAAGAGGGTATTATCTATTTGGAGTTTAACAATACCAAGGCCGTTTAATAGGCTGTATAGGAGGTAGGGGTTGTAGGTCAACTGTTCCATTTTAAGTTTACTAACGTGGTGCTAGTGGTATATCTTAAACCAATGGTTTCCGGCTTCTAGTACTCCATAAAGAGGTTTTATAACCCGTAAAATTGTCCCTGGTTGTAAGTTAAGCTTATAGGGTGGTCGTATAAAGATATCCCTACTTAGGTAGGTATTAGACTACACGTAGGCTTATAAGATGTCCCGTAAGTAAAGGGCTACGGATTTGGTTTGCTATAGTCTAGGCATAAGTATAAGTATAATCCATTAACTAACCCGTTAAATTGTAGGCGATTGCGTAAGGACTAGGTCCTTTCCCTAGTTGTTATAAGCTTATATAACGAGCCTTAATTTCTTAAAGGCTTTATTAGTACTAGGGTGCTTAATCTTATTAATAAAGCGTAAGTTAAATATACGGACGCCTTGCGGAACATCTCTCTCTGTTATAATCGTAAAGATACCCTTTTTAAGTAGTCCGTTAATCTCTTTACGCCGTAAGTCCGTAAAAGGGATTTCCTATATTAGAACTAATATATCCATAGGCGGAGATTGCTTTGCGGATATGCCTACGGAGGTCAGGTGGTTCTCTATTACGGGATTCTTACAGGGGCGTCCTTGGCCACGCTTTACGGCAGGTTTAGTAGGTTCAGTAGGTTTCTAGGGGACCTCTAGGGTAGGTAAGGGTGCCTCTAGTTCGTCTAATTCGGTAGTCGCTTCTAGTTTGTCTAGTTTGGTAGTTGCTTCTAGTTCGTCTAGCTTAACGTCATGGGTGTTTTTAGGCCAAAAGTAGGGTTTTACGGACGTGCTTCTGAAGCTAGTTGGCCCACTAGGAAGCTATACGCAGCACGTCTCATTTTCTACGACTAGTAGATGGTAAGGTCCATTCCAACTGCCGCTTTTACGCCATATAAGGACTTTAGAGTTAAGCGGGAGGTTGGGTACTAAGGTCATATTAGGTCCATTACAGTGGTACAGGGCATTATTGATAGTTTATTTAGCCCGTAATTTAACTATTTCGGCTATTGCCTTCTGTATTACAGCTGCTCGTTCCGTAATAGACGGGGTAGGGGGGCCTAGGTTACTTATCCTTAGGTAGGCTCCATAAACCAAGAGGGTAGGTACTAGTCCGTTAGGGCCAGTGGTATCATTAATAGCTTTTATAGCCATCTATAAAGCCAGTTCCTTTTAAATATCCTTATACTTGTCCATAATAATCTGATAAGCTCTTTATAGAGCTAGGTAAGCTTGCTTAATAAGCCTAACAGACCAATGCGCCTTAACTAGAATAGCTTTTGTTAATATAGCTATGGCCATAGCATACTACTAGAATTTCTTGCTGATAAAGTTCCTACTGGCGTTATAGGTGATATACTTAGGAGGTCTAACGTACATGTCAATCTAGCAGGTCCGTAAAATATCCTAAGTATGCTTTGCAGATATATTTTGTAACCAACAGGCGGCTTAGTAGTGGGTTGCCTTATTAATTATATATAATACTGGGCTGCCGTTAATGTACATAATGTCTATATATACTGAGTGGTTAAAGTTAAGGTTCTTATAAAGGGTAAACTTGAATCGGCCTAGGGAACGTCCGTATTTGTCACGGGACGTAGGCAATGGCTACAGAGCGTATGTATTTGAGGAGTCTACAAGACGTTACGCGATCGATCGTAAGGATTGAGGGCGTAGGAAGGTGATATACTACGCGTGGCTGACGTAAGCTGTACGCGAAGCGTACGCGAGGGCATGGGGTTCCGCTAGGGAGTCTCCCATAGAGGCTCCTGCGGCGGCGTTCCATGACACTACCCCCCCTCTTATAGAGGCGGAGCTCCGGCGACGCTGTGGTTACTATGTACATGTAGAAGGAACGCTTAAGGTATAGAGAAGGAAAAGAAATAATGCTAAAGGGGTTAGTGGTGTGGAGTTCTACTAGCTCTAATCATTAAATAGACTAATTAGGATTTTCTATCCCCGGGATAGAAAATCGCTATTGGCTTAATGGAAGGCGGTAAGCTAAACTAACATCTTTACAGTCCGCAGCGTTATTATATAATAAGGCTTGGCACCCAAGAATTTAATTAATTAGATAACTTTAACTAGCGGTTAAAGTTCCTGGACATCTTAACGATTTTTCGGTTATATAATGGCAATCTACGGCAATCTGACGGCAATTTGCCCTTACATAGTAGTGTACAATAATTGAACTCTATAAGGGCTCCTATAGAGGATTAGGCACGAAATCTCTGCTTAGGCCCGGTTTCTGTAGATTTGCGTAGTGAAAGTTGCTAATTAGGTCCTTTGCATTTTTAAAGTCTTTCTATAGTTGCTATTCTGGCTGATCTATATCAAATCCTATATAGATAGCTCTGTAGTAGAGCCGCCGTCCTCTGCCTTTGCCAAAGTATTTAGAGTTAATGATTTGTTTAATGGTCCACTTCTTATAGTTCTTGTCTTTATTCTCGTCTCGGATTAGTACTAGTGGGGGTTTAGGCTATATCTATCCCGGTAAGGGGTTAGGCTAGTAAAGGTGTAGTAGCTATAGGTAAAATACAGGCTATATCCCACGGGTGGCTAGGGCCAGCGGGAGCTCTAGCTTATATATAGCTCCCCTATTAATGACTTATTTGATTTGATAGGGGCCGAGGTTTTTATAATTAAGTGACTTTATAGGCCTTTGCGTAGAGATATTATGTGTATCTAGCTATACCCAGTCGCCAACACGTATCTCCGGTGGTGGCGTTTTATGACGGTTGGCGAAGTAGGCCTGCTTTGCTTAAGCCCAGGCCATTTCTCCCCTGCAGTAGTTAAGTAGATTTTTTATGTGGTCTGTATACTGGTCGGTAAGTAGCATCTTAAGGCGTTTTCTATATGGTAGTTTCTTATTAATAGGTTCTAGTGGCTCTATGCTAGATTAGGGGTGATAACCCTTGTTTATAAAGAACGGAGTAAGTCCTATAGTGGCTAAGATATAGTTATTAGCTGCAAACTCGCCTAGTAGGAGGTAATCTACCTAGTTGTCCTAGCCATAGGCAACGACCTGTTGTAAGTACGCCTTTATACTGGCGTTAGCGTTTTCTGGCTGTCCCGTAGTCTTGTGGTAGAAGGATGTAGACATCTTAATAGAGATACTAAGACGTTAACAGATCTGTCTCTATAGGTCGGAGTTAAATTGCGTGCCCTGGTTGGACGTAATGGAGTTAGGTATCCTATGTAGTCAGTAGACTTTGCAAAGAAAAGCGTCTGCGATATTATTAACGGCTATGCCTTTAGTTGGGACGTAGTGACGTTCCTTTATAAGTTAGTATATTATTATTAGGATATTCTTGTAGGTATAACCGTGCCGTTTATAGGGTGGTAGGTTAGTAATAAAGTCTATAGCTATATCTGCCCACTGCCATATAGGGATTAATAGCGGGTGTAGTAGTCCTTAGTACTTAGTGCGAAAGGCCTTGGCGCGCTTACAGCTATAGTAGGCGCTTATAAAGCGTTTAACTGAGTCTATTATCTTAGGCTAGAAGTAGTATTGGCTAAGGAGTTTATAAGTTCCTCCTTTACCTGGGTAACCACTTAACCGGAGGTCGTAGGCCATCTGGATTAGTTACTATTATAGGTCTTCTAAATTAGGGACAAATAGATGGCCTCTATAGGAGAGTCTGTTTTCCTTTACTTCTAAGGCTACTATATTAATTTGGCCTAAGTTTTGGAGGCTAGTAGGTGGCTTGCGGGCGCTAGCAGTTTTTGCAGCAATAAGTTAGTGTAATAACGGGTTAATAGAGATGTTATATACAGCAGTAATAAGCTTATTAATTTTAGGGGGCGGCTTTAAGTCCGTAGCATAAAGCTAAGGTGTGGATGGTTCTGTTATAGGTAGCATACTAGGGGCCAGGTTCCTTACTTTTAGGATTGTCTACTATTGGAACTAATTATAGGGGTCGTCCTCTAACTAAGGAAGATCTTGCGAGCGGCGTATTAGGCTATTAGGTTTTGTGCCTTATACTCCTAGCCTATATACGATTTTAAAGTTAAAACTAGAGAGGAACTTGTTCCAATGTGCTTAGTATTAGTTTAGCTACTTTATGGTTATAAAGTATTTAAGGTTGCGATAATCCGTAAAAACTTTAGTTGGCTGGTTAGGTTCTGCTAAGGAGAGTTCTAGTTAGAATTCTTTAAACACTTATATAATTGTAAGGAGTTCTTTGTTATAGATCTTATAGTTACACTCTTATAGTATAAGCTTAGACGAGTAGAATGCGACTAGGTAGAGGAGACCATTATTACCTATCTAGGAGAGGACGCCTGCGTTGACGTAGTCTAAGGAGTTGGTTTTAAAATAGAGTTATTATCCTAGTATAAAGTAAGCTAGGATAGGTGCTTTAGTAAAGGCATTTTTAAGGTCTTAAAACGCCTTCTCGCAATTAGGCGTCTAGGTAAAGCGTAGATGCGTTTTTCTTCCTTTTACAGAAAGGCCCTTCGTTCACATTATTGCTGTAAGTGGTGCTACTACGCCTAAGAAGTTGTATATAAATTTCCAATAGAAGTTGGTGAAACTGAGGAAGGCTTATACGTCCTTAATACAGTTAGGGGCTTGCCATTTAGTAATTATGCGTACCTTCTTGGGGTCCATACGGACACCCTTAGTAGTAATAATTAGTCCAAGGTATTTTACTTCTATAACTGAGAATTTGCACTTCTTTAAATTAATATAGAGTTCTGCTTCCCTAAGGCGCTATAGGACCTTTCAAACGTGCTTAGTATGCTTAGAAGGGTTATTGCTATAAATAAGTATGTCGTCTAGGTACGCCGAGTAGAAGACGTTAAGGTAGTCCCATAAGGCGTTATTAATATAGCTTTGGAAGGTGCCTAGGCCGTTGCACACGTTAAAGGGCATAACGGTATATTCAAATTGGCCGAAGCGCAATATAAATGCGGTTTTCTATTCGTCGCCTTCCTGTATTCGGAGATGGTTGAAGGCGGCGATAATATTGAGCTTAATATAGATTTTGGCTTAACTAAGCCGCTTAAGGGTCTTACGTATGAGCGGTACTAGGTATTGGTTCTTAATTGTAATAGTGTTAAGTCCTCTATAGTTAACACAGAATTGGATACCTCCTCCAGGCTTCTTAGCGAGAAGGATAAGGGTGGCTGTTAGTAATATACTAGGACGAATAAACCCTTTATTAAGGTGCTTGTTAATATACTTTTTTACAACTAAAAGTTTGTCTTTTAATATTAGGTAGGGTCTCTTATAAGGTAGCATTTTTCCTTATTTAATGTTAATGGCATGGTTATTAGGTTAATGTAGGGGAAGTATATCTACGCCCTTTTATAAGCACATATTGATAAAGTTATAGTACCTCTTAGGGAGGAGCTTGCAGAGTTTCTTATTAGTAAGTCCCTTTTTAAGCTTTATAAACTTCTTAAAGTCTAAGGTTAAGAGTTTATTAAATTCTACGGGTATATTGTCCTTTAGGAGGTCTACCAGATCTATCCTATTACTATAAAGGACGTAATCCTATTCTTTATTAAGTTCGTGTAGCTGTAAGCGGGAGGCTACTGTAACAACCTAGCTCTTCCTTCGTGCTATGTGATAGAAGGCTGCGGCACTAACATAGTAACAGTTAGTTATGGGTGGTGTAATTAGAGGTTCTTTAGGTTGATATCCTAGGGAGTAGGTAGAGGCGGCTAGGCTATACCCTAGGCAGGTCTCTCTACAGTAGTTAGAGTTAAAGGTTACTTCTCTTTTCTTCTAGTTAATAATGGGGTTATGCTGCTTAAGCCAGTTTATTCTAAGGATAATAGGGTAATTGGCAAGTAGTGTAATATAGGCCCAGAGCTCTTCTTGGTGTCCATTTATATCCAGGTAGAGTTATGCCATATAAGTAATCTTTTATACAGTACAACTACCGTTAGCGAGTTGTAGGGCGCGGGCTTTAATAAGGGGTAAGGTTAATAGGTTATATTTACGCATAAATTAGGTATCTATAAATTTATTAGTAGCTTTGTAGTTAATTATAGAACGGTCTTTATATTATTTTTTAGCAGTTATTTCTATTATAGGTAAAACTATCTGTTTCCGTCCGTCTATTCTTACTAAGTTATCTATTAAGCAGGCCGATATATAGATCCCTCTATTATTAGGGTGTTCTAGCTTGCAACTTAGGGCTAGGACCAGTGTAAGAGATAGATAGATCGAGATTGGATCGGGATCCATCAATCCACTGATCCACGCCTAATCTATTAATGGCGTGGATATGGATCTAGATCCAATAGTTATCCATTTATAGCGTTGTTAAGGCAACGCCGTAATGCATTGATCACTGCACTGACCATTAGATGGCGTAAAAGGGGTAAGCTGGTAAGATAGCAGTAAAAATAATAAAGTCTCTTACCTCTTATTCTCATTATTACCATTAACTATGCCTCTAAAGCTAAGAAAGAAGAAGGCTGTTGCCAAACCACCTTTACTACCTCTACCACCACCACCTCCCTCAAACGTACCTCCACACCTCTAGCCACAAGATGGCCCTACCTGGCAGCCTCACCGCCGTACCACCTAGTCTCCCAACTTGTCGGACATAGTGGTGAGGCCAGAAGATCAAGTCTCTAATATAACCAAGCCTAATCAATCTACTACAATTCAAACAACGCCGACGCCTAATCCCGATATACCTAAGATCTTGACTTTTACAACAGCTCCAACGTCTAGTACGTTTAGCGCTGATTGGTCTACTAAAGCGCGCGCTGGCGAGGCTCCTCCTAAAGATAAGAGTTAGTTTAATTGGTCCTAGGTTAACTGGAACAGATTACCTAGCTATATCATCCTAATCTTTAAAGGTAACGGCAAGCTCTCCTCCCCAATCTGGCGGTTAGGCGTACTAATGGAGAGCTATAAGACCAGCGACCGGTAGTGGCTCTGCAAGGAGTGTTATTGCAAGCATAGCATTAAGGCCCACTCCTAGAACACCCGCAAAGGAAGCTCTAATATCATAAAGCATATTCGAGTGGTCCATGGTCATATATTTAATAAGAAGGGTGAGGAGGTGCCATACGCATTAAAGTCAATCTCTGTACTTAAAGGTCTTAATGCAAATAATCCCCGGGAGCAGCAGGTTCTTAATGAGTTAGCGCGTGCGTTTAATAAGAAGACATTTAGGCGACTTCTTCTTTAATAAATTATCTATGACAACGTGTCTTTTAGGTAAGTTAATAGGCCGATCTTTCGCGAGTTTATTAAATATCTGTCGCCTTAAGCAGCAGAATATATGCCTAGTAGATAGTTAGTCAGATCTTGGATTATCGAGGGCTATGCTTACCATAAGGCGGCAGTGAAGAGAGAGCTATAACGCGCAGTTAGTAAGATCCATCTATCTTTTAACCTATAGACATTGGGCAACCTTCTTTCGCTTAATGGTATTATTGCCCACTTTCTTAACAAAGATTTTAAGCCTTAAGCAACTCTTCTTGCTATTCCAGAGTAGACTGGCTTGTATGCTGGCGTTAATATTGTAGAAGGCGTAATTGCCGTAATTAAAGACTTTGGCATTAAGAATAAGCAGATTAGGTATTTTATGCTAGATAACGCGACTAATAACGATACAGCAATAACGGCCATTGCAAAGGAGTTCAACTTTAATCCAATTAAGCGCCGGCTACGTTGTTCAGGTTATATTATTAACATTATTGCCCGCCACCTCTTGTACGGCTATAACCCAGATTTATTTAAAGCGGAGGATGTAGTACCTAAGGACATAAAAGCGTAGTTATAGATATAGAGGAAGTGAGGACCAGTTGGCAAAGCTTATAACTTAATTATATAGGTGTATACGAGCCCTTAGAGAAGACATTAGTAGCATAAAAGTAAGTAGTTCTAAAAGTACAAATTAGTTAATAGTGCTAATAAATTATTAGGCCAGAAGACGTATCTTTAGAGCATCCTCCTAGAGGATTAATAGGATATAATAACAACCCAAGACCTCTCCCAATCTAACGTTACCCGCTGGAATAGTACTTATAAGGAATTCTGTACACTAAATCAGCTTCGCGCGCTATTTAAAGACTTTATATAGTCAGAGCAGTAACGCGCAAGACGACTAAAAGAGAGGCCAGAATCTACTTGGCTAGAAGACCAGGACAACGCTTGAAATATAATCTTTAAAGATGCACTTACTATAGACAATTGGGAGGTTCTAATACAGTACGAAAATTTACTTAAACTATGCTGGGTTGCAACTATGGACCTATAAGGCCAACTAGGCGATGGCAAGTTATGCGGGCTAGTTAATATTTAGCAGGATATTAAATATATTACTAAAGAACTTACCTCCGCGTACAAACGCTTTAAATCCACACCGCCCTTATCAATTAAAGGAGAATGGCATTTTGCTACACAAATTAAGTTCGCACTCGACAAGGCTTAACAGTACTATACGAAGATCAATAAGTCAGCAGCCTATATCGCCGCAGTCGTCCTCCATCCTAGATATAATTGGCAGTACGTAGAAGCTCAGTGGGAGTATAAGAAGACTTAGATTATGTCTACCCGTAAATTAGTTAAACATCTATAGCTTATAGACTATAAGCAATAGCCTATCTTAGAAGCTCTATCCCCAGAGAAGAAGAAGCCTAGGCGTAAGCTTAATATTATAGAGGCCTATAGGATAAAAGGTCTTTAGAAGAGCGGCTATTAACATCATTCTGCTACTGTGCAGGATGAATATAATCGCTATTATACGCAGAATTAAGTTAAAGATTGCGAGACCCTAATTAAGTGGTGGAGAACTATTAGCCGCAAACAGTACCCGCACCTTACTTAAATGGCTATTGATCTCCTATCAATTCTAGCTATAAGCAATAAGCCAGAACGTATCTTTAGCCGTCTTAGCTAAATGGTTACAAAACGCCGCAACCACCTTGAGTAGAGTATAATCTAGGCAACTTCATATCTCTACTCCTGGGACAAGAATAAGATTATTAATTTAAGACTTAATATAACTCCACTTAAGCCTATAAAGTTAACTTCTCCAGAGTTAATTAGGTCTAAGAGGCAGAGGTTATTAATTTAAGCAATCCTCGCGAGTGCCGCTAAGGCACTAGTGGTAAGCGAGCTAATAGCGATTTTCTATACCAGGCATGGAAAATCCTAATTGGTTGGTAGAAGCTAGGGTCCGCAGATTACAGTAGAACTTAGTGGATAGTTACGGTGGAACTTAGTGGACACTCAGTGGATAGTTGCGGTGGAACTCAGTAGACAGTTGCGGTGGAACTCGGTAGACAGTTACGGTGGAACTTAGTGGACAGTTGCGGTAGAACTCGGTGGACAGTTGCGGTGGAACTCGGTGGACAGTTGCGGTGGAACTCGGTGGACAGTTGCGGTGGAACTTGGTGGACAGTTGCGGTGGAACTTGGTAGATAGTTGTGGTGGAACTCAGTGGATAGTGGAACTCAGTGGACAGTTGCGGTGGAACTCGGTGGACAGCTGCGGTAGAGCTTAGCAAATAGCTGTAGTTATATAACTTGAAGATTATAATGAAAACCACACTAGGCCGTTATGTAACGTAAGTGGCGAAAATCGCCAGAATTAGCTTAATATACGGCAAAATTGAAGCCTAGGCCCCAGGCAACCTATTAAGAATGGATAAAGTTTGGATCTTAATCCAGATCCGATGGATTTAATGGATTTGGATTTGGATCTAGATCCAATCCATCCATCTCTTACACTGGCTAGGACTAAGCATTTCCTACTACTTCTACTACTGCTGCTTCTTCATCTTGTACGGTAACGGTGTGTAGCGAGGTATTCGGTGTTTGAGGTATAAAGTTAGGTATTAGACGGCGATTACCAAACCTAGCTATTAGGCAGTTTAGGTTTTCGCAATAATAGCCTTTTTAACGGCATCTATAGTAGCGCCCTAGCTTCTAAAGTAGCTTATGCTCTCCGTCTAGGAGTTTACGTGGGAAGGTTAGAATAGAGAGGTTGATATTGGCTCCGGTAATAGTATTAGTAGTAGGCGTTGGTGACCTAGTGTATATAGGTGTAGTTGGTCCAGAGGGCTTTTGTATAGAAGCCTTTAGGTAAGGGTTAGCAGTAGAGATCTAATTTAGCCGTCGTTTAATCTTCTATAGGGCTGCCACCATGCTGTAAATATTATTGTAATTGTAACTAGCGGCAGCGTAACTAAGACAATAGGTAACCTTTTTAAGGAGGTTTTTCTAGTCTTTAGTGTTATCTCAGGAGAGGACTCTAGTGTATTCCTAGAACTTAATATAGAACTCATTAAATGACTTAGTGGGACTTATCTTTAGGGCGCGTAGTTTGGCTTAACTGGTGGCCACTAGGTCGTAGTCGCGATATATTAGGTTAAGATTGTTAAGGACCTTATAATAGGACTGCCACTTCTAGGGGCTATTAGTTTCCTATTGGGTAAAGAGTCTGTTAAATAGGGTACCCTTTGTACGCCTAATAATATAACTAATCTTGGTATCCTCCCTAGGAAAAAGGTAGGCGCTCTAGGTTAGTTTCTTGCGGATTTACATCTTCCAGTGGCTATATTCCTTGCGGTCTCCCTGGAAGACTAGGGGATTAGGGTATTATATATTAGACCCCACAATTATAGCTTAAGTTTGGTTGCTGTTATAGGGGTCGTCCCTATTAGGTAAAGCTGCTTAACGCTAACTTTCGGCCAAGCGTTGGGTGGGTAAGGTTGCCGGAGGCGTAGGGACTTAGGTGGTATAGTACGTAGTAGGGAGGTGCTTAGCATTATTACGGATGTGCTTATTAAGCTAAGACTGTAGGTATTTAATTATGCCCTCCTTCTTAGTAACCTGGGCAATAAGTACAATCTTAGCTTTCTTTAATCGTTGAACGTCGCGCTTAGATATATGGAGGTCATCTTCGGTCTTTTAGCGTGTATTATTAGCAAGTACCTCACTAGCTTATAAGTCTTGGATAATATCGTGATCTTAGGCAGCACGCAGTTCAGCTTGCGTAAGCTTTAGGTGGTAGTTCTATAGAAGGCGGTAGTATTTATTAGGTTCTCGTGCTACCATTTATATAAACATCTTAGCGTCTCGTATTTCAATCTTAATAGGTAGCTGCCCTTCTAGTTGCTTTTCCGTGGCTATATAATTAATAAAGGATAAGACGTCGCCGGTGTCTATCTTGTTAAGGTTGTTGCTGTGGCCACCTGTACCAATAGGGGTGTACCCATCCTGCTGGGCTGGTTGACTCTTATCGTCTTTAAGGTAGTGCTGGGTGCTTGGGGGTACTCGTGGTTGTAACTCTTCTAAGCCGCTAGGCTTGCCCTTAGGGGTTAAGGCTAGGGTTAATAAATTAAATTCTCCTGGGATTAATTGGCGTTGTAGGTTGGGTTAAGGTATTAGGTTGCTCTTTAGGCTTAACATAGTGGCTAGTAAGGAATATCGTCTTACTATTGTGGTGCGGAGGTTGCTTGTAGACACGCTGCTTCTAGCAGCGCCTGCAGTATCGTAGAGACGTAGAATTGGTCATAGGCTAGGTGTCGGTGGTAAAAAAAAAAAAAGGGGCGCAACGTAATGTTACGGGACGTAGGCAATGGCTACAGAGCGTATGTATTCGAGGAGTCTACAAGACGTTGCGCGATCGATCGTAAGGATCGAGGGCGTAGGAAGGTGATATACTACGCGTGGCTGACGTAAGCTGTACGCGAAGCGTACGCGAGGGCACGGGGTTCCGCTAGGGAGTCTCCCATGGAGGCTCCTGCGGCGGCGTTCCGTGACAGTATTTCTAGCAAAAGGAGCAGTATTTGGTTAGGTAATTAACTGCCTTCCTATTAACGTCGTTATATCCAGAGCGTTTAAGGACTCTATATAGCTTTTCGGCTAACGGGTGGCCGAAACGGCGGTACAGACAGTGGATCTCCGTACTGGTAAGGTAGCACGGGTTATAGTCAAAAGATTCCTAAATATAGGTCCATAAAGTCTCTCCCTATATAAGGAACGGGTGTCTAAATCGTCGTATAATTGGTAGGGTAATATGCTTACTTCTAGGGGCAGTTACGGGGCCGATTAAGGTGTCTATAATATTGTTATAGTAAACCTATAACCTGTCTATGTCCGCAAGGCAAAGTAAGAAAGGGGTGTCTGCTTTTACTATATAAAAGTTAACTAGGCCAATTAGGGTCTTAACTACAATTAATTTAATTAATTCAGTTAAGCCAATGCCGAATTGGACGTTTACGGCCCCAGTTTGCATAGTGTTAATATCCGTATTATTATTTGCGGTGGTCCTATATGCAAGGTATTGTCCGTAACCTACAGTAGACTTCTTAGAGGCGCCTATGTCGATTATAACACCGTAGAATTCCTTAGGGGTATAGCGTTCTGTAGTAATATATGCAAATGGGTCCTGCTTATAATCTATAACGTCCATAACAGGGGTGCTTACAGAATGGTTTTTGGGCGCAACTAAGTGTATAAAGGAACGGTCGGCTAATACGGTTGTAATATTAAAGGCTTGGCTATCCGTAAAAGGTCTAAAAGTAGTTAGGAACATCTCTAAGGTCTCCTGTTCCTGGCTGTCTAGGTTAAAGTTAATTATAAGGGCTTCTATTAACTTATTAGAGGGCTCCTCTTCTTCCTCTCCTTTGTATTCTAAGATAAACTAGCTAATCCATTTATTAAATCTCTTCTTAGACCTGTTATATTCTTTCTGGGTATGCCTTATAGACTAATATCCTTCCTTGCCACACACGAAGCATTTCTGGCTTGTTTGTCTGTGGGGGTATGCTTTTATACGGGAGTTGCTGCGGGGGTTATAGGTAGGACTTAGTCGGTATAGGTGCTGCTGGCGGTAACGGTGGTCCGTAAAGTAGACGTCTAAGTCTGTCTACGGATATTGAATATCTATAGCGAAGGCTTAAGTGCTGCCCAGTGGGTTTAAGACTTTGTATATTATAATAGAGGAGCATAGGTTATTAATAAGGCCAGCTAAGGTGTCTATAGGCTTGTAATAGGCGTACTTATAGGGCTCTACTTCCTAGCAAGCCGTAATAAGTTTATTATGCAGGAAGTTGTCTGTTTAAAGCTTAGTGTTAAGGCCATACTATAGGTGCCAGAGGTCTTTAATAAGGATTTGCAGACACTCTATAGTCGATTTTTCAGTGTTCTTATTAATTACGGTCCGTAGCTTAGTTGCATTCCATTAGGTAAGAATATTACGCCTATATTCTGGTCCTTTAAAGTAGTTACGGGTAGCTTCGCATAGCTTATTAAAGGGGACACCAAGGGGGTTACTCTTAAGGTTGGTGTAGTAGTGGTTAAGTGCTAGGCCGCGCAGCATGGTAGAGTAGGCTTGGCTAAACTCTTATTTAGAAATGTCAGCCTTCTGGCAGAGGTCCGTAAAGATAGTCAGTTTAAAGTTAAAATTATCATTTTCACCGCTATACTTAGATTTGTTGGTATAGAGCTTGGCTAGGTTAGCTAGCTCCTTGCCGTAGGTCTTTACTTAGGTAGGTTGCGGATCTATAACTTGCGGATCTATGGCTTGTGGGTATATGGCTTGCAGATCTATAACTTAAATAGCGGGGGTAATTTGGTCCGTATTTTGGTTTACAGGGGTGTTATAATCCGTAACTTAAGAGTAGGGTATATTTTAGCTAATAAGGTCAAGTCTAAAGTCGCTTAGGTTTGTGGGACGAATTTGGTTAAGTGGGTTAGGTATAAGGCTAGCGATTACATTAAGTTTAGAAGAAGTAAAGAGTTCCTTAGTTTCTTAAAACTGGTCTAGGATTTCCTCTTTAGTCCATTCTGTTTGGTCCTTCTTGTGTATTATATTATATAAGGACTATATAATAGTAACTCGTTTATTCCTTTTAACCTATACACCTTAGTTACATAAAAGGGTTTGTAGTTTATGGATAGTAACAGGGTTATAGGCCTTAAAAATAGCTTCTGTAAAGTCCGCAAAGTCTTCCTAGTATTGCTCCTATAGGTCGTTATTTATAAGCTTAAAGTGTTTGTATTCAAGGATTTTAAAACTAATATAGTTATTAACGTTGTTTATAGACGTAACGTCGACTCCTTATCTCTACTTCTTTTGACCTTCGCTGACTTGCTTGCTAATATCTGCCATACTATAGTGTAGTGTGGTGCGTAGCGGGTGGTAGCAGCTTATAACAGGTGGGGGAGGTCTTATAACGGTCTGTAAAATTAATTAACGGGTCCGTAATAGTTTGTAGGAGGGTAGGGGGTTTCCATAAAAGGTCCGAAGAGGTTTAAGGTTTAAGGGGGTTAAGGATAGGGGTTCCGTATAGGTCTGTATTCGCGTCTATAACTTCCGGTAAACCGTACTAAGACTTAAATAAGTATACAAAGTTGGAGATAAGTCCGTAATCCCCGACTTCTAACCTTCTAGTAGGTCATACTAGGAGTCTAAACGGGTGGTCGCTGTCGTGTGTATCGCTCGGGGGGAGGTATTAAGTGATTGCTGATCTGTGCGCGCTTACTAATCAGTGTTTGTACTAACTTAATAGCACAAATAAGTTGTATCCACGGGCACGAAATACATGTAGTATCGTATACTTGTTTGGATGGTGACTGTCGATTGTATAAAGCAGACTACGTAGTCTATATACTGATGCGCCTCCCCCCTAATTAGTCAGTGCTTCAGAAGTGCACCAGACGCGTAAGTGGGTGGTTGGTGCACCAAACGCGTAAACGCGTACTTGGCGTACCCAACGCGTAAGCACGCGGTTGGTACGACAGGTGCTATAATTATATAATAGTAAAGAAAAGGAGACCCTTTATATCCTAAAAGGCTTTATTTTATAGATTTGCCGTAAATATAAGCTTAATATTAATGTTATTAAAGCTAATAATAAACTTAGGAAAAAGAAAACTCTTAACTAGCTATAGACCTAAGGGATTATATTTAAGCTTTTAGCGCTATATACCTAAGCTTAAAACAGTACCGCCAAACGCTTAGGGGGTGTAATTATTGAAAAAGCACGTATAATAAGAATTGCTGTTAATCTACCACATAATCTATAGGACAAAATAGTTAACTATATAGTATATTTTCGATATCAAACGCCATGGGAAAGCAATAGATGGAAATTGCTATATAAGAGGTTCCATACCTTCCTAGCCAACAAGTTAAAAAAACTGCAATTAGTGCACCTAAAAACCTATAGCTGTAGGGTGTATATAATAATATTAAATATTTAGCTAAAGAAGAAAAGGCTAAGGGAGCTTAACCTATAGGCCTATATAAATTACCTTGTTGGGTATAACTCTACCAATATATATAGAATCTGGATCCTGTATAAATGAACCGTAATATCTATAAGAGATATTATCTTTAATAAGATAACATTTTTTAATAACAAGTAGACTAACCTATTAAATAAGCTTATTGCTGAAATAGACATATTAATTAAAAGGATTAAGTTACCTAAATTATAGGCAAGGAATAAAGCCTTATTTAAAAAGGATAAAAAGGTCTTAAAGCTAGCTGCAAAGGTTAAATTAAATAATAATAATAAGCTGATTTAAGATTTTAATTAGAATAAAGATTTTAAACTTGTAAAGACGCTAAAAATGCTTATTTTACCTTTTTGCCAACAGATAAGGAAAATAAAGATTTGCTATACGCTTTTTATATTAAATACCCCCTTAATTAAATAGCTGTAGCTTACTAATTATTCCCTAAAGACTATAGTGGAGAAAGAGATCTAGAGGTTTAATTAGACTTAGCACTAGCAGTTAAATTAGATTTAACGCTAATAGGCTATACTATATAGCAGGAGCCGTCGCAAACCTTATTTTAACCTTAACCGAAATCAATAGAACTAGAATTAGTATTTAATATTAGCGGCCAAGACTTTAGCTAAGTTAATGGCCAAGATATTGGCCAGGACTATGATTATAATATAGAAAATATATTTAAGGGTAACAATGTAATTAAGGAGTCATTTACGAAAGCCCAGAAGGACCGGTTTATTGACTTTATTCCAGAGAAGATTATTTTAATATTCCATAGAGCTTTTTTAGCCAAAAGAAAGTTTAAGGATATAGATTATATAAAAAAAACCTACCTCCACTTTTATAGTTATTAAGGGATCTTAAGATACACCCTTTTTAAAAATAATTTATAGAAACTCAATAGGTTCACCTTAAATTACATTATTAAATAAAATCCTTTTAGGAAACTAATAAAAAGCATACTAAAGGACAGTAAGTACTAAGCTCTATATAGGTGTTCGTGTATAAGATAAATAAATATAGTTTTCTTCAGAAATGCAAGGCATAATTAGTAGTCTATAGAAATTAGTAAACCCTAAAAGATCTCCCTACTAAAGCAACTATATTTATAAGTGCCTTATTTTGGACCCTTATAGCAATTATAGCAAAGTTTAACCTAAAGACTCTCCAGATAGATACAATTAACGCATTTGTTTATTATGACCTTAATAAAGTAGTCTATATAAAGATGCCGCCGGGCTATATAAAAAACGGCAAATTACTATATCTAAGGAAGGCACTTTATGGACTCCAACAGTCTCCCTTATTATGGTAAAAAATCTTATTAATTTGTTAAAGGAATTAGGATTTAAAGAAGTTCCTTAAAAGCTATATATTATGCTTAACAGCAGTATTATAGTATTCTTTTATATTGATAATATTGTCTTTTATTATTATAAAAAGGATAAGGCAAGAACTAAAGGGGTGATTTAAGAGCTGCAGAAGGAATATTAGATAAATATTCTTAGAGAATTAAAATGGTTTTTAGGCATATATATGCTTAAAGATCGTTGTCTATAGAAGATTTGGTTATCCTAAGAAGCTTATATTAAGAAGATTACTAACTAATATAAGATAGATCTTACTAGACACCTTTATAATACCCCTATAGTAGTTACTAAGCTCCTCCCTACTACTACAATTGTAGGTAAGCCCTTTGTAATATTATATTAAAGGAAAATAGGATTATTGCTATATATAGCTATTATATCGCAACCGGATATCGCTTTTATAGTATCTTAATTAATATGGTTTAATTAGAACCCAAGTAAGGAGTATTAATAGGCCGCTAATAAAGTGATTCAATTCCTATATTATACTTAGAGTATGTTAATCTGCTATAGTGGAGATTAAGGAAATAGAGCAAGATCATTTGTCTATACCAGCAATGCATTATTTATAGATAATACCCCAGATCAGAAAAGCTTATAAGGCTATATTATAACATTATTTAGTGGACTAATTGCCTAAAGGGCTAATAAGTAGGATACTGTAACGATATTAAGCATAAAAGCGGAATTACTAGCGCTGTCCCAAACCGCTAAAGAGGCTATACTTCTTAGTAGGCTGTTTAAGGCGATGACCTTACAGCTATATAAGCTATTAATAATTAATTGCGACAATACATAGACCCTCTAATTAATTACAGAAAACGCAGCGAAATTAATAACAAAGCTTTAATATATTAATATCTACTAACACTAGTTGCGGCAGGAATATGCTAAAAGATAGGTGTATTTCAGGTAGAGGTCTACAAAGAAGATAATTGCTAATAGTCTTATAAAGGTACTATAGAAGCAAAGATTTAATACTTTTATTTAAATAATTAGAATAGTTAATATTAAGGAGCGCCTAATAGCTAAGAAAAGGATAGAGGCTTTAAGGGATTAATTAATTAATTATATAAAAGAGAGAGACAGATCCAGAGATTATATTGCAGTTAACATACTAAAATCTGGGCGAGATAATAGGTTAGAGCCATACTAATACAGAAGACAAGATTATCTTAATCTTTATACTAAAGTAAGCTAAAGCCTATACCAAAACTTTCGCAGTCTTAATTTAGCTTTAGACCTTAGATATAAGTTTAAAGCTAAAGGGGTATATCATAAAGGCAAGGTCTTTTGGATATTCTATATTCTCTATAAAGTGCGGGATATGTGTAGGAGTTATATATATAGGGCATATACACTATAAAATCTCTTTATCTTACCTTAGAACTCTAGGGGGCCCCCCCAAAGGACATAATCAATTAAAACGATTAATTAATTAATATTATTAACCACAACCTCAAATCTATTATCTTTATTATTATAACTGACTTATATAAGTTACGTAATAGGAGTTGTTATAAAGAATAAGTCTATATGCACACAAAGCTATTATATAATTATAGAAAACTCCTATTAATATACGCCAACCCCCTATAGATATTTATTACTAGTCTATAATAAACCTAAGTTAGTAGCCAGTTATGGTACTATTTAATACTTTAAACACTACGCTATATTCTTATAAAAACTCTATCTCGAATCTATAAACGTTCCATTACGGTGGGATTATAGAGACGACGATTATGCTCATTAAGAGCTTAAAAGGATAAAGTATATATTCTTAGCCTATATATAAGTGGTCAAGTGGGATTCTAGGCGTGCCTTTACTCTTTTACTTTAACTAATCTTTAACTCTTATATTTCTTAATAATAAGAAAACGCAAATTGAAATTCGCTTATTAAAGCTCTTATATATTAAAAATTGCTACAGTTCCTATATAAACGAAGTAGGCTTATAGTCCGATCCGCTTTAGATATTCTTAACCCATCCCTTTATACAGCAGAAGTCAATATTTATATTAGGCGGTTTTGGCGCTTTTACTTAGGTTAGCATACTGCAAGCATTCTAGCTAGCGCGATTTTACTAATAAGCCCCACTAAACACATCGATATTGCGATGCCGACAAAATGCTACGGAAGGCCACCACTAAAAACACCAATATATATATTTTCTTAAGGAAGTTAAGCAAAAAGTCGTAATATATAATGCCATGTCTATAGGTTCCTGCCTTTCCTCTATTAACCAGCTACTAATTATATAGGAAAATCCTCTATTAAAGTCCACCAAATTACTGCCATCTATACGCTTTATATACATTTTTAACGTTAATAAGGATAAGCTGGTAAAGAACCAGCTTAAGGTTATAAGGGAGGACATACAGTATATGTTAAATAAGATGTATTAAGTGCTACAGGTTATTAAATAGTTTAATTAGTGGTTATTTAGTATAGAGGATTAATTAAAAGCGGTAGAGAAGGGCTTAAAGGAGGCTAAGCAGGACACTACACTAAAGGCTTAATTAGCTTTAGAGTCTTAATATTAGGGGTATAAAGAAGTAAAGGGCTTAAAATAGTTACCTAGTCGTTACCTATTAAATAGAAGTTATTAAAGTATTAAAGGTATAAAGGAAGTCTACAAACCTTATATTTATATACTGTTTACCTTATCTTTATTATAAGCTTCTTTGCCTCCTTCTATTTATATATCTAGCACCTTAGTAGGTCCTTATAACCTTACTTCTTTATAAATCTTTTAATAAAATAGTAAGTCCGTATCTTACACCGTTAAATTATAAGTAGAGGGGTTTTAGTAGTAACATAGGTGGTTTTTCAATTTATTTTAATATTTCTATAGCTAGGCCTAATACTAGGTTGATATCACTTATATTTTAGTAAGCCCTAATAAAGAAGACACTTAGTATCTTGCTTATTTAGGCCTATCTGCCAACTACCCATAATAATAAGATTCTATGCCAATTATATATGGAAACGGCGGTAGTTTTAAAGGAAAGGCCTACTTAATATTTAGAAGATCTTCTTACTAATAATATAGGCGTTAATTATAGCTATATTAAGTGCCTAGAAAAATAAGGGCAACTAGGTATATATAGTAGTAATTATTAACGACTTAGTTAATCAAGGCATAGACACAGCAAAAGAGACGCATAAGCCTATATAATTGGATTGTCTATAAATAAGGATCCAAAGCTAGAGAAAGGAAAGGAGAAGAATAGCAGTATAGCTTAAAGTTTTATATAATCCTCTAGTTATATAACCGCAATTTGCTATTATATAACCGCAATCCGCTGTTACTATAATATTACCCCCCTCCTTAAAAAAGCCTACTTTTAGGCTTTATCGCTAAAAGACTTAGTAAAAGAATCTAACTAATTAGATAACTTTAACTAGCGGTTAAAGTTCCTAGCTATTTTAAGACCTTATATAACTAAGAAACTTCTTTTAGGGCGTTCTTATCCTTATATTCTTTTAGTAACTTATTATCTTTATTATACCAGCATTCTATTTACTTATTTAGGTATTTTAGGGGTCTTAATATATTAGGGTATTAGTTATAGAACTCTTTAAGCTTCTAGGGGTAGCCTATAAAGTTCTAGACAGGGTACTAAGTTAGGTCTAGGTTATAGCCCCTCTATTAGATATAGTATTTTAGTATTCCTTATACCAGTTTATAGACTAGTATTTTATTAACTTCCTATTTATTATTACTATTAACTTAAATTAGTAGAGGAGGCTTATTTTATTATCTAGGTAATAGGTTATTTATAGCTTTTTATAGCTTATCTAGTAAAAAAATAGGGTAGACTTTAATTAAGTCTAGGAGCTTAACCTTATATAAGTTGCTTACTTTATTAAAGATCTTATATAGTCCTACTATTTTATAGTTTAGCTTATAGCTAAGTCATTCTGTCTTTTAGTTTTTTATTATAACCTAGACTATATTACCTACGGTAAAGTTAGGCTTACGCCTATGCTTATTTACCTATTATTTTATTAATTTCTAGGCCTTTTCTAGGTTCTTATAGGCTACTATCTATACTTTTTCTAAATATCTAGTTTACTACTAAGCTTCCTTATAAAATAGTTCTTCGTAGACAGTCTATAGCCCTTCTAGTCTTTTTTAGTCAAAGCTTATATAGGGTAAGTATCCTATTTCTAGCTAAATAGGTGTAAATCCTATAAAGTTATAGGGTAGGGTTGCCTAGGCATAGTCTATTAGGGGTAGCAGTTCGCCCTAATTATCCTAAAAGTAGTTAATAAAGGGCCGGCGTCTCTAGTCTAAGTATTAATTTATAATCTCTGTCTAACTATTTATTTAAGGGTAGTATGCTATAGAAAGCTTTAACCTAATACTAAGGATCTAGGTAAACTTATTTTAGAAGGCTAATATAAACTACGGCCTATAATTAAATATAATAGTATTAGTAGTCTATAAATTTAGTAAATATAATAGATATATAGTTAGGCCACCTCTTTAGTATTAATATCCTTATAATAGGGTATTGAGAAGAGGCGCTTGCTAAAGTAGTTAACTAGGATTATAACCATATCGTATTTATTATGGTCTAGAGGTAGTTTATAAAAGTCTATAAAAATATACTGCTAGGGGCGTTCTGGTATTAGGAGTGACTTTAATAGTCCTAAGGTTTTATCTTATAAAATTATAAACCTATAGCAGTTATTACAGTTCTATATATAGCAATTAATATTTATAACCATTTTAGGCCAGTAATAGCGGTTACTAATAATCCTACAGATCTTATTTTTTCTAAAGTAGGCTATAGAGACCTAGGTATATACTTTAGCAATAAGCCAAGTTTATAAATTCTATTCCTTTACTACTACTAGCCGTTCCTAGTACTTAAGTAGTCCATCTTTAAGAGACTATAGGCTAATAACATCCTTTGCCTTTCTACGGTACTTCTATAGAAAAAGGGCCATACAGTTCACTTATAGTAGTTTATTAATAAGGTTAAGTTCTATAGAGTTAATAAGATATATCTTAGCGCCTAAAGGGTCTGTACCTAGTTCGGCCCGTATTTAAGGGTTAAAGTGCTCTAGTTATAGTAGTGTCTAAGTCTATAATATAATTTTTATAGCTATCTAGTTATCTAAGTCCTATTTACGCCTTATAAGGGTGTCTATATAGTTTATAGCGCCTAGTCTATATATAATTGGGAAGTTAAACTCAGATAAAATATTTATTTAGTATACCTGCTAGGCTAAAAGAGCCTTAGTTATTATAAAGTACTCTAGTGCCTTATAATCTAAAACTACCTAGACAGGCTCTAGGGTCCCCTTTAGCTATACATACCAATACTTAAAACTAAAAATAATAGCTAGCATTTCTTTATCGTAAATATAGTAGTTTAGCTTAGTATCTATTATTGTTAGTCACATAGGGTGACTCACCAATAACGACTACTCGAGTAGGTTACAGTGATGTTGGTTAATAAAGCTTGTTGATTGGAATAGGGGAGGGCGAGGAGCTTAAGGCTCCTCGCCACGCTAGTGCCGCGGCTATACGTGACTATACGTAATATATTCCCAACACTAGCAACTCTTCTTTTGTGGTTACTATCTATATATAAAATACTGCTTGACTAGTGTAACAAGTATTAATCCTTCTCACTTACTATTACCACTGTAATATATAACGGCTTGTATAAATGCTTTTAAACTAAAACTTGCGGATTATTATCTAATAAAGATACTAAGCTAAGGAAAAGAAGAAGAAGAATAATTATTAGGGAGTGGTAGGCAGACATATTATAAGGGCTGCTAAGGCGCTAGTAGTAAGCGAACTAATAGCAATTTTCTATCCCGGGGATAGAAAATCCTAATTGGTTGTTTAGAGTTAGGGTAGATATTATATTAAGGGCGCTAAGGCGCTAAGCGTAAGCGAGCTAATAGCGATTTTCTATACTGGGTATAGAAAATCCTAATTAGCTAGCTAAAACTAGTATCTATAGATTGCAGTAGAACTTAGTAGACAGTTATGGTGGAACTTAATAGATAGTTATGGTAGAATTCTACTCCCTTTTAACCTAACCTTTAACTTATATATAGAGAATGTTTATGTTAACAAACATTTTTAGAGCCTTATTTGGGTTTGCCTTTATTATTATATCTACTAGGTTATCTTGGCTATTAATCTATTAAATCTTAAAGAGTTTTTGTCGTTTGTAAGATTGCTAAAGTGCTATAATGTTAATTATAAGGCGCTTTTCCTTTGTGGTACCAAGCTTAACTAAACACTTATAGAGGGAATATAAGTCGGTACACATGATTATAGGGATAGCGGGAAGTTTAAGTTAATCTATAATTATTTTTAGGGTAGTTCTAATTGTAATTGCTATATTAACTCCGTTAACTATTCCATATATCTCTAACGCTAGAATGCTTTAAGTGACGCGCTTGCTCTTAGTTAAACTCTAATAGATAAGATTGCCGTAAATTATAAAGTTATTCTCTCTAGTAGATTTGTTCGCGATAATAATCTTATATCCTAGCTAGGAGCTAAAATCTTTATTATTTATAAACAATCTATTAATAAATACAAAGAGCTTAGCGGTGGGAAGATTAATAGGCATATAGAGTAGTCCTTAATTAAGATAGTTCATTTGCCAGAAAAGACGCTTATTTAGGGTAAGAACGTTATCCTTAGTTGGTTCCTGGTATTAGGCAGCAATAGAGAGATTAAATAAAGCCTTAGGTTAATAAATAGAAGCAATATAAGCTCTACAAGCATATTGCTCCACGTATCCTTATTTTAGAGAGTTAACGTTAATAACGTTAATCTTTTTGCCTTAACCCTTCTAGCACAAAGCAATAGAATCCTTGTTTAGGGAGAGGATGCATCTATTAAAAAGTAATAGTGTTGTTAAATTAAGCTTTTCCTTTAGCTTTGCTATAAGATTTGCCTTTACTAGCTTATCTTCTTTAAGAGCTAAGAATTGGTCGTCTCCTAAAATAATTATATTATTAGTTTGCATGCCAATAATTCCAAATAGGGTTCCCGTGGTTATAATAAAAAAGCATAGATTAAATGTAGAAGTAGTTATTAAAAGTTTCTCTTTATGGTGCTTGCTGTAGGTAGCCTACTAATAAGTTCCTACCTCTGCGATTCTATATAATGGCTTAAGCACAACTATAATCATATCTTTGGGATATTAGTGGCGAATTTGCTCTAGAAGGTATGCTAGTATTAAGCGCTAAAGGTGCGTCTCTGATTAGGTATAGGCCTAAGTGATATCTTTTAAATAAACTACTATTCTATTCTTTATTAGGGAGGGAGCTAGCGTAATAATAACTTGCTAACTAGCTCATTAAATTATAGGGGATTATATAAGAATTACTTCCTTGCTGTTATTGTTATAACCTTAAATAACCAGTCTTGACTTCTTAAATGGGGTATTAGTGGCTTTGCCTTTAATCTTATTAACCATTCTTAACTTAAAGATACGAACTCTATTAAACTTAGTAGGGTTATATTTCTTAAATTTAAAGACTCCTCTTATAATAAGACTGTTGATCTCCTGCTTATTAGATGCTTAAAAAGGGGCTCCTAGAGTTATAATACGGCCTTCCTTTTAGAGTTATTTTGCGAGCTTAAAGTCCGCCTTCTCTTTAGCTGTTATAAAGGCTATTAACAACTCAACTCTACTTTTAATAGCGGTAATGAATTGCTCTTTGAAATTAATAAGATATTAGCAATTTTGTGATCCTTTTAGGCGACCTCTACTGCGTCGTGGTTATGGTGTATCTGCTATAATTGTATTAAAATTATGGTTGCCTTCTAGAGCTTATTAATTATGGCTCTCCTCTAGGGTATCTTTTGTGGTATTCTGTAAAGGTTCAGAACTGTTATCTTTATAGTAAGGCTTAATAATAGTTAAACGGAATTAAGTGGGTCTATAAGGCATCTAAATAGTGCAAGTTTAACTATTAATTGCAATAAGTTGATGTGGGCCTAACCACCCTCCCTTTTTACGCCATACGCGTACCTTAGACTGGAGTGGCAGATTAAGCGTAGTTAAGGTATTTAGGCCATTTCTTATTCCTAGTGCGTTGTTGACCTAATGTGTAGCGTAGAGATGTCGGACCTCCTTTATTACCTTACGAATAGCCTCAGCTTGTTGCACAACGGAGGGAGATAGTAGAGAATCGTTAGTTATTTAAGGGTAGGCGCTAAAGACTAGCAGTATAGGTATAAGTCCATCTAGGCTAGCGGAATCGTTAATAGCTTTAATAGCTATTTATAAGGTAAGTTCTTTACTAGCATCCTCTAGTTCTAAAGAGATAATCTTATATACGCGGCGTAATGGCGCGTAATATCGTTTCACTTTTCTAACGCTATTATATGCCTTAATAGGGACTTCCTTGACCTTAATTGCCATTGCCTTTATCTGTTGTCAAAACTCTATAGATAAAAAGTTCTTTCCTATATTATAGACGATTTAATTAGGGGGTCCTAGGTAGATATTAATCTAGTATAATTAAAGGGTATCCTATGCGTTTCTAGCTAATATATCCTTTAAGAAG
>Ga0307507_10000578_pt1 | contig 78652 bp, 28 predicted proteins | sample 7_EM_MG_FD_207223 | JGI IMG/M metagenome (GOLD analysis project Ga0307507, IMG submission 207223) | Populus trichocarpa ectomycorrhiza microbial communities from riparian zone in the Pacific Northwest, United States - 7_EM | ecosystem: Host-associated > Plants > Roots > Unclassified | place...
CGATTACAAAGGTTAAGATATTATTATTATTATATAAGGCTTGCAAATGCGACAGCAGTATCGCGGTTGGGGTGTGTGGAGTCGCCATATCACAAGAAGCCGCTACTTTGGCGCGTATATGAGAGCTTAGATTAATATGGAATATAGAATAGAGGCTCGAGGGCAGCATATTAAAACGGTGCCAAGAACCTCATTTCAACTACCGTATATAGTTTAGCTTGCAAATTTGACGCGCTTACCGATATGGAGGAGCTCCATATTTAAAAGTCGTTAGATTTACCGAACGACAGCCTCATATTCAGATTTGAGCTCTATATCGGTTAAATATGGGGCCTCCATATTGGATATAAAGTTGCAACCGAACGGCCCCTAATATGTATCCTAAGTTTTCTGTTTTTTTTTTTGGGATAAATAGTACTGGATACCTTACTAACAACTATAATAGTCTAATATATCCCTTTTATAAGTTTTCCTAGATAAACTCTTTAAGCGCCACTAACTTAGTTTTAGTAAGCTTATAGATTAAAAAGAACTTTGGACTTATTTCTAATTCTAACTCTATTTTATAGTCCTATACTATATATTTTAATAGCTTTTCACTTTCTAGTAACTATAACTTTTTATCATACTTATGGTATCTCTTTAGTATATAACTTAAGCCTTACTTAGTCGCTTTATATATTACTCTAACTTAGTACTATACTAACTTAGTTTACTATTATATTTTATATTATTAAGTATCTCTAATATTAACCTAACCTATAACCTAATTAATCTTTAGATTATATTCCTATAACTAAGGTATTCCTAGTATCGTGTTACGGACACTTTAAGTACGATGTTACGACTACTTGGAGAAGAGTCGGCGGAAGCTAGTTAGTTGATATAGGCACGGTCTAGGATAGATCTGGTGGAACTATATAATAAGGAATAGTAACTAAGGTCATGTGGTGTTGAACGTATTAACTGTATTAAACGGAAGGGACGTTATATTTAATACAGATAACACGCACCTTATGTATAAGAGAGGATTTCTTAGGAGTATAGTTGTATATTTAAAGGACCTTAGTCCCTACTATAGATAGTTCTCTCCTTATAGTGAATCTTAGAATACAATTAGAGTTAATCTATTAGGCAACTACTCCACCAGTTATTATTACGTTGTTGATTTATTATACCTATATACCTAGCCTATTAATAGAACCCACTGTAGTTCCTACTATAAGGTTCCGTTACACATTTACTACTAAGGTTACAGTATTAGAATAAAATCAAATAATATGCCACTAAGAGCAGCACTAGTTACAATGGCGTTGATAGGAGCTATAACCTTAGGGCCAGGTGATACCAGTATGGATAATAGGGATTCTTAAGTGGTTACGCAAGGTCAGTTACAGAAAATGGTTAATCACTTATAAGATAATAATAGGATACTTAAAGAACGCATTAATAGAATTGGAGTAGTAAAGATTAAGTTACCGTTAATTAAATGATTCTTAGGAGAGAAGTTAAAGCTTAAAGGATTTCTTACATAAATGCACTTTAAGGTAGTACAGGAAGGAGCGAAGTTAGTAATATTGTTAGATTAAATAGCCTATACAGGATTGTTCCTAATAGGGAGGGTATTTAAGTGGTTTAAGCCATATCTTATAGAAATATAGGCTAATAGTATAACAACTACTAACCAAGATATACAGTATATATTTACCAGTTGGAACGGGTTCGCAGAGCGACTAATATAGATATTTAGAGACCTGGAAGCCACAACTATAGTGGAATGAAAGCTTCAGAACTTAGTATAACGCACTTTAGTAATTAAGTATATAACACAGTTTCAAACACTAGCTATATAGGTTAAGTGGAACGATAGGGCGCTTATGGCATAGTATAAATAGGGACTTAAGGCTAAAGTCTAGGACGTAATTATCCTAATGGAAGATGCAGACACTCTAAGAAAGTTAATAGATTAGTTAATAAAGATTAATAACAGAATCTATTAAAGGGAACAAGCTAAGAGAGGGTAAGACAGAGTTCTATAGTTGTATAAGGTGTAGAGTACGCAATAATAGACATAGAGTTAAAAACTATGGAATGGCGCAGAGCTAATAGACCTAAGCGGTACCAAAGAAACCTAAAAATGGGAAAAGAAACTATGGAAACCTAGAGGTTAAGGATTAAGTAATTAAAGAACTAAGGAGCAGAGGCCAAACCAGGGATCTTAGTAGTAGAAGACGTTTAGGCGGACTTTATAGCAAGAAAGATGGTTTAAAAATAGAGCTTGCATAAATTGCGGAAAATAGGGTTATTTCGCTAGAGACTATAGAGGTGGTTAGAGTAACTATATAGTAAAGGGAACTATACTAGCAGACAGCACGTATATATAGAGGGACGATGGTGCACTATAAGGAATAAAAGAGTGTTTAATTAATAGTTTTGTATATTATTACAATAATGTATACCGAATTTATAAGGACGCTAAGTACGGCGCAAGCTATTAGCTATAAGAGCCAGAGTTAAAAGGACTTTAAGGAACTAGAGAGTTAGATAAAGAATAAGATTAACTCTATAAGCTAGATTAAGATGTTACAGTAACATATAGACGAAGATTAGTAGTAATAATAATGGAGTTAGAGTACTTATTAATTAACAGTAATGAGGATAAAAAGGAGGCTAACTAGGAGCACTTAAACCTTAATAACGTAATAGAAGTAGAAACTGAGACCATTACCGAATAAGGTTTAGTAACGGGTATAGTAATACCATTAAATACGATTTCTATCGCTTTATAAGACAATAGGAGTAATATTTAGAAGAAACTAAGTAAGTAGATAACTGCTAGTGCTAGCTTATTACTTAATAAAGGCAAAAGGCCACAGGCTTAAAATTCTTAAGAAGAGATAAGAGAAGCTTAAGATTCTTAAGACGAGATAAGACATACCTAAGGACCTATAACAAATAAAAACCGATGGGAAAGGGTAGCAACTTAGTTTAGTAATAAATAAATAAGTATAAGACGCAAGTTTAAGAACTATAAGTTTAGAGAATGAATAAGAACGTTAGTAATCTTAGGTAAACGTAGTGTTTAGCCTAAAGATTAAAAAGTCAATACTAGGATTAAAAAGTAAGATAACTACAAAGATCTAGCTGTAAGACGCAGAAAATAAGAAACTATGGATAAGTTTAGGATAAGAATTATTATATAGTAAGAGCAAAAGCTAGATAAGAGATCAGCTATACTAGGTTATATAAGGGATAGAGTACCTATATAAAGGGTTACTAATAGGCTAAGTGTAGGGATACCTAGGGTAAAGTAGTTAGATAAACTGGAATAAGAAGAGGATCTAGATATTCTAACTAGGTTTAAAGAAAGATATACTAAAGGATATTACAATGCAGCGATAACAAGGTACTTTCTAATGGATAGACTATATACACTAAACCAGTTATATGGAAAGTGGTATAGGCAACAATACAATGATAAATAGGAAGATTTTTATATATAGCTAGACAAAAAAGTTATCCAAGACTAACCTATTACAGAAAAACGTATGAGTTATATTAAAGGAGTATTAATTATAATGTTAAGGAACCTAAAAGAGAGGTCTAGGGACTAGAGAAGTAAGTAATAAATCTTAGTACCCGCAGTAGAGATACTAGTGGTTAGGTTAACTAGGTATAGGTTTAAACTTAAAAACAAAGATAAACTAAGAGTTAACCTAAAATATACAGCATATTATACACTATTGTGGATAGCTTGTGTGGATAATACGTGTAATATACATAGAGCACCTAAAGATAAGAACTAGAAGTACCTAGTAAGGATATATTAGGCACCAGAGAAAAAGCGGTTTAGAAATACTAAGTATATACATAGTTAGCACCTAGTAGAAGTATAAGGTTAAGGAGACTTAATACTTTAACCAGGAAGATTCCTTACGGAAGAATACCTAGACGGATAATAGTAGTAGGAGTGCCTAGAAAACACTTATCTATAGTATATAAAGGAAAAGAAATAAACTAAGTATTGGCCAAAGTTAAACTAAGTATAGGTAGGATCAAGCAGCCAACAGTTAGGAAAAGGGGAGGCGTATAGGACTAGAGGGAACTAGTATTAAAGCCTTAGACCCTTAAAGGAATTTAAGAATAATACCTAAATTTAAGAGCTAAGTGGCAAGATTAGCAATTTAAAGCATTGGTAGATAGTAGAGTAATAAGAAACCATATATCACTAAAGGCAGTGGAAAGGATAGGGTTACTATATAGATAGAAGAAACACCTATATTTACTTATAACAATTTTAGGAGATCAGATAGCCTATAGAGGAGGTATTATTAATTTCAAAACAGGACCTATTTAGATAACTATTAAAGGGAGACCAGTTAGAATGTCTTTTAATATCCTACCGTTAGGATAGGACGAGGCGATACTAGGAATACCTTAATTACAGGAGTATAATTTAAAGATTAATTAGGTTATAGGTTAAGTTAATATTAAAAATATATAATAGCATAAAGTGCGATAGTAAACCAAGTTAATATGGTACCAAGTTGGAGCGACATATAAAGAGACTAAGTAAGGCTTAAGTTATGTACCAAAGAGATACTATAAGTATGGTAAAAAGTTATGGTTACTAGAAAGTAAAAAGCTATTAGAGCATACAGCTTAGGACCATAAGATAGAATTAAAAAAAGGAATAAGTCTAAAGTTCTTTCCAATCTATAAGCTTACTGAAACAGAGTTAGTAGCGCTTAAGGAGTTTATCTAAAAGAACTTACAAAAGGGATATATTAGACCGTTATAGTTATTAGTAGGATATCTAGTATTGTTTATCCTAAAGAAAAACAGAAAGCTTAGGATGTGTATAGACTATAAATAGTTAAACAGTATTACTAGGAAGAATAGGTATCCTTTACCCTTAATTAGCGAAATCTAAGACAGGATAGGTAATGTAAAGATCTTTACAAAGATAGATCTAAGATAGGTGTACCACTAGATTAGAATTAAGGAAGGCGATAAATGGAAGGCAGCCTTTAGGTCAAAGGAAGGACTATATAAGCTATTAGTTATGCAATTCGGGCTTATAAACGCACTAGCAACGTTCTAAAAGCGAATTAATAGTGTGTTAGGAGAACACCTAGATGAATTTGTTATAGTATACCTTAATAATATTATTATCTACTTAGAGAGTAAGGAAGAGTATAAAGAACACGTTAAGTGGGTCTTAAAGAGACTATAAGAAGAAAAGATGCTAGTAGTAATTAAGAAATGCGAGTTCTTTACCAAGAAGACCGATTTTATTAAATTTATTATTAAACTAGGCCAACTTAGTATAGATCTAAAGAAGATTGAGGCTATAGTAAATTAGCAGAAACTAGAGAACGTTATATAGTTAAGATTGTTCCTAGGGTTTTGCAATTATTACAGAAGGTTTATAGCATAATAGTTATAGAACATTAAGCCGTTTATATAGTTAACGAAGAAAGAAGAACTATAGGCATAGGGAAAGGAACAATAAGAACTATTTAAGAAAGTTAAAGAGTTATTTACCTAGAAGCTAGTTCTTAAGATCTATCAACCAGGTCTAGAGATGGTTGTAAAAATGGATATATTAGACTTTACACTAGGGGCGTACTTCCTATAGAAATATCGAGATAGATGGCACCCAGTGGCATACTATAGTCGAAAAATAATACTACTAGAGTTAAACTATGACATCTACAACAAGGAGTTGTTAGGTATAGTTATAGCACTTAAGGAATAAAGAGCATTCTTACAAGGCATAGAAAAACCATTTATGGTTAAAACGGACTATAAAAACCTTATAGGATTCCTAATAATAAAGGAACTTAACCAAAGATAGGTTAAATAGGCGGAAATGCTTATAGAATACTATTTCGAAATTTAGTATACCAAGGATACAGATAATGCACGAGCAGACGCTCTAAGCAGAAAGGCTAAACTATAGAGTAGTAAAAAGCTATCGGGAGCTTTATTGCGAAAGGATTAAGATGGATTAATTAGGTATAATTATCTAAAGATTATAGTAACTAAGGAAAGTTAGATCTATAAATTACTAGAGAGTAAATAGATATAGAAGATCTAAGAAGCATAGGCAGAGGATCCAGACTTAAAGCAATATAAAAATAGAGAAGCAATATATATGCCTAAGTTTATTATAAAAGAATTTATTAAGGAATTCTACAAGGGAATAATATAAGGATACAACGGAGCTATAGGCTTAGTGTTAAGACTTTAAAAGGAGTACATTATTTAAGAAATCTAGGGACTAGCAAGATAAGTTATAAAGAAATATCTAGATTACCAAAGGAATAAACTAATAAGATATAAGCCGTATAGAGGGCTATAACCTGTTAAGATACTAGGAAGACTATAGGAAGTTATATTATAGGACTTTATTATTAAGTTACCAAAGTTAAAAGATCCTATTATAGGATAAGATTATAACGCGATTTTAGTAATAGTAGATAAGTTAATAAAGTAGGGATACTTTATAGCATGCACTAAAGAGATATTAGTAGAGGATATCGCTAGAATCTATATAAAGGAAGTATTCGCAAGATATAGAGCACTAGATAAGATTATATTGGATAGAGATCTAAGATTTATAGTAGTATTTTAGGAAGTGTTTCTAGCAGAATAAGGAGTTTGCGCAGTAATATCTACAGCGTATTATCTATAGACGGATGGATAAACGGAAAGACTAAACTAGACACTGGAGCAGTATCTAAGGCATTATATTAATTATATATAAAATAATTGGGTATTGTTATTACCAGTTATATAGTTTGCATACAATGCAACACTATAAGAAGGAATAGGAATATTACTATTTAAGGCAAATTATGGATACGAGCTAAGAATATCGTTATCGCTATATTAAGTAAAAAAGACGAGTAGCACAGCTAAACAAAGAATGGAGATGTTAATGAATCTTTATATAGACCTTAAAGAAATAGCTAAATTAGTATAAAAACAAATAAAAAGGTACTATAATGCTAAGAGATCTAAGGGACCAGATCTTAAGAAGGGGGATAAAGTGTAGCTACTATACAAAAATTTTAAGAGTTAACAATTAAGCAAGAAATTGGACTATATTAGACTAGGACCTTTTAAAGTTAAGTAAAGAATTTTATTAGTTATATATAAGTTAAACCTACTAGCCAAAATGAAAATCTACCCTATATAGTATATTGTAATGCTAGAGCTAGTATATAGGAATATTAAACCACTAGTCTATAAAGTAGATATATATAGAGGACAAGAGGAAGATAAATAGCAAGTTTTAAAGATTATTAGTTATAAGGAGGTAGATAACGAAACATAGTATAAAGTAAAGTAGATAGGCTATAGTAAGACTACCTAGAAACCACTAAGCAACCTAAGGAACGCTATAGGAAAGGTACAGGAGTATCGGAAGAAAGTAGGTTAGGCAACATTAATAAAGAAGAATTGCCAAAAAATAAGTTACCTAAGGGGGACCTAAGAGGAGCAATTGCTAAGCTACTTAGAGTTATTTCCCTTGCAAAAGGAGAGCTAATCCTTTTGTTATCTAGCTTAGATAGACCCTGTTAAACCAGTTTCTACTCCTTAGAATAAACCTTCTTATAAATACGTTTAAGATGTTAAAGACGAGCATAAGCTAAACATTAAGCTTTAAGAACGCGTGCGGACTCTTCTAAGGCACGTTAAACCTTAAGTAGCGCGGAGGCTAGCTTACTGTTAAGTTTTATAGTAGTAGATTAAACATAAGACCCTATAATAAGTTACTTAGGGAACTTAAAGACTGTTAAGAATTATAGGACGCGTATACTTAGTGTTAGAAACAAAGCGAATATCACAGGACGATTAAATATTTGCTTTAGTACATTTAGAGCAAGAGAAGGGTTGTTAAGACATAGGACTTACCAGTATAATATAAACTAACCCCTCTTTAGCGCAATAAGAGTAGGGAATTGCTATCACTTTATCTAGTAATAGTATGGAGGAAACTGTATAAAGGCGACACTTAACCCAGGAAAGAGAAGAAGAAGCTTTAGGTATAATAAGTATAGATATTAACCAGACTAATTAAACGGATATTACACCTCTAGTAGACGACTTAGAGATGTTAGGAATCTTCAAGGACAAAGATAAAGAGGAGGGAGATGGTATTACGGACGCTTTAAGTACAATATTACAACTACTTAGAGAAAAGTCGGCGGAAGCTAGTTGGTTAATATAGGCACAGTCTAGGATGGATCTAGTAGAACTATATAATGAGGAATAGTAACTAAGGTCACGTGGTGTTAAACATATTAACTATATTAAATAGAAGGGATGTTATATTTAATATAGATAACACGCACCTTACATACAAGAGAGGATTTCTTAGGAGTATAGTTATGTATTTAAAGGACCTCAGTCCCTACCATAGATAGTTCTCTCCTTGTAGTAAATCTTAGAATATAATTAGAGTTAATCTGTTAGGCAACCACTTCACCAGTTATTATTACGTTGTTGATTTGTCGTACCTATATATCTAGCCCATTGATAGAACCCACCGTAGTTCCTACTACAAGGTTCCGTTATATATCGCCTCGTTCTTTCCTAATAGTAGGATATTAAAAGACATTCTAACCTGTCTCCCTTTAATATTTAACTAAATAGGTTCTATTTTAAGATTAATAATACCTCCTTTATAGGCTATCTAATCTCCTAAAATTGTTATAAGTAGATATAGGTGTTTCTTTTATCTATATAGTAACCCTATTCTTTCTACTACTGCTAGTAATATATGGTTTCTTATTACTCTACTATCTATTAGTACTTTAAACTATTAATCTTGCCACTTAACTTATAAGTTTAGGTATTGTCCTTAAACTCCTTTAAGGGTCTAAGGCTTTACTACTAGTTCCCTCTAGTTCTATAGGCCTCCCCTTTTCCTAACTATTAGCTACTAGATCCTATTTATACTTAATCCTCTTTTAGCTAATACTTAGTTTATTTCTTTTCCTCTACGTGCTATAGATAAGTGTTCTCTAAGTAGTCCTACCACTATTATCTATCTAGGCATTCTTCTATAAGAAATCTTCTGGGTTAAAGTATTAGGTCCCCTTAACTTTATACTTCTATTAGGTGCTATCTATATATATACTTAGCATCTTTAAACCGTTTTTCCTCTAATACCTAATATATCCTTACTAGGTATTTCCGGTTTTTATCTTTTAGTGCTCTATATATATTATATATATTATCCACACAAGCTATTTACAATAACGTATAATACGCTAGGTAACTTAGGTTAACTTTTAGATTATCTTTATCCTTAAATTTAAACCAATACCTAATTAACCTAACCACTAGTAGTTCTACTACGGGTATTAAGATTTGTTGTTCTTCTCTCTAGTCCCTAAATCCTTCTTCTAGGTTCCTTAACGTTATAATTAACGCTCCTTTAATATAGTTTATGCGCTTTTCTATAATAGGTTAGTCTTAGACAACTTTTTTGTCTAACTATATATAAAAGTCTTCCTATTTATTATTATATCGTTACCTATACCACTTTCCATATAACTAGTTTAGTGTATATAATCTGTCCGTAAGAAAGTACCTTATTATCGCTGTATTATAATATCCTTTAGTATGTCTTTCTTTAAACCTAACTAGAATGTCTAGATCCTCTTTTTATTCCAGTTTATCTAACCACTTTACTCTAGGCGTCCCTGCACTAGGCCTATTAGTAACTCTTTATATAAGTGCTCTATCCCTTATATAACCTAGTATAGCTAACCTTTTATCTAGCTTTTGCTCTTACTATACAATAATTCTTTACCTAAACTTATCTATAGTTTCTTATTTTCTGCGTCTTGTAGCTAGATTCTTAAAGTCGTCTTACTTCTTAATCTTAATTCTTTAATCTTTAGGCTAAACACTATGTTTACCTAAAATTGCTATAGTCCTTATTTATTTCTTAAAATCTTAGTTTCCTACTAACGTTCTTATTTATTCCCTAAACTTATAGTTCTTAAACTTATATTCTATACTTATTTATTTATTACTAAACTAAGTTGCTACCCTTTCCCATTAGTTTTTATTTATTGTGGGTTCTTAAGCTATCCTTATTATATCCTATAAGTTTAGAGCCTTTCTTATCTCTTCTTAAGAATCTTAAACCTATAGCCTTTTGCCTTTTATAAGTAGTAAGCTAGCACTAGCAGTTATCTACTTACTTAATTATCTCTAAATATTGCTCCTTCCGTCTTATAAAGTAATAGATGCCGTATTTAACAGTATTATAATACCTATTACTAATCTGCGTTCTGTAGTGGTTTTAGTCTCTGCTTCTATTATATTACTAAGGTATAAGTGCTCCTAGTTAGCCTTCTTTTCTTCCTTATTACTATTAATTAATAAGTACTTTAACTCTATTATTATTATTACTAATCTTTATCTGTATATTACTTTAATATCTTAATCTAGCTTATAGAATTAATTTTATTCTTTATCTAACTCTCTAGTTCTCTTAAGCCCTTTTAACTCTAGCTCTTATAGCTAATAGCTTACGCCATACTTAGCATCCTTATAATTTTGATATGCGTTATTATAATAAAACGTAAAGTATTTAATTAAACACTCCTTAGTCCTATATAATACTCCTATATCCGCATTATTATACTCTAACAACCTAGTGCCTTTTACTATATAGTTACTTTAACTACCTCTATAGTCTTTAGCGAAATAACCCAATCTTCTATAATTTATGCAAGCTCTATCTTTAAACTATTTTTCTTATTATAGAGTTCGCCTAAACGTTTTCTACTACTAAGATCCCTAGTTTAGTCTCTATTCCCTAGTCTTATAATTACTTAATTCTTAACCTCTAGGTTTCTATAGTTTCTTTATCTATCTTTTAAATTTACTAGTACTGCTTAGGTCTATTAGCTCTGCGCTATTCTATAGTTTTTAGCTCTATATCTGTTAATGCGTACTTTACGCCTTATATAACTATAGAACTCTATTTTACCCTTTCTTAGCTTGTTCCCTTTAGTAGATTCTATTATTAATCTTTATTAACTAATCTATTAAGTCTTATAGACTTTCCATATCTTCTATTAGGATAATTATATCCTAGACTTTAGCTTTAAGTCCCTATTTATACTATGCTATAAGCGCCTTATTATTCTACTTAACCTGCGTTATAAGTATCTAAAACTATATTATATACTCTATTACTAAAGAATATTATACTAAGTTTTAAAGCTTTTATTCCGCTATAGTTAATACTTCTAGGTCTCTAAATATCTATATTAATCTCTCTATAAACCTATTCTAACTAGTAAATATAAATTATATATCTTAGTTAGTAGTTATTATACCGCTAACTTATATCTCTATAAGGTAAGGTTTAAACTATTTTAGTACTTTTCCTGTTAAGAACAATCCTATATACGCTACTTAATCTATAGGTATTACTAGCTTTACTCCTTCCTATATAACCTTAAAGTACATTTATATAAGGAATCCCTTAAGTTTTAACCTTTCTCCTAAAAATTGTTTAATTAACAGTAACTTAACCTTTACTACTCTAATTCCATTAATACATTCCTTAAATATCCTATTATTATCTAATAAATAATTAACTATTTCCTATAACTAACCTCTTATAACCTCTTATAAGTCTATATCTATTATACTAGTGTCTCCTAATTCTAAGGTAGTTATTACCATTAATAGTATTATAACTAGTGCTTTAGGTAGCATATTATTTAACTTTATTAATACTATAACCTTAGTAGCAAATGTATAACGGAACCTTATAGTAGTAACTACGGTAGGTCCTATTATTAGGCTAGGTATATAGGTAAGAATAATTTAATAATATAATAATAACTAGTGGAGTGGTTGCCTAATAGATTAACTCTAATTGTATTCTAAAATTTACTATAAGGAGAGAACTATCTATGGTAGGGACTAAGGTTCTTTAAATACACAACCATACTCCTAAGAAATCCTCTCTTGTACGTGAGGTACGTGTTATACGTGTTATACATAGACGTATACTGCGTACACTGCGTACTCTGCGTATAACATCATGTGACTCGCTTACCATTCCTCGTCATATGGTTCCACCGGCTCCATCCTGGACCGTGCCTGTATCAACCAACTAGCTTCCTCCGACTCCTCTCTAAGTAGTCGTAACATCGTACTTAAGCTGTCCGTAGCACTAAAGACATATAACGTTTTCTAGGCGGCATAAGGACAATATCTTGCTAAGGATTTAATAATTAAATAGGTAGCAATAATATTAAAGCTTTTTAATCAACTACACTACCATATATTCTATATACAGGCTTCCTAGCCACGTCGCTGCTACTCACCGCAATATTCATTCAAGCGTCAGAGGCGCTTATACCACTACCGCCGAGCAATCGCACTGACCAAGGCTTCAACACCAAGCTATATACGGTATAGAGCCTCTAGATTGGCTTAAGAGGCGTGCATATACGAAAAGTGCAAGAAATCTTGCCACACGAAGGGATACTATTTCTTCGTTCAGATGTCATTACCGATCCTCGATCATTGGTTGCATTGTTCTGGGATGTGTTGCGACTTGAGAATGCTGTTTCCGCTTGCTGTCCTAGAGGCATTTTTGTCAACATACTACCTTTTTACCATAATACGTGCGTCGCGAACGACGAGCAGATACAACTACCTGCACGAAAATGGAGGTAGTCCACATACTGGCGGCACATCAGACAAGCCCTGCCTTTGTCACAACCGCAAGAGAATACTTCGTTAATATATGCATCTCGTTCCCTAGCTATCTTGCCCGAAAGAGGCCTACGCACAATTCAAATGGAGATGAATCCGCAAACGAGATAACCCATCCTTACATGCATGTTACCCATTTTGAGCGGAGTAAGCGCAGGGTTTTAAGGGAGTAAAACAAGAATAAGTTCAGCCTGTCTATCATTCATGATCCCGGCCACACACCATAGAAGAAAGCAGCATACCCCATGCAACGACATCCATTACCCAAGAGCTGAAACTTTCGTGGAGGCCTTTAGTTGTAGAGATCCTCATCCTCACCCGCCGTACCGAAAGTGTTAGTGTTGCCATTCTGCACGGCATCCTCGTCGGGGAAACGGAAAAAGCTGCTGCCACCGGAATTCTTCATACTCTGAGCAAATGCCTCGTATCGGCGGATTTCAACATCAGTGACAGAGCGACGGGCGGACCGCATCGCTTCCTCAAAATGGGCCTTGGTAAGTTCGGGAACGAGGTCTTCTCCCTCACCCTCGTCCATTTCAATGTCCTCGCCAGCTGCCTTACGTGCATTAGTGCGCTCTATTTCCATAGAAATAGATTGTTTGATGGCAAGCTTAACTGCACGCTGGGTGACGAAGCCCAAATCGGCACCGGAGAATCCGTGAGTATTAGCCGCAATGTACTCGAGGTCAACGTCATCAGCGACAGGAGTCTTGCGGAGCTGTGCCCTCAGAATGCCGACACGAGAAGCCTGATCAGGCAGAGGAACGTAGACAAGGGTGTCAAGACGTCCTGGACGGCAGAGGGCATTGTCAAGCTGCTCAGGACGATTCGTCGCGCCAATAACGAACACGTTCTTTTTTGACGTCATGCCATCCATTTCTGTGCGCACGTTAGTCTTTGACCGATGAAGATTTAATGATTCAAGGATTCTTACCGGTCAGAAGCTGATTGACAACACGGTCCGATGCACCACCAGCATCTCCAACAGATCCTCCGCGTGACTTCGCAATGGAGTCCAACTCATCAAGGAAGACAACGCAAGGCGCTGCAGCGCGAGCTTTATCGAAAATGTCTCGAATGTTTGATTCAGATTCACCGAACCACATTGACAATAGCTCGGGACCCTTGACAGAGATAAAGTTGGCAGCGCACTCGTTGGCGACGGCCTTGGCGAGCAAGGTCTTACCAGTACCTGGCGGACCATAGAATAGTACACCTCGAGATGGAGAAAGGCCGAACTTGAGGAACTTGTCTGGATGATCCACGGGATACTGAACGCTCTCGATGAGCTCGCGCTTGACATCTTCCAGGCCACCGATGTCCTCCCAGCGGACGTTGGGAACCTCGACAACAGCAACTTCGCGGAGGGCTGAGGGATTCGAAACACCGAGGGCAAACCGGAAATTCTCCATAGTCACACCTAGGGAGTCTAGGACCTCGGCGTCGATCGTGTCCTCATCTAGGTCAATGAGATCCATCTTCTCACGAATTTGCTGCATGGCAGCCTCAGAGCAGAGTGATGCTAGATCAGAACCGACGTAGCCGTGTGTTTCTGCAGCAATTGACTGAAGATCAACATCGTCCCCAAGTTTCATGTTCTTCGTGTGGATCTGGAGAATCTCTAGACGGCCAGTAGGATCCGGAATGCCAATGTCAACTTCACGATCAAACCGTCCAAAACGTCGGAGAGCAGGGTCGATAGAATTCGGCCTGTTTGTGGCGGCCATTACGACAACGTTGGAGCGCGCCTTCATGCCGTCCATGAGTGTGAGAAGCTGGGAAACAACACGTCGTTCAACTTCACCATTGGTCTTCTCACGCTTGGGGGCAATCGAATCGATCTCATCGATGAAAATTATGGCAGGCGAATTCTTCTCAGCCTCTTCAAAGGCCTTCCGAAGATTTGACTCAGACTCACCAGCCATTTTAGACATGATTTCCGGACCGTTGATGAGGAAGAAGAAGGCGCCGGTCTCGTTAGCGACAGCACGAGCCATAAGGGTCTTACCGGTACCAGGAGGTCCGTACATGAGGATACCTCGGGGGGGTTTGATACCGATAGACTTGAAGAGTTGTGGATGCCTTAGAGGCAGCTCAACCAACTCTCGAATCTGAGCCATCTGCTTTCGGCAACCACCAATATCGTCGTATCCCACCTCATTCAAGTTGCCTTCCTCATCTTCACGCTGAATTGGCTCGCCTTCGCAGTGGATGACTGTGTCCTGTGCAACAATACCAAATTCTGGAGGATCTACCTCTACAACCTTGAATTCAACTTGTCGCATACCACCACGAGCGGTAAAGGTGTCGCCTTGCCGCACTGGCCGGTAAGCTTCTCGGAAATATGGAGCGAGGAAAACATCAAATAACGAGCCTGTAATGCCTTCAACAGTATCTGCGATAGGAAGAACAGCGATGCGCTTGGCCTAACAACACAATGTGATTAGTACCCGTAGCTGCGTAGGACAGCGTTAGAGAATAAGGAGCATACATATTTAATATCCGGGCATGGATGAACTGATATGATATCACCATGCTTAACCCGAAGGTTGTGGCGGACAACTCGGTTTATCCGAGCGCTGCCGTCATCCAAATCATCATCCGCAAGTACGATCAAGACGGTGTCTTTCCGCTTCTTTCCCTTAACCAGTACAGTATCACCTCGGAAGAGCTGGAGGGTTTCCATGGTGTTATTTGACAGGGCGATGATGGAGTTATCGTCGTTGACGGCATCCGTAACGCTGTGAATTGTCAGTTAACTTGGTAAAACCTAAAGATGTTCGCTCCCTTCCACGGAGCTCATTGAAAGTACTCACATCAAGGAATTTGGCTTCTTCTTCTTCTTGAGGATAGCAGTTGCCGTTTCGTCGATCTGTAAAGGATCAGTATACTCAAACCTGAGGGTTTGTATGGGCAGAGTTAAGCGTACATCTTTGTGTTCAGCTCCAGAAGGATCACTACGAGCAGTTAGTATCTGGGGAGTTCAAGTTTGATGATAAGAAATGAAGCTGCTTACTTTGAAAGGTTGGGCTTTGGTTTGTGAGCTGCGTGATCTGGTTCAGCCGACATGCTGGGCGAACGAATGTTTGGAGGTCGGAAAGGAAAGCGGTGACAGTGTCAGTAGGTAGAAGTGCTCTAAGGCTTAGAGGCGATGAGTTCAGAGTTACTCCGAGGCGTGCAAATGATAGGAGATGGTGGTGGAGGGGAGAAGGCCAGGTGGATTTAAGTAGAGGTGCTTCGGTGATGTCGAGGTGAAAGTCAGAGCTAGGTTGCAGTTACGGTGTCGGTTACGTTGCTTGTGGAACTAAATCTTAGCGTGCATTTGTAATATGCCCGCCCCATAGTAATTTGGTATGTGCGCACCATCGCGCGCATGACGCGTCGGATGTCAAAAACAACACCAAAACAACACCTTGCCCTCGCCATTAAATTTGAGGCTTTTGATTCTCATACAAATCCTCTATCGCGAACAAATCTTGGAGGATTTTGCAATGCCTCGCGGACGCGCACCCGCTTCCACCCCCCCTACTGCCGCTGGCATCAGCAGCGCTCACCCAATCCTTCGTACACCTGACGATATTGCTGGTTAGAGGTGTGCTTTCTTCACCCTCCAGCAGGACCTTCATTTAAGCGTTGAACAGCCCAACCAGCTCTGGCCTTGTATGACAAACCAGATCCTGTGCAGCAGCTTATTGCCTAGCAGATGAAGCTTGCCGATAATATGGTGGAGGACAATGAGGAGCTTATATCACTAAGAGGCGAGAATATCTACACCTATTCCTTCTATCGTCGCTATTAACTGCCCTGCCGCCATGTCTAGGCAAACCGCTTTTTATATGGCTGTTTAAGGGGGGGCTATAAGCGCCGGGCGCGTGTATGGGGGGAGTCCGGCTACGAAATATATGAGGCTATGGAGTCTATAACTGTTAGCGGTGAAGTTTGGAAGGCTGGTATAGAAGAATTTAAGCGCGAATCTGGCGTCAAAGTAGGGGGAACTCAGATTGAGCGACTGGCGAAGCCTCAGATGAGGGCTTTTTGATCCAAATGTAGTAATTAGTAAGCTATGCAGCGACGAGGACGAATAAACACTCTAAGATTTAATCGCGATAGGATTTGTATGAGGATCAAAAGCTTCAGATTCAATGGCGAGGGCAAGGTGTTGTTTTGGTGTTGTTTTTGACATCCGACGCGTCATGCGCGCGATGGTGCGCACATACCAAATTACTATGGGGCGGGCATATTACAAATGCACGCTAAGATTTAGTTCCACAAGCAACGTAACCGACACCGCAGTTACGCCTAAGCACGAAACGCTATGGCCACTGATTTCGCCTCAACACCAGAGAGAATCGGATAGAATCACCTGGATGTTTACCCTGCTTTGCAATCCGTGATGGCGAACACGCCTGCGGTAACCTTCATCACACTTTGCTAATGCCTGTCTCACCTCAATGGCTAATTTACGACCACGATGCCTAGTGAATGCGGATGCGTTGTGCGGATTCGCAGACATCATGCCAGGGCCCTGATGCCTCGCCGCGTAGGCGTTACTGATTCTGCATATGCGATGTGTGCCTTTCGCCTATTTCATAACTCTCGGTACATTCGATGGGCGCTTGTTCATGAAACGCAGGCTTGGAGAGCTCCCATGCTATGGGCATTGTCCACATCGGCTCTTTTTCCCGGCCTTATCCAAGCTCCAAACGGATACACAAACGGCAAGTGAGCGGAGACCCTTAGACACACACTCATTAAGTTTTGCCTTGTAGAACTTTCTAGCAGTTGAGGATGTTGCCTCTATAGTGTCGTACATTCCCTATTCCCGGCCTTGAAGCTTCTTGAAGGCTCAACTGCGGGATATAATTGGCTCGATCCGTGGTACCAGAATTCAGTATACGCCCTAACGTAACACATGGGGTTTTGCTCGGTCCCTGAGTTTTATTTGGTTTAAATATTAAAATTCGCTAAAATACCAATTTAGTAGTAAATAACTAGTAAATAACTATTATAAATTATGGTTAACGATAATCATACACCCCCTAAATGATACGTGTACACCCCCCAATTTATACGCATACATCCCCTACCTCATTTAGTTTAGACGCTCCCTCATTAAGTTAGATGTTTCCTCATTAAGTTAGAATATCACGTACGTTTGACTTGTTTGCACCTGCATCGCGAAAATCAAAGTATGCAACATCACGATCAAGTCTTGATTTTAGTTATAGTATAAGTAGTAGAGTCTAAATTTGAATCGCGACTGAGTCGATTAATTGGATTGCGCAGTGCTTTGTGAGGCGTCGCGCAAACTAATTTAGGTGCTGCCACCTGCTTCGCGCCCACGCGCCACGCGCCCGGTGGGACCCAAATCAACACCTCTGCTTCGCATCCAAGGGCCTGCAATTGTAGAGCGTCGACAGATCTACTCGTAGAGAGCCCTCAGCATTTGAGCGAAATACTGGCTATACCATAGGCTCGCATTTTGATTTTTCGTGATGCAGGCGCAAACAAGTTAAACGCACGTGATATTCTAACTTAATAAGAAAACATCTAACTTAATGAGAAAGTGTCTAAACTAAATAAGGTTGGGGGTGTATGTGTATAAATTAGAGGTATACGTGTATTATTTAGGGGGTGTATAATTATCGTTAACTATTAAAAAAAAAAATTATATAGATATACTTATTATATAGCTTTTTAACTAAGTTATTTTTATTAAAATAATTAAAGTTTTAAAACATTATAATATTTTATTTATAATAGATATATATATTTTTTAACTATAAGAACATTTTATATTAGGTAAACATTATATATTTAAAGTTTTAAATTTAAAGCTATGTAATTAGCTATTAATAATTAATTTATATAATATAAAGCTATAAATATTTTAATTATAAAATATTATAATAATGGCTTTAATAGTGATTATATTATAAGGGTGTAAAGTTAGAGATTTTGTAACGTATTTTATAAGCGAGTTACTAATACAAGCGAGTTACCAACTTTTTGCATACACGATGCGACGGATCTTACTTCTTCTTAAATAACTTATTGACCCGAGGTACGAGTGGTCTATACTTTTAGGTCCTAGAATTCAAACTTAGCCAAGCCTGCTTTTGATTGGTTCAAAATCCAGCTTCTAATTGGTTAGAAAAAACTTGCGGGCGGTAGGCTATGGCAGATTCCACGTAACAAACATTAAAATATTATAAACATCAAAATATCCTACTATTGCGCCTTCCTTTTTGTTAATACCTCTATTAATACCACTATATACATTATAAATATGGCAGATCCTACTGTAATTAAGTACAGCAAGTGCTATATCCATAAGCCCCGCCTTAACTTTGTTAAAGACGGCCCTTTAAAGAAGCTTTTAAAGCTATATTAGTTATATTGGTTAAAGGCGTGTCTTCCCTATATATTACTTCTACTTCTGCTTACTTTTCTAGGCCTCTAAATTATATTTAGATAAGCGGAGAGCTCTTGTAGAGTTGGATTCTACTACTAAGAATTATTCTGCAAGGCACCAGCAAACTACTCCACCTAAAATTAATACCGAGAATGCTTTCCTGCCTCACGGCCAGAATAGTTAAGATACTCCTAAAATAGCTTAACAGCGGAAGATAATTAAGGCAATATAATAGGAGTACCGCGTTCTTAATTAGCGAGGTGAAGCTTACTCGCCCACTCCTCCGCTATATGCTATAGACGAAGCTCCGTGTAGAGGCACTCTAGATGGCCTAAATGCGTCCTTATTGGAACTAGCTCCTATACCTACTCTACGGCTAATACCTACTCTACTGCCAGCACCTACTCTACCCAGCACCTACTCTACTGCTAGTACCTACTCTGCCACTAATACTACCTTCCTTACGGCAAGCTCTCTTACGGTAAGCTCTAACTATAGCCACACTACTACCCGTTTTGGCTGTCGATTGGGAGCGAATTAAGAAGTTTAGGAGTATACTATAGGCTAAATATATAGAGACGTGCAGTTATTACAAGGAGCGGTGGTTCCAAATGGACCTAGCTACGGAGGGTAACAATATAGGTATATATAAGGCCTGTATTAAGGACGCCAATAGCCTTAAGAATCTAACCCTTCCTCCCCTATTTGGTGAAAGCAACGGGCTTGATCTGGGGCCTATTCCTAGCTTCCTACCTATACTTACCGCGGTGGAGAAGCTTTTAATTGCGCGTGTATACGTTTATCTACAGGTCGTGCGTATACGCGGCCAGTAACATTACTATACTGGCCACGTCTGCTACTTTGGCCAGAATACACTAAAGACTTAGAGGCAGCTACCATGGCTACCTACTAAACTCAATATACTAATCGTAAGGCCTACGGTAGTAGAGGGTAGCAAATACCTAAGTCAGCGGTTCACCAAGCGGTATACCATAAGGCGTTCTGCTATAATATAGTAGCTTTACTTTCTAAAGGTTAATTATCCTAATTATTACAACGTTAAAATATATAGCACCCGGCTTACCAGTGTACCCGAAAATGGCTCTATATTAGATTAGCTACCTTATATTAATAAGTTAAAGTCTAATTCTAGTAGCCCAATGGCTTACCCTACTGCTCCTATACAACATCCTCCTAATATTAATCCTCTGCCTACCGAGCTTGGCAGTAATATACTAGACAGTGAATTTAATAATAATGTACTAGATACTTTGGTTCCTAATCTAGTGCCTAACCTTAATAAATTAGAGCTTTTAGGTCATGAGGTTTAACACTAATAAGACCTATAAGCGGGCCTAGAGGTTTCTACTATGCGACAGACACCTCTCTCTAAGCAATTAGCTAGTTTTATTATGCGCGGCGCCTTTCCTACCCTATTTCCTTATGGTAAAGTAGATTTTAATATACCATGAAGCCGTATGGTTACCCTAGCTGCGTACGCTAAGCATATACTTAAGTATTAGGACGGTTGGTTCAGCCGCCACCCCTTATTTCGCTACTACGTGTTCAATCGGATTATAAGAGAGCAAGCCCTTAACGCCACCCGTGTTACGGCGCTGGTGGAAAACGGTGGATCTTGGCAGACGCGGATTATGGTAGACGCGAGTCACGTGACTTAAGGACCGCATAAAATATCGAGCGGCGCTGCTATTCTTCTCCTTCCTTTTTCTAGCTTTGGATCCTCGTTTATAGACAATCCAATTATACAGGCTTACATGCGTCCTTCTTACTGTGCTTGTGCCTCAATTAACTAAGTCGCTAACATTATCCAAAGCTCGTTATCACTCTTTCTTCCTAAGAAGGAACTTAAATATATCTATAAGGACAAAGAATAGGACCCTAAGAACATTACTAGGACTATAAGGATAGAACAGAACCCTAAGAACCCCAAGAACACAAATAGAACGCGAAACCTAAGAACAGGACACGCATGGACCAGAACCCCTAGAAAATAAACAAACAACCAGAAATTACCTAATACCCCTACCACTATGCCAAGAAACACAGCAGCCGGTAAAGCCGCTGCAGGACCTGTAAATACCTCTAATGGTGAAACAGTCGCCATCTTAACCCCCTAGGAAGAGCTTATAGTAGCTAATGCTAAAATCAAACAGCTCCAAGAGCTGCTTAAAACTAGAGACACCCCTATACCTAGTAATAGGTCATCGGACACCTAGAGACTTGCTATAGTCCTTAAGGCTCTAGCCTAACGTACAGCATTAGTATTATTATGGTCCGCGAAGGTCGCAGACCCCCTATTACTTACTAATAGAACTAACTCTATATTTAATAACTGGAAGCTTTAATTACAGGATAAGCTTAAAGTTAATGTAAACTACTTTCCTAATACCTAAGCTAAAATGGCATATATCTTTGGCCGTACTAGTGGTGACGTATAGATATACCTACATCCATAATATGCCTAGGACTTAGCAGACCTCTTCCTCTCTAAAGAAGGGATAATTAACTACCTATCTTCTATTTATAAGGACCCCTTTAAAGTACAGAACGCCTGGCTTAATTATAAAAGCCTAAATATAAAAACGACAGAGACCTTCTTAGCCTTTTAGACCCTCTTTCTACACCTAGCTGGACAGGCTTAAACCCCCAGGAAGACCTAATGCTAGACCTCTTTAATAAGCTTACCCTAGACCTACAGCGCGCTATACTACTAGTTTATACTACTGTATAGACGCTAAAGGAACTTATAGATTAATGCCTAGCTATTAACTAGGGCCTTTGTTAAATTAAGGCACGTGCTAAGCAGTATAAGACTAGAAGCTCTATTAACCAAAATATAAGTACTATAAGAACGGGCCACAGCGCCCCAGTAAGATCTACAACCCCTATAGCACCGGCCGCATAGCCCGCCGCTAATTTAGTAGCTAGCTGTACAGCTAGCCCTACCGTAGGTCTAGCAAATGCTCGGCCTATATATAGCAACCCCTATATATAGGCCCTTAGTAATTAGGGAGCTTGCTTCTCTTACGGCCAGAAGGGCTATATTGTAAAGAATTGCCTAACAAACGCAAAAGTGGGCAAGGTTCTATTAATCTAGAAGGATAGCACAGAGTTAGAAAAAGAGGAACCCTAAAGGAAGACTCCTCTCTAGGGTTAAAAGGGATTAACATATTATATATTAATCTGGGTTGGCTAGTTAGTAGAAGAAGCTGCACTATCCCTTATACTTTATTCCGCAATAGATATTAAGTTTTAATCTTTGCTTTAGCTAACTCTAGAGCAAATGCCTTTGCCTTAATAGACACCCTATATACCATAAAGCTGGCTAACTTTTTAAATATATTTATTAAAGAACTCCCCAAACCAATTCCTATTCGCGGGTATAACGGATAGATAGGACCACCTATTATAACTATCTTATAGATTTACCTCTGTGTTAATAGACAAAGGCAGTTTAACGTCCCCTTGCTTATTACGGACCTAAGAAGCCACAATATAATTTTAGGAAGAAAATGGCTAGCCTATTTAGGCTTATAGCTTAACGTATAGAGCAGACAGCTTATCTGGCTTAAAACCCTACCCCTAACCCCTTTCTTTATAAAAGAGATCAATATTACAATAGAGAACCTTATACGGCTATAAATAAACACCGTTTACTAGGCCAATGCTATATATAGGGACCAGGCTTTTAAAAGGGATATATAGCTTAACCCGTAACGGATCTATATACTACACCGCCCCTAGACTACCTATATCATGCCACTCGTACTAGAGATTAAAAAAGTTAGTAAAAAGCTAGCGGAGCTCCCTGCAGGAAACTTAGGCCCTATATAGCCATTGTCACGGGACACCCCCGTGACACCTTATACACGTCCACCTGTTTCCACCGACTGAACAACCGAAGACCGACCACGAGATGGCAATCTGACAGCAATCTGCCGTATTCCGCCGCAATCTGCCGTCTCTACTGTTGGAGTTGCCAACTGGCAACTTTAAGGACCTCTAACTGCCGAATTCTGCTAAGTTCTACCAGAACCGCCACCTAAGCTCTACCCTGCCCGTGTGTAGTACAGTACCCGTTAACCTAGCAACTAAGCGAACGTTATGTACCCTTTTTCCCCTATTTCCTACTTTCCTTTCCTTACGTAACGTCTTAACTTTATTACATAGTTTATATACATAGCTTAATAATATCTACTTCGCTATATATTATTATCGCTTATGCTTACTCTGTAATACTACGTTGTGTTAACCCTATATACCACCCTCTAAAATGCAGAACGACCCCAAAGCCCCTATAATAGCCGTTGGCATTATGTCCGCACTCTAAGAATAATTGGCAGAAATACAGAAGTTCTTTATAGACGCCCTTACATAGAACTAAGCCACTTTAACTTAATAACAAGCTGAATAAGAAGTACAACACTGGTAATTAATTAAAGACCTCTAAGAAGAAATCCGCACCCTTAAGATACCTATATTAGGGCCCTAAGACTGAACACTATCTCTGGAGATAAACACGTGGAATAAGAGCCCCGAACCTATAGTAGTTACTTACCCTAAACTAACTACTGCACCGTAACAATCTGAACGACTACTAAACCCTTTAATATTTACTAGTAAATAACGAAAACTCCAATTATTCCTAAGCTAGCTTAAAAATAAGCTAACTGGTAACGCTAACTGCTACCTAACTGAAGCTAACCGACTCTACTACGCCCTAAGTTGATTAGGAGGAGATGTAGCTAACCTTATTAAACCTCTTTAACCGAACTTAGTACTAAGCCTAATTGTACTTCTTAAAGCTATATATGGTGACCCAAACCGCTAAGCTACTGCTTAGAGAAAGATAAACTATATAACTTAAGGAATAAAAAGCTTCCTAGTATACTTTTCTAAATTTAACCATTACGTAAAAGAAACAGGCTAGAACAACTTTGTACTAATTAACAGCCTTATTAAATCCCTAAGCCCCAAACTAAAAACCTCCTTAATAGGTATAGACCTACTAGGAGCTCTTAACGCCTATACAAACGTTATTAATAAATAATATAATTGTTACAGACGCTTTAAGTACGATGTTACGACTACTAGGAGAAGAGTCGCAGGAAGCTAGTTGGTTAATATAGGCACGGTCTAGGATGGATCCGGTGGAACTATGTGACGAGGAATAGTAGCCGAGGTTATATAATGTGATCTATATAATCTATGTGATCTATGTAATCCGTGGGACGGAGCAGATAGAGTAGACAGAGTAAACGGAGCGAAGGGATTTCTTAGGAGTACGGTTGTGTATTTAAAGGACCATAGTCCCTACCCAGATAGTTCTCTCTTCGTAGTGAATCTTAGAATACAATTGGAGTTAATCTGTTGGGCAACTACTCCACTAGTTATTATTACGTTGTTGATTTCGTTTATACCTATATACCTAGCCTATTAACAGAACGTACCGTAGTTCCTGCTACAAGGTTCCGTTACACATTCACTACTAAGGTTACGGTATTGAACGGGGAGATCGAATAATATGCCACCAAGAGCAGCACTAGTTATGACGGCGTTGGCAATAGCTATAACCTTAGGTCCAGGTGATACTAGTATAGATAAAGGGGATTCTCAAGTGGTTACGCGAGGTTAGTTATAGGAAATGGTTAATTACTTACAAGATAATAATAGGATACTTAAAGAACGCATTAATGGAATTAGAGCAGTAAAGATTAAGTTACCTTTAATTAAACAATTCTTAGGAGAGAAGTTAAAGCTTAAAGGATTTCTTACGCAAATGCACTTTAAAGTAGTACAGGAAGGAGCGAAGTTAGCAACGTCGTTAGATTAAGTAGCCTATGCAGGATTATTTCTAACGGGGAGGGCACTTAAGTGGTTTAAGCTGTATCTTACGGAAATATAGGCTAATAGCATAACAACTACTAACCAGGATGTACGGTACATATTTACCAGTTAGAATGGGTTCGTAGAGCGGTTAACGCAGATATTTGGAGACCTAGAAGCCACAACCACAGCAGAACAAAAGCTTTAGAACTTAGTACAACGCACTTTAATAATTGAGTATACAATATAGTTTTAAACACTAGCTATATAGGTTGAGTGAAATAACAAGGCGCTTATGGTATAGTATAAATAGGGACTTAAGGCTAAAGTCTAGGACGCAATCATCCTAATAGAAGATGCGGATACTCTAAGAGAGTTAATAGATTAGTTAATAAAGATTAATAACAGGATCTACTAAAGGGAATAAGCTAAGAGAGGGCAAGACCAAGTTCTATAGTCGTATAAGGCGCAGAGTACGCAACGACAGACACAGAGTTAAAAACTATGGAATGGCGCAGAGCTAATAGACCTAAGCAGTACTAAAGAAACCTGAAAATGGGAAAAGAAACTATGGAAACCTAGAGGTTAAGGATTAAGAGATTAAAGGATTAAGGAGCAGAGGCTAAACTAGGGATTTTAGCAGTAGAAGACGTTTAAGCGGACTCCACAGCAAGAAAGATGGTTTAAAGATGGAGCTTGCATAAATTGTGGAAAACAGGGTTATTTTGCTAGAGACTATAGAGGTGGTTAGAGTAACTACGCGGTAAAGGGAACCAGACTAGCAGACAGCACATACGTATAAAGGGATAATGGTGCACTATAAGGAATAAAAGAGTGTTTAATTAACAGTTTTGCGTATTATTATAATAACGCATGTTAAATTTATAAGGACGTTAAGTACGGCGCAAGCTATTAGCTGTAAGAGCTAGAGTTAAAAGGACTCCAAGAAACCAGAGAGTTAGATAAAGAATAAAATTAACTCTACAAGCTAGATTAAGATGTTATAGTAACATACAGATAAAGATCAGCAGTAATGATAATAGAGTTAGAGTACTTATTAATTAACAGCAATAAGGACGAAAAGGAGGCTAACTAGGAGCACTTAAACCTTAGTAACGCAACAGAAGTAGAGACTGAGACCACTACCAAGCGAGGTTTAGTAATGGGTATAGCGACACCATTAGATACAATTTCCATCGCTTTATAAGACGATAGGAGTAATATTTAGAAGAAACTAAGCAAGTAGACAACTGCTAGTGCTAGCTTATTACTTAATAAAGGCAAAAGGCCATAGGCTTAAGATTCTTAAAAAGAGATAAGAGAAGCTTAAGATTCTTAAAGTAAGATAAAACACACCTAAGAACCTATAATAGATGAAAACTAATGGGAAAGGGCAGTAACTTAGTTTAGTAATAAACGAATAAGTATAGAACGCAAGTTTAAGAACTATAAGTTTGGGGAATAAATAAGAACGTTAGCAATTCTAGGTAAACGTAGTGTTTAGCCTAAAGATTAAACAGTTAATACCAGGATTAAAAAGCAAGACGACTATAAAGATCTAGCTGTAAGACGCAGAAAACAAGAAACTATAGATAAGTTCAAAACAAGAATTATTATATAGCAAGAGCAGAAGCTAGATAAGAGGTTAGCTATACTAGGTTATATAAGGGACAGAGTACCCGTATGAAGAATTACTAATAGGCCAAGTGTAGGGACACCTAGGGTAAAGTAGTTAGATAAACTAGAACAAGAAGAGGATCTAGATATTCTAACCTAGTTTAAAAAAAGACATACTAAAGGATATTATAATATAGCGATAACAAGGTACTTTCTAATGGATAGACTATACACACTAAACCAGCTGTACGGAAAGTGGTATAGGCAACGATACAATAATAGATGGGAAGATTTTTATATATGGCTAGACAAAAAAGTTGTCTAAAACTAACCCATTACGGAGAAACGCATAAGTTATATTAAAGGAGTATTAATTATAATGTTAAGGAACCTAGAAGAGGAATCTAGGGACTAGAAAAGTAAGTGATAAATCTTAGTACCCATAGTAGAGATACCAGTGGTTAGGTTAACTAGGTATAGGTTTAAACTTAAGGATAAAGACAAACCAAGAGTTAACCTAAAACATATAGCGTATTATACACTATCGTGGATAGCTTATATAGATGACACGTGTAACATGCATAGGGCACCTAAAGATAAGAACTAGAAGTACCTAGTAAGAATATATTAGGCACCAGAGAAAAAGCGGTTTAGAAATGCTAAGTATATATATAGTTGGCATCTAGTAGAAGTATAAAGTTAAGGGGACTTAACACTTTAACTAGGAAGATTCCTTACAGAAGAATGCCTAGATAGATAATAGTAGTGGGAGTGCCTAGAGAATACTTGTCTATAGTATATAGAGGAAAAGAAACAAACTAAGTATTGGCTAGAGTTAGACTAAGTATAGGCAGGATCTAGCAGCCAACAGTTAGGAAAAGGAGAGGCGTATAGAACTAGAGGGAACCAGTATTAAAGCCTTAGACCCTTAAAGGAATTTAAGGACAATACCTAAATTTAAGAGTAAAGTGGCAAGATTAGCAGTTCGAAGCGTTAGTAGATAGTGGAGCAATAAAGAACCACATATTACCAAAGGCAGTAGAAAGGATGGGGTTACTATATAGATAGAAGGAACACCTATATCCACTTATAACAATTTTAGGAGATTAGATAGCCTATAAAGGAGGCGTTATTAATCTTAAAACAGGACCTATTCAGATAACTATTAAAGGAAGACCAGTTAGAATATCTTTTAATATCCTACTATTAGGACAGGATGAGGCGATACTAGGAATACCTTAGTTATAGGAGTATAATCTAAAGATCAATTAGGTTATAGGTTAAGTCGATATTAAGGATATATAATAACGCAAAGTGCGACAGCAAACCAAGTTGGTATGGTACCAAGTTGGAGCGATATATGAAGAGACTAAGCGAGGCTTAAGTTATGTACCAAAGAGATACCATAAGTATAGAAAAAAGTTATGGTTACTTAAAAGTGAGAAGCTGTTAGAGCATATAGCTTAGGACTATAAGATAGAATTAGAAGAAGGAATAAGTTTAAAGTTCTTTCCAATTTATAAGCTTACTAAAATAGAGTTAGTAGCGCTTAAGGAGTTTATCCAGGAGAACTTATAAAAGGGATATATTAGACCGTCGCAGTTATTAGTAGAATATCCAGTACTATTTATCCTAAAGAAAAACGGAAAACTTAGGATGTGTATAAATTATAGATAGTTAAACAGCATTACCTAAAAGGATAGGTATCCTTTACCCTTAATTAGTAAAATCTAAGACAGAATAGGCAATATAAAGATCTTTATAAAGATAGATCTGAGATAGGCGTACTATTAGATTAGGATTAAGAAAGGCGACAAATAAAAGGCAGCCTTTAGGTTAAAGGAAGGACTATACAAGCTATTAGTTATACAATTTAGGCTTATAAATGCACTAGCAATGTTCCAGAAGCGAATTAATAGTATATTAGGAGAACACCTAGATAAATTTGTTATAGTATACCTTAACGACATTATTATCTACTTAGGGAGTAAGGAAGAGCATAGAGAACACGTTAAATGGGTCTTAAAGAGACTACAAGAGGAACGAATGCTAGTAGCAATTAAGAAATGCAAGTTTTTTACTAGGAAGACTGATTTTGTTAGATTTATTATTAAACTAGGCTAACTCAGCATAGATCTAAAAAAGATTAAGGCTATAGTGAATTAGCAAAAACTAGAGAACATTATGCAGTTAAGATCGTTTCTAGGGTTTTGTAATTACTGTAGAAGGTTTATAGCGCAATAGTTATAGGGTATTAAGCCATTTACGCAGTTAACCAAGAAAGAAGAACCGTGGGTATAGGGAAAGGAGCAATAAGAACTGTTTAAGAAAGTTAAAGAGTTATTTACCTAAGAGCCAGTTCTTAAGATCTATCAACCAGGGCTAAAGATGGTTGTAGAAATAGATGCATTAGACTTTACACTAGGGGCGTACTTCCTATAGAAATATTAAGATGGATGGCACCCAGTAGTATACTATAGTCGAAAGATAACACTACTAGAGTTAAACTATAACATCTACAATAAGGAGTTGTTAGGTATAGTTATAGCACTTAAGGAATAAAGAGTATTCTTACAAGGCATAGAGAAACCATTTGTAGTTAAGATAGACTATAAGAACCTTATAGGATTCCTAATAACAAAGGAACTTAACCAAAGACAGGTTAGATGGGCGGAAATGCTTATAGAATACCATTTTGAAATTCAGTATACTAAGGGTACAGACAATACACGAGCAGATGCTCTAAGCAGAAAGGCTAAACTATAAAGTAATAAAAAGCTATCGGGAGCTTTGTTGCGAAGGGATTAGGACGGATTAATTAGGTATAATTATCCAAAGATTATAGCAACTAAGGAAAGTTAGATCCATAAGTTACTAGAGAGTAATTGGATACAGAAGATCTAAAAAGCATAGGCAGAGGATCTAGACTTAAAGCAATACGAAAATAGAGAAGTAATATATATACCTAAGTCTATTACAGAAGATTTTGTTAAGGAATTTTATAAGGGAATAACACAAGGACATAACAGAGCTATAGGCTTAGTATTAAGACTTTAAAAAGAATACATTATTTAAGGAATCTAGGGACTAGTAAGACAAGTTATAAAGAAATGTTTAGATTGCTAAAGGAATAAACTAACAAGGTATAAGCCGTATGGAGGGCTATAACCTGTCGAGACACCAGAAAGACCATAGAAGGTTATATTATAGGACTTTATTGTTAAGTTACTAAAGTTAAGAGATCCTATTATAGGATAAGATTATAACGCGATCTTGGTAATAGTGGATAAGCTAATAAAGTGGGGATACTTTATAGCATACACTAAAGAGATATTAGCAGAAGATATCGCTAGAATCTATATAAAAGAAGTGTTTGTAAGGCATAGAGCACTAAATAAGATTATATTAGACAGAGATCCAAGATTTATAGTAGTATTTTAGGAAGTATTTCTGGCAGAACAAGGGGTTTACGCAGTAACGTCTACAGCGTATTATCCGCAGACGGACGGATAAATAGAAAGACTAAACTAGATACTAGAATAGTATCTAAGGCATTATATTAATTACGCACAGAATAATTAGGTATTGTTATTACCAGTTATATAGTTTGCATATAATGCAATACTATAAGAAGGAATGGGAACATTACCATTTAAGGCGAATTATGGATACGAACCAAGAATATCGTTATTGCCATATTAAGTAAAAAAGACGAGTAGCACAGCTAAGCAAAGAATGGAGATGTTAATGAATTTTTATACAGACCTTAAAAAAACAGCTAAACTAGTACAAAAATAAATAAAAAGGTACTATAATGCTAAGAGATCTAAGGGACCAGATCTTAAGGAGGGGGATAAAGTGTGGCTACTATACAAAAATTTTAAGAGTTGACGACCAAGCAAGAAGTTGGACTATATTAGACTAGGACCCTTCGAAATTAAGCAAAGAATTTTATTAGTTATATACAAGTTGAACTTACTAGCCAAAATAAAGATCTACCCTATATAGCATATCGCAATGCTAGAGCCAGTATACGGAAATGTTGAGCCACCAGTCTATAAGGCAGATATGTATAGAGGATAGGAAGAAGATAAATAGCAAGTTTCAAAAATTATTAGTTATAAGGATATAGATAACAAAACGTGGTATAAAGTAAAGTAGATAGGCTACAGTAAGACTACCTAGAAGCCACTAAGCAACCTAGAGAACGCTATAGGAAAGGTATAGGAGTATTAGAAGAAAGTAGGTTAGGTAGTATTAATAAGGAAGGATCGCCAAAAAATAAGTTACCTAAGGGGGACCTAAGAGGAGCAATTACTAAGCTACTCGGAGTTGTTTCCCTTATAGGAGGAGAGCTAGTCCTTTTGTTACCTAGCTTAGATAAACCCTATTAAACTAGTTTCTACTCCTTAGAACGAACCTTCTTATGTACTTTCTTAAGACGAAGCAGACAAGCGTAAGCAGAGGTATAAGCTTTAAGAGCATAACGCTCCTCATCTCTTACCCGTTTAGCATAAGCGTGGTCTTTGTCCTAGAGATAATAAATCTCGCCTAAGGCACTGGAGAGCTTAGCGTTAAGTTTTATAGTAGTAGATTAAACACAAGACCCTATAATAAGTTACTTAAGGAACTTAAAGACTGTTAAGAGTTATAAAACGCGTACACTTAGCGTTAGAGATAGAACAAACATCGCAAGAAGAATGAATGTTTGCTTTAGTGCACTCCGAATAAAAGGAAGGTTGTTAAGCGGTAGGACTTGCTAACGCAACGCAAACTAATCCCTCTTTTGTATAACGAGAACATGGAGACGGCATTACCTTACCTAGCGATAGTATGGAGGAAACCGTACGCGCACGACGAAGGGTTAAAGAAAAAGAAGGAGCTTTAGCTATAATAAGTAAAGATATTAACCAGATTAATTAAACGGATATTATACCTCTAGTAGACAACTTGGAGATATTAGGAATCTTTAAGGACGAAGATAAAAAGAAGGGAGATGGTGTTACGGACGCTTTAAGTACGATGTTACAACTACTAGGAGAAGAGTCGTAGGAAGCTAGTTAGTTGATATAGGTACGGTCTAGAATAGATCTAGTGGAACTATGTGACGAGGAATAGTAGCTGAGGTTATATAATGTGATCTATATAATCTATGTAATCTATATAATCCGTGGGACGGAGTAGATAGAGCAGACAGAGTAAACAGAGCGAAGGGATTTCTTAGGAGTATGGTTGTGTATTTAAAGGACCATAGTCCCTACCCAGATAGTTCTCTCTTTGTAGTGAATCTTAGAATATAATTAGAGTTAATCTGTTAGGCAACCACTCCACCAGTTATTATTATGTTGTTGATTTCGTTTATACCTACATACCTAGCCTATTGACAGAACGTACCGTAGTTCCTGCTATAAGGTTCCGTTACAATAATGATATACTACGCCTGACACTAAAGTCCGCTTTTTAATATAATATAATAAACCTATAAACGTCTATTAAGTTATTGTCTTAGCCTAAGCACCCTAACGCTATAGATATTAACACTGGAACCCTAGGATACGCCCCACTAGAGTCCTCTAAATAAGAATAATGCACTAAGCTAGGCCTCTGTTTTAAGTGTGGAAGTAGCTCCTACTTCTCTAACTATTGCTTTGTCCCTATGCCCTAACGTAAATTACGAACGGCTAACACTAGTAGCTGTTTACTGTATTAATCCTCTAGTTACTGTCCCTAATCTTTACCTAGTTCCAGCCCCGTATCTAGTAAGCACTACTTATAAGGACGAAGCTATAATTAATACGCTATAAGAACTCCACCCTAATTGCCTTTAAAAGGAAGGTTTTGGAGCTAAGTTGCTCTCTAGGATAGCGCTGCCTTAGGATCTTGTTAAATACTTTAGATGTTATGAACTCTAACTCTTAGGATTATAGCATAACCGTTAACTATTGTCTTCGGTAGAATAATTAATAGGTTAATGCTTAAGTCCTAATTAATATAGGAGCTAGTGGTATAGGATTTATTAACAAGATCTTTATATAAGATAATGGTTTTACTCTAACCCCCCTTAACTGGTATATTGACGTATTTGGATTTAATAGTAAACGCACTATTTTAGGCTGTATTACCTATGTAGTATTCCTAAGACTCTAATACCTAAACCATAAAGAACTGATTAAGCTTTTTGTTACCACTTTAGGTCACTTAGTAATACTTAGACAACCTTAGATAAAGCTATATAAGGTAACTATTAATTGGGATAACCTTAAGCTTCTATTTACTGCCTCCTGTTGTAAGTAGAAGTGCCTTATAACTCGCTGCTTAGACCCTAAACTAAAATCTGAAAAATTCACTAGGATCTATTAGTCTAAAATTTCTACTAATGTCTACCTTATACCTAAAAAGTCCACCTAATTCCACCAAGAACCTAAAAATTATACTAAACTATATAAACCAACCCTAACTACTATACTACCCCGAACTAAGCAGAAGCCTAAACTTAAGCTTAATATATAAAAGTACTAGAAGAACTGGTATTCTACTATAAAAAGGATACTTAAAGAACCTGAACCTAAATCTAATACTAACTCTGTACCTAATATTAAACCTAAAGTTGAATAAGGAATAGTAGATAATTAAAAGGAAGTTACTAGCTGGTAACTTACCCCCCTTTCTATGGATATTTATATGATTGGAGCTATTTTGTTAGCACAACTTGCCAGGAAACCTAAATATATAATCTTTGCTGTTATAATAGCCGATATTAAAAAGGCCCTAGCACTAAAGAAGCACACTAACCCTGCCATGAAAGTACTAGTATACTATTATAAGCATCTGGAAGTATTTTCACGAAAGGAAGCTAATAAGTTAATAGAGTACCAACTATATAACTATAAGATCGTACTTAAAGAAGGAAAACAACTAGGATTTGGACCCTTATATGGAATGTCCCAAAACAAACTCCAAGTATTATGGAAGTACTTGGATGAACACCTAAGTAAAGGATTTATTAGAGTAAGCTCTTTACCTATAGCTATACCTATAATCTTTGTTAAGAAACCTAGCGGCGGTCTACGCTTTTATATAGACTACTAAGCTCTTAATGCTATTACTATTAAGAATCGGTACCCGCTCCTATTAATTTAAGAGACACTGAACTGATTAAGTAAGGCTTACTACTACACAAAACTTAACCTTATCCACGCATTTAACCGCCTCCGTATTATAAAAGGAGATAAATGGCTTATAGCATTCCGTACTAGATACGGACTATTTAAATACTTAATAACGCCGTTCGGCCTTATAAATGCCCTAAGTTTATTCTAATACTTTGTAAATAATACCTTATAACCTTACCTGGACGTTTTCTGTACTACTTATATTAACAACATCCTGGTATATAGCAATAACCTAGCTAAATATAAGAAACATATTAACCTTGTCTTAGAAGCCCTACGTAGAGCTAGACTATAATTAGATGTAGATAAATGTAAGTTCTATAAAACGGAAGTTCTATACCTTGGACTTATTATCTTTATAAATAGTATATAAATGGACCTAAAGAAGATTAAAGTAATTGTAAACTAGCAAGAACCTAAGAACGTTAAGGATGTAAGAGCCTTTATAGGATTTGCTAATTTCTATTAACGGTTTATTAATAACTTCTCTGCCCTGGTTTTACTTCTTATGGCTCTAACCTAAAAGGATAAAGCCTTTATCTTTAATAAGGAATGCAAGAAGGCCTTTACCTATCTAAAAGTTATGTTTACTACCGCAACTGTACTCTAACACTTTAACCCAAACTGAAAGAGTGTTATAGAAGCTAACTTATCTGACTACGTCACTGGAGGCATTCTGTCTTAGTATAATAAAGAAGGGGTACTATACCCTATAGTATACTTCTTAAAACGACTAAGTCCAGCCAAATGTAACTATAAGATCTACAATAAAGAATTATTAGCTATTATTAGATATTTTAAACAATGGCGACCTAAACTAGAAGGCGCTAGATTTCCGATTAAGGTCCTTAGCAACTATAAGAATCTATAGTACTTTATAACCACGAAATAGCTAAGTCATTGTTAAGCCCGCTAGTTAGAATATCTGTTTTAATTCTAATTCTTAATCACGTACTACCTAGGCGTTTAAGGTTAAAAACCTAATGCCCTAACTTGATATTTATAAGATATAACAGCATAGGAAGAAGCGCGCGCCTACTGTAAACAAACCCTGCTTTATCCCGAATTATTTAATCCCCTGGCTAAAGACCTTATAGTATACGTCCTTGAAATAACTGATTAATCGATTAAATAGGTTATAATTAATAAATACCTAAACGACAAGTTTATCTAAGAGACACTTAAGCTAATTTAAGATGGCGTTAGACGCTCTAAAAAGATCTCTCTAAGTAAATATAAAGTTTGTGGAGACCGCTTGTACTACTAGAACCGCCTAATTGTCCCTAATTACGATAAACTTAAGCTTAAGCTCTTTAAACACGTATATAACCTACTAGTAGCCGGCTACCTAGGCTAAGGAAAAACCCTAGAGCTACTCTAATAGGAGTACTACTGGCTAAACATATATAATATAATACGAAGGTACGTCTCCAGCTGCTATACCTGCTAATAAGCTAAAGCTTTGCATAAGACATATAACGGCTTTTTAAAGCTACTGCCTGTTCCAGACCGAAGATGGAAGGATATCTTAATTAACTTTGTTATTGATCTCCCTAAAAGTAAAGGCTGCACGAATATTATGGTAGTTATAGACTGACTATCTAAGATGAGATACTTAATCGCCTGCCCTAATATATTAGTACCTGCCGTTGCCCAACTGTTCCTGGATTATGTATAGAAACTCTATAAACTCCCCAAAATAATTGTCTCTAATAGAGGCCGCTAGTTTGTCTTAGCGTTTTGGAAAGAACTGACTACCTAACTCCGCATTAAAGCACTGTTGTCTACAGCATATCACCTGGAAATGGATGGTTAAACGGAACGTGTAAATGCTATAATGGAATAGTATATTTGGATATACACGTTGTATCTATAGGATGACTGGATAGACTGGCTTATATTTACTAAGTTTACTGTAAATAACTCCGTCTTAGAAACCACAAAGGTCTCCCCGTTCCTGGCTAATTATGGCTAGCACCCGCGAATGGGTTTAAAACCCTTTAGTAATATTCCTCGTCTAGCTTATTAGGCCTTATAAGTTGCAGAAGTAAACGAATTTGTAAAGAAGATAAAAAAACTATAGGAGTTTCTTGCTGACGAAATAATATAGGCCCAGTCTGTCTATAAAGCTGTAGTAAATAAGAACCGAACCCTAGCACCAGCTTACTAAATTAGTGACTTTGTCTAGCTAGACGTAAGAAATCTAAACACAAAATAACCTACTAAGAAACTTAATTGGAAGAACGCTGGCCCTTATAAGGTTGAAAAAGTTGTCTCTCCTTATGCCTACTGACTGAAGCTCCCTAATACGGTTAAAATCCACCCTGTATTCTATATGTCAGTCCTCTACCCTGCCGCCTCTATATTAGACGCCCTGCCTGGACAGATCCAAGACCCTCCCCCACTAGTTAAAGTGGATGGTGAGGATGAGTACCTTATTAAAAGAGTTAATAATATTAAGTATGACAAACAGAAACGCAAATATATGTACCTTATAAAATGGAGAGGTTTTACTAAACCCTTATAGGAACCTGCCAACTCTATAGGACTTATATAAGCTGTAGAAGACTTTTATAAACTCTACCTAGAACTACCACAGCCCCATCTCACAGATGCTCGAGTTTAAAGGGGGGGTACTGTTATAGGACACCCCTGTGACACCTTATATACGTCTACCTGTTTCCACTAACTAAATAACCGAAGACTAACCACGAGATGGCAATCTAATAGTAATCTGCCGTATTCCGCCATAATCTGCTGTCTTTACTGTTGGAGTTGCTAACTAGCAACTTTAAGGACCTCTAACTACTGAATTCTGCTAAGTTCTACCAGAACCGCCACCTAAGCTCTACCCTGCCTGTGTGTAGTATAGTACCCGTTAACCTAGCAACTAAGCGAACGTTATATACCCTTTTTCCCCTGTTTCCTACTTTTCTTTCCTTACGCAACGTCTTAACTTCATTACACAGTTTATGTATATAGCTTAATAATATCTACTTCGCTATATATTATTATCGCTTATGCTCACTCCGTGACAGCCATAAAGAATAGCAAGAAGTATTAGACGCTATACTAAACATATAGACCAGAGGGACGACTTATAAAAGATAGAATAGGAGCTAAGAAAGATCATAAACCCTAAATTGTAAAATACCTAATAATAGTCTGTAAAGAAACCTATAGACCTCCTACTAGTTAATATCTGCTGTATTAGCGCTGTAGGATTCTACTAGAACTTAGTTTAACCTAATACTATTACCTTTACCACCAGCTTATATAAAATTAATCAAATAATTAAGGAAAAGGAAAATAAGCTTAGTAAACAGGAAGGCAAGTTTATAGACAAGGAGCTAGTAGAATAAAAACTACCCTATTAACACTAGAAATTTAAGGACATGTTCTCTAAGGCAGCATCCAATATACTCCCGCCTTACCGACCGTATGACTATAAGATTAAGATTAAGCCAGATAAGGAAGACACACTTAGCTATAGCCCCCTTTGTTAGCAGTCTACTACTAAATTATAGGCTATAAAGCAGTACCTTATTAATAACCTAAATAAGGGTTTTATTAAACCTAGTTAAGCCCCTTTTAACTTGCCTATTCTCTTTACCAAAAAGCCAAATAGAGGACTTTGTTTCTGCATTAACTACTATAAACTAAATAACATAACCCGCAAGGACCGCTACCCACTGCCCTTACTTAATAAGACTTTAACCCAAATAAGTAGAGCTAAGATCTTTACTAAGCTTAATATCCGTTAGGCCTTTTACCAGATTAAAATAGACCCTAGATTAGAAGATCTTACTATATTTTAGACCTATTACAGAATATATAAATACAAAGTACTTCCTTTTAGACTAACCAACGGACTAGCTACGTACCAGCAATATATAAATAATATACTCTTTAACTACCTTAATAACTTCTATACAGCCTACCTAGATAACATTATAATCTACTTTAAGAATAAGTTAGAACATAAGGAGCATATTTATAAAGTCCTATAACGGCTCCATAAGGCCGGTCTCTAGGCCAATATTAGGAAATTGGAATTTAGTGTTAAGCGTATAAAGTACCTAGGTTTTATTATTAATATAAATAGAATTAAGGCCGACCTAGAGAAAACGGCTGTAATTAACTAGTAGACACCCCCACGGACTATAAAGGGGGTGTAATTATTTTTAGGTTTCTGTAACTTCTACTAACACTTTATTAAGAACTATAGTAGAATCACCTGGCCTCTTAACCGCCTTACTAGAAAGGACCGGCTATTCCACTTTAATACCATATATATACAGGCCTTTAATGAGCTTAAAAAACGGCTGGTATTAGCTCCCCTACTTGCCCACTTTAACTTAAAATAGCCCTTAATGCTAGAAACTAATGCCTTAAACAGTGTAATAGCTGGTGTTTTCTCACAGAAGCAACTAGACAGAGAATAGCACCCTATTATATACTATCTAAAGACTATAATAGATGCTAAGCTAAACTACCACATCTATAATAAAGAAATGCTGGCTATTATCTCTAGCTTTTAGCACTGGTGTGTACAGCTAGAGGGGACCCCTAAGCCTATTAAGGTAGTTTTAGATTATAAGGCCCTAGAATACTTTATAATAACTAAGGCCCTTATAGCCCGGCAGGCATGCTAGGCGGATATCCTATCTTAGTTTAACTTCTTAATTATATATAAACCAGGCACTATAAACCGTGCGGATACTTTTATAAGGCGTAAATAGGACCTAGGTAACCAGGCGGCTGCAAAGATCTTATTATAGACCTAGACACTACTATAACCAGAGCACCTTAATCCCTAAATATAGCCAGAACGAAATACAGACTCTTTAGACGCTGAGATATATCCTGTTAACTCCATAGAACTTAACCTTATTAATAAACTGCTATAGGCAAACCGTACGGCCCCCTCTCTATAGGAGTACCGTAAAAAGGCAAAGAATGTTGCCAGCCTATAGTCCCTTAAAAATGGACTACTTAAGCATTAGGAACGGCTAGTAGTAGCTAAGGAATAGAACTTACGGACCCGGCTTATTGCCGAAGCTTATGCCTAGGTCTCTATGGCCTACCCCAGAAAGAATAAGACCCGTAAAATTATTGGTAACCAATACTACTGGCCCGGAATGGTTATGGATATTGACTGCTATATACGGAACTGTAATAACTGCTATAGGTCTATAATTCTATAGGACAAGACCCTAGGACTATTAAAGCCACTCCCGATACTAGAACGCCCCTAGTAGTATATCTCTATAGACTTTTATAAGCTGCCTACAGACCATAATGGATATGATATAGTAATGATCCTAGTTAACCGTTTTGGCAAGCGCCTATTCTTAATCCCCTATTACAAAGATATTAATGCCAAGGAGGTAGCCTAACTATATATTTATTATATCTACCAAATCTATAAACTATTAGATACTATTATATCTAATTATAGGCCGCAGTTTATATCAGCCTTCTGGAATAAGTTTACTTAAATCCTCAGCATTAAACTAAAGCTTTCCATAGCATACCACCCCTAGACAGATAGTTAGACAGAGATTATAAATTAATACTTAGACCAGAGGCTCCGGCCCTTTATTAACTACTTTTAGGATAACTAGGGCAAACTACTACCCCTAATAAACTACGCCTAGGCAACCCTACCCCATAACTCTACAGGATTTGCACCTATTTAGCTAAAAATGGAATACTTACCCTATATAAGCTTCAACTAGGAAAGACTAGAGGGGCCACAGACTATATACGAAAAACTGTCTTATAAGGAAGCCTAGCAATACGCTAAACGCTTAGAAGAAGCCTAGATAGTAGCCTATACAAATCTAAAAAGGGCCTAGAGATTAATAGAATAGTAGGTAAACAAGCATAGGCATAAGCCTAACTTTACCGTGGATAATAGGGTCTAGGTTATAACAAAAAACTAGAAGATAGAACGGCCTAGCTACAAGCTAGACTATAAGATAGCAGGACTATATAAGATCCTTAATAAAGAAGGCAACTTATATAGGGTTAAGCTCCCAGACTTAATTAAAGTCTACCCTATCTTTTTGCTAGATAAGCTATAGAAGGCTGTAAATAACCTACTACCTAGACAAAAGAATAAGCCTCCCTTACTAATTTAAGTTAATAGCGACAACGAATGGGAAGTTAACAAAATACTAGCCTGTAAACTAGTATAAGGAACGCTACAATACCGTGTCCAATGGAAAGGCTATAATTTAGACCTAACCTAGTACCCCACTTAGAACTTTATAGGCTGCCACTAGAGGCTTAAAGAATTCTATAACTAATACCTTAACAAACCCGGACCCCTAAAGTAACTCAACAAGTGGATAAAGTGCTGGTATAGCAAAAACAATAGGCTGCCTATTAAGTATAAAGACAAGAATACCCCACGGACATATAAAGCCTAAGGGCAGGCTTTTTTGGAGGGGGGGGGTAATGTTACGGCGCTGGTGGAAAACGGTGGATCTTAGCAGACATAGATTATGGTAGACGCGAGTCACGTGACTTAAGGACCGCATAAAATATCGAGCGGCGCTGCTATTCTTCTCCTTCCTTTCTCTAGCTTTGGATCCTCGTTTATAGACAATCCAATTATACAGGCTTGCATGCGTCCTATAAGGGCGCGAAGAGGCTTCGGGGAAGATTCGAAGGAATAAATATAAATTCTATCTAATCTAAGGGTATATAGTTCTTACAGAGTACAAGACGTTGCGTAAAGAAGAGAAAGGAATATAGGAAACTTATAACTAAATATTTAGGGTCTTGGCAGTAGACGCATAGGCATAAGCCCACGCGGATTTTAATAAGTTTCGACTAAATTCTATTACGTTAGTGGAATTTGGTGGAATTTAATTAAGTTAGCGGAACTTAGTAGAAAACGGTAGATTACGGCAGATAATCGCAGATAGTTATAGATAGTTATAGACAGTTATAAACAGTTACAAACAGTTTTATATAGTTATCTGTCAAGTGTTTTACCAAGACATTCCTACTATAACTAGGCTAGTCCTATTATAGTACCCCCCCTTTTTAGCCAAAGGTCTAAAACAATTCAATTTGGTTAAGAATTTATAACTTATCGCATTATAAGCGTCGTAACATATTTTAAGTTCTTTTTAATTTCAAGTTTCCTGCTATCGTGTTTCGTGTCTTTATATTAGGTGGCAGTTATTTACCTTTATATTATATCCATCTAGCCAGAGCAGGCCGTAAAGGATGGTCCTTATAGAACTCTTTTACTAAGGAAGGCGCGTTGGCCTTAATCTGGTTATAGGTTTCCTAGGTTTGTGTTTTATATCCTTCCCACTTAATAAGAAGTTTAAATTATTTAGATTATATTTTCTATCGCATATTGTTAATTAAGTTAATAAAGTAAGAACCATTACTATTATTAACAATTATAGGAGGTGGCGGTGGTACTTTATAAGTTATAGGATTGTTTCTTAAAGGTTACAGCAAGCTTACATAAAACATTAGGTGTATTTTTATTTTGGTTGGCAGTTTGAGCTTATAGGCGTATGGGCTTAGTTTCTTCTTAATTTAGTATGGGCCCATAAACTTCTAATTAAGTTTCTTTAAAGGCCGTTAAGTCTTCAGGTTTCGTGTACTTAGGTAAGCTATATTACCTTCCTTAAAGTCCCATATAAGAGCTTGTCCTTTATTTACATGCCATTCCTATAACATTTAAGCGTATATTAACTTACTTTATAATAGTTCCATTAACTGCTTTATTTAATTAGCGAAGTTATACACGTTAATTAACTAGATCTATTTAATCGTGGGTCCTATTATATTAATATTAGGTTATAGCTTAAATCTAAGTTAAGGGTCTTGTCCGTAGGTTGCGTAGAATAGTGTCACGCCTGTTAATATATTTATTGTGTTATTCATAGTAAACTTAGCTAAAGGTAGCCATTTTCCCCAGTTGTCTTATAGGTAGGAGTAGTATATTTTTAAATATTGTTCCATAATTGCGTTTGCAATTTTAGTTTAACTATCTATCTTTGGATAAAACGCAGTTAAGAGTTATATTTAAATGCTTAATCGTTTATATAGAGCTTACTAGAAGTCTAAAACGAACTGGCTTCCGTAGTTGGATATTATTATATTAGAAAGTCCGTGTAGCTTAAAAACATACTTAATAAAACATTTAGCTACTAATATCGCATTAATTAAGTCTATAGAAATCATATATCGCATTTTTATAAGACGGTTAACTACTACCATAATATTTATAAACCTATTACTACTAGGCAAGTTGACTATAAAGTTAATTAAAATATTGCGCTATTTTTATATCGGAATTGGTAGCGGTTAAAGTACTCCTTACTTCTTTACATAAGAGGTTTTTCTACGCACGCATATCCTATATACTTAAACGTATTTCCATACGTAGTTATGCATTATAGGCCAGTAATATACTCATTAAACGATCTCATAGGTCTTCGCACGGCCAGGATATCCTACTATGGGGGAGTTGTGTACAAATTTAAGTATCTTAAATTATAAAGGTTTGGAATTTGGAACTACCATCTTCTATTAATAGTACAATTAATTATTTCAAATTTTATATTTAGCGAGTGTAATATCCTTATACTATTATTTTCTAGTTTGGATTGCCTTTATTACATCTACTATCTATATATTGTTCTTATATTTATATTCCATTAGCTTATTAATTTCCATTTCCTATTTATTAACTTCCAATTTATTTCTATTAAGTTCCGTATCTAGAAATATAGGACGTAGTTTTTTAAAATGTTTAGGGGGCAGTAAGATCTATAATTAATTTGTAATCCGTTTATCTAAGGCGTTTATAGGTAAGTCCTGTAATCATTATATTAATGCGTTAGGCTTTTAATTAAGTTTGCCCGGTTAATACATAATCTTAAAGTTAAATTATAAGAGGTATTTAGCCTAACAAATTTGGCGCTACGTTAATTATTTTATAGTTATAAAGTATTGTAGGTTCTTGTAGTCTATTAACATGCGTATTAGAAATAACAATCCTTCTAGCTTAGGACGCCATTGTTTAAAGTATCTAACAATCGCAAGTAGTTCCTTATCATATATCTTATAGTTTAATTTAGTAGGGGCGAGTTTCCAGAAGAGAAAGGCTACTAGATATAGTTTACCATTCTTATTATATTGCGATAACACTCCCCCTAGCGCATGATTAGACGAGTTAGTTTTAACGGTATATTTAAGGTTAGGGTTAAAGTAAGCGAGAATCAGAGTAGTTATAAAGCAATGTTTTAAATTATTAAAAGCTTATTCGCATCTAGCAGTCTATTTAAATTTCACGTTCTTCCTTATTAGGTTTACTAATAGCTAGGCAATTTCTAAGAAGTAGTTAATAAATTAATAATAGAAATTTGCAAATCCTAAAAATCCTTAAATGTCTTATACGTTACTAGGGCTTTCCTAGTTCATAATTACAGCAACTTTCTTAGGATCTATTTTAATTCTATCGCGGGATATAATTAAGCCTAAGTATATAACCTTAGACGCGTAGAACTTGTATTTTTTAATATCGCATTATAAGCTCGCGTCTTATAAACATTTAAGGACTATTCTAATATATTTTCAATGTTTAGAAAGCGAGGACAAGTAAATTAAGATATTATTAATATATACGGTAACAAATACATTAAGGAATTTATGAAGCGTATTATTAACGTATTACTAAAACGTACTAGGACCGTTCTTTACGCCAAATGGCATTACTAGGTATTTAAAGAGTCCCCATTATATACAAAAAGCTATATACTTCTTATCTCCTTCATATATATGGATTTTATTAAAGGCGGCAACTATATTAAGCTTTATAAAGTACCATGCCTTCGCTAAATAATTAAGCGTTTCTTAAATTAAAGGAATTAGATATTAGTTTTAAATCATAATTACATTTAGAGCTTAATAATTAATATAAAATCTTAAGCCTTCTCCTAGCTTTTTAACAAACAGTATAGGTAAGGCAAATGGAGATTGGCTAGGGCGAATAAATTCTTTTTCCAGATGCTTATTAAGGTATTATTACATTATAAGCAGTTCTTCTTATAATATACTATATAGTGGACTGAACTTTAGTATTATACTAGGCTTAAGTTCTATCTTAAAATTATATTTCTCTTAGTGTGGGGCTAGTTGGTTTACAAATTGTTTTTTAAACTTATTAATTAGGTTATAGTACTCTTTAGGCATAAGAGGTTAAGAATTAGGATATTGTTTTGGTTCTAGTGCTTTCTTAATATCTTCTATAGTTATAGCAAAGATTTTATAATCTTATCTTTTTACTAATAAGATAAAAGGCGCGGCCTATATTATATAAATTTTAAGAGGTTTTAATATAACATCTTTATATTCTTTACTACAATTAGCAGTTATAGATTTATTATGTTGGTTTAAGGTTTATGGCAAGGGTAATTTATATTATATTAAATTCAAATAGTTATATATATATTTATAGGGCAAATGGTTTTTTAAGCAATAACTTTAGCAGTAGATTATACAGAACTTTAGTGTTTCTTTAACCCAGCTAATTAAAGGGTTATGTTGTTTTAGCTATCTATGTCTAAGTATTATCTTATAGTGCTTTAAGGGTGTTATAAATAGGGAAATGTATTTAAGGTATTTACCTATCCGCAATTTTACAAAAGCGTAGTGCGTTAGTTTGCTATATATTAAGGGTTTACCATTAAAGCCTTATAGGCCTTAGGGCTCGTTAAGTTTCTTTAAATTTAGGTATTAAGTTTTTATATAGTTTGTGTTAATAAAGCCTATGCTAGTAGCTCCACTGTCTATTAGGATTTATACTTCCTTCTATTTTCTAAGTATTTAAATTTCGCTAAGTATATTAAGGGAGTTATATTGTGTATTAGCGCTAGAAGAGCCTAGACACTTATACTCTTCCACCTTTTGTTTTAAGGCGCGACTTGGCCTTAGGATAATTTGTTTTCTGAGTTGACTAAAGGCAAGGTGCTTTATAGCATCTAAGTATGATTTATAGAGTGGGTATGACTTGGGGATTGGGAGGAGCTATGGCAGACTTTTTTAAAAGGATGAGTTTGGCAACGCTTTTAAACATATTCTTTTTTACCACATCTAAAGCATTCTCCATTTGTGGCTTAAGTTCTTTGTTTATTAGTTCCTAAGGGTGTATAGGATTAAGCGGCATTGAGGTCCATAGGGTCGTATATAAAACTTTTAGGTTTTAGAGACGGATCGCGCTTTAGGGTGTATATCGGTTTCATAGAGTTTTAAACGCAAGGTATAGTTAGCTTTAGAGAATAAGTCTATTTATTATATTAAAGGTCCTTATTAATTTATTAATATATTATAGCAAATTTGGATAGGTTCTTTAGCAGTTCTCTACCTACTAACTAGGCTCTGATTTTATCTAAAATAGCTTATTAAAGAGCAGCAACTCTAGCGGCTTTATTCTAATTTAGCTCGCTAATAAGACCTAAAAATTCCAAAAAGAAACTAGTAAAGTCTTAATTCTATTATTATAGGTTTTTAAGTTTGGTAACAGCTATATATTCGCGGCTGGCGTTATTATACGTTTATTCTAGTAGAGAGATAAAAGTTTTAAAATTAACAAAAGTGCTATTGCGGAAGAATAGATCTATGGTTTATGCAGTATCCTTGCTTAAATAAGACATTCCATAGCTAACCTTGCTAGCCTTAGTAGGGTATTAATTGTAGTTTATTAAGAGTTTAAGATGGAGCTTAGTTATAAAGGGATATAGGTTATTTTAGTTTCTATTAAATATTAGAGGATTAGGGAGCTTTTTAGATTTTATAATAAGTACTAGGTTCGCTATAGGTGTAGGTTAAGCTACCGTTACTGGTTTAGTATTCGCATTTAATATATTAGGTTTAGGTACCGTTATTTTAATCTTGTTTATAGGTGTTGCTGTTAGGGTTTATAACATAAATGCTTTAATATTGTGGAGTTCTTTGTGGAGTGCTTCTATTAATTGCTAGTGCTGGGCTTCCAGTGCAGCCTGCTACTAAGCTAAGGCGTCCATAAAGGCCTGTTATATTATAGTTAACTATTCCCTAACTAGGGTTATAATACTTATGGTTATCAAAAGGGATTTAGGTTTGTTTACCATTTTAATAGTAGTTGTTTTAATATAATATAATGTAAGGGCGCGAAGAGGCTTTAGGGAAGATTTAAAGAAATAAATATAAATTCTATCTAATCTAAGGGTATATAGTTCTTGCAGAGTATAAGACGTTCCGTAAAGAAGAGAAAGGAATATAGGAAACTTGTAACTAAATATTCGGGGTCTTAGCAGCAGACGCGTAGGCACAAGCCCACGCGGATTTTAACAAGTTTTGACCAAATTCCATTACGTTGGTGGAATTTAGTGGAATTTAATTGAGTTAGCGGAACTTGGTAGAAAATAGTGGATTACGGTGGACAATTGCGGATAGTTGTAGATAGTTGCAGACAGTTATAAACAGTTATAAACAATTTCATACAGTTATCTGTCGAGTGTTTCACCGAGACATTCCTACTATAACTGGGCTAGTCCCGTTACACGTCCTTCTTGCTATGCTCGTGCCTTGATTGACTGAGTCGCTAACAACCCGCTCCCTTTACGGCCGATTAGATAAGAATGGTCTATCTTTAGACAAGCTCAGTAATCTTATAAATAGTAGTGGGGGTGACCAGGTTCTAAATAAGATTGTATGGCATACACGGATGCTTAAGGGCACTAGACCTTACTAGAAGTAGAAGAGAAATAAGCTTACAGCTTATACTAAAAATATTAAAAGTAGGTCTCTATTCTTTATACTTAGCGCTACTAATCTACATTGACATAATCTATACTTTTATATACCTCTATTTAACAAATATAAGACTGCTAATAAGGCTTAGCGCTACCGGATTACTTTTTAAAATCTTAATAATAATCTATATATTGCTACTTACTGGCTATATTGCCGCTTTAATCTGTTTAGGAAGCACGTGCTTATAGGTCTATTTAATGGCACTAACTTTTGGTCCTAATATAAATAGCAGGCATAAAATAGCAGCCATATATATGGCTTCTTATAGAGTTTAACAGCCCTAAAGCCGGATCCGTCAGCTAGTACATTAAGGGTGGCTTTTACTAAGTACTGGGCTACTTTTATATCTATAATAAATCCTAATCAATCTAGGCCTCCTAATCTTCAACATCCTTCTACTCTCAGCTATAAAGAACACCTTAACACTAGTAAGCTTCTTACTACCTACCTTAATTAATTTTAGCGGCATTGTAATTACACCAAATCTTACTACTTAAGATTAAAGAAAGGCTCCAATAGAGTAAAGGAGTGCCGCCTCTACTTTCCATACTCTCTCCGCAATAAGGCCGCTATATTAAAGGATCAAAATCCACATCACTAGACGTTCTATCCGCAGCGTAACAATAAGCTTCTTAATAGTTATAATGCAGCCATAATATTAGCATGGATGGCGAATATTAATATATCACCTACTACAAGAATATTAGTAATAGTCAACTATATAGGCAAATATTGCAGTAAGGAAGAGAAGAAGTTAACTTCCTGCTAAGAGCTACTCCAATTAGTATAGCTGCACGCCAATAGCCTTTATACCTTTAGTTCGGTAGTGGCTAAGTTTATAAATAAGCTTATTGCTAAACACAATTGGTTGGTGTAGGAGGTATGCCATATACTTCTTAATATTCCCCTTTCTAAAGGCTTAAGGAATATAGTAACTTTGGACTACTACCAGGAGGACGACCGAAGCGCTATATATAAGCTTAAGGATAGGCAACTAAGAGGGTACGGACTGTCTAACTATAAGAAATATAAGCGCCACCCAAATAGGGTAGAGGATATTACCTTCCTTAATTTTCTACTTTATTTTAATCACTCTACTTATAAGCGTCGGCCAAGGGCAAGGCCTTAAGTTATATCGTACTTTCCACAATATAATAGCAATCCTTCCTATCTATAGTATCCTAAGTTCTGCCGTATAAAGCTTATGCTTTATTACCCATAGAGAGAGTATAAGGAAGTGGCTACTTATACTAATGGGTTTAGGGCCCCTAATTATATAGCTTCCTACTAGGCTTGCGTTAACTCTTATTAGCACCCGCCTAACTACTTCTATAATCAGAAACTAGATAAAGGTTGTGAAACTGCTAATAATATTAATAAGTTTAAGGACGATTTCGCAGACGACTTAAAGCTATACTAGTCCTTTAAGGCTCTGCATGCCCGCGTTTAAAACACTAATAGAGTTAAAATTAAGGATCCTAATAGGCTTAGTAATAGGGAGCTTAATTATAACTATAACTGGGGGACGTATTGGGGTATATACCTGCAGCTTAATAAGAGGACTTATTGGCAGGAAGTACGGTTATAGCCTCTACCGTAGAGCCGCCTATCCCAAACAGCAACTCCGTCCTTCTTATAACTAGGTCAGCATCATATCTATAATATTATAGTTTATCACTATAGGCAGATCTAAGCGGGCCTTAGCCCCCCCCACTGTAAATTAATATTAATGGAGAAGCAGGAACCAGCAAATTGCATCTAATTACTATCCTCTCTACTACGCTCTGTAATATAGTAAGGGCTAATAGCAAGCCGTTGCTATTGGCTTAAGCCACCCCTACTAGGGTAGCTACCTTTAGTATTAACGGTAGAACTATATACAATCTATTGAGGTTGCCGGTAAATTGTCCATTTAAGGAATTGCCTGCTGCCAGTCTTACGCCTCTATAACAAGCTTTTAAGGATATTTACTATCTTATCCTTAATAAGAAATCTATAATTAGGCAAGTATATCTGGCCTAAATTAATTACCGCCTCCATTAGATCTATCCTGCGCGTAACGACAACTACTTTAGAGGCTTAAACATCTTGCTAGTAGGCAATTTCCATTAGCTTCCCCCTGTAGGTTAAGCGGCCTTATACAGTAATCTACCCGCTAGGCCGTTAGAGCTTGCTAGCTATAGAAAGGGAGCCTATAAGGCGATTAACCGAACAGCTATCCTAGATTAGGTTATACGGCAGGGCGGTAATAATACTAAGAGCTTTATATTTAGGACCGCCCTTACAAAGCTACGTAGTAATTCTATAAGTAATTCAACCTAGAAGCTTCTTTTAACTAGGTATAAGCAGGGCCTATCTAATAATAAGGTTACGGGCTTTAATAACGCAATTTGGCTATATAGTATACGCGCTGCTATAGGTAAGTATAACACTATTCAGCTTCGCGACCTTTTACAGCCAGTAGTGGCTATTAAGTCAGTTAACACTAGTATAGGTACGCGGAAAGTTACTCCTAATTAGTGCGATACTATAGAGAATCTAGCCCTATGTATTGGCGTAAAAGTAATACTAATATAAAATATCTGGGTTGAACTAGGCTTAGTAAACGGTACTACTAATATAGTTAAAGATATTATATAGAAGGGGCACGCGGATATTAAAAAGGATCAGCCTTAGTTACTACTAGTTACGGTAGATGGGTATAACGGACCTGCCCTATTTACTCGGTAGGATAGTAAGAAGGTTATCCCTATATTTTCTGTACTTTATAAGTGGGAGGGTATAAAAGGCTCTTGCTTACAGCATCAATTTCCTATTACTTTGGCTTTTGCTCTTACCGTATATAAAAGCTAGGGCCTAACACTTAACTAGGTGGTTCTAGATATTAAGGAAAAGGATAAGATAGCTAGGCTAACTTATATAGCAATCTCACGAGTTAAAAAGCTTTTAGAGCTTATATTTAAACGTAGGTTTAATATAGAACTATTTTAGTCATCTATAAGTAAGACCAACAAGGTATAATAGGAAGATTTTATATGGAGGCAGCAGCAACTACTTATAAACGACTTTTCCTAAATAGGAAATTATATACTAGCTTAGAGGTAAGCGGAAAATATGGCATTTGTCTTAGTTTTCTAACTTTTAAATAGCTTAACCGCGAAATCCAATTTTCTAAATTTTAACCCCCTTATCCGTCCTATCTTCTTACCGCTTCTAAAGCTATTAGATATACATACAATAGTATATAGGGAGAATTGACAGTATTGCCGGATTAATATTACTGCTGTTTATAGCGTTGATCAATTTTTAGAAAATTTAAGTTTTTTTAAAGGGCGGAAATGTTGCTTATGTAACGAGTTATATAACCTCTAAGAATGCATATTCTAAATTAAACCCAGCTTAAGTAGGGCGCCTCGGTCACTTTTTTATAGGCCTCCTCTCGTCTATAAATACTCCCTCCTCTACGCCTTCCTTTTTTCTTTTCTTCTTCCTTATAGGAGCTAAAGGTGCTCTAATACGCCTCCTTAGTCCCCACTAAGGGATCTATTGGCTAACGTGGTAATATAGACAGTATCGGACAAGGAGATAATGGGCGAGAGAGAAGATAGTAAGGACGGAGGAGCCTCCGGTAAGTGTTAGTTAAGTAACGTTAATAGCTATATTATGGCCGCCTAATCTCTTGTACTTATAGGTCTCCTCCCATCTATAAATACTTCCTCTTTTATACCTTCTTTACTTCTTTTCTTCCTCCTTATAGAGAGCTAGATGTGCTCTAATACGCCTCCTTAGTCCCCACTAAGGGATTTATTAGTTAACATGGTAATATAGACAGCATCGGACAAGGAGATAATGGGTAAGAGAGAAAATAGGAAGGACGGAGGAGCCTCCAGTAGGTATTAGTCAAGCAACGCCAATGGCTATATTATAGCTACCTAATCTCCTATACTCGCAGGCCTCCTCCCGTCTATAAATACTCCCTCCTCTATACCTTCCTCTCCTCTTTTCTTCTTCCTTATAGGAGCTAGAGGTGCTCTAATACTCCTCCTTAGTCCCCATTAAGGGATCTATTAGTTAATATAGCGATATGGATAGTATTAGGTAAGGAGATAACGGGCGAGAGAGAAGATAGAAAGGACGGATGAACCTTTAGTAGGTGTTAGTTAAGCAATATTAACGGCTAGTTTTTGTTATCTTAAGATTGCGTTATATAATGACATTTAGGAATAAAATATATACCCCGTCCCGTACTTATACTACTACTAAATATTCTAGATTTTGCACTTAGAGCTGCTTATAATAGGCATTCCTAGAATATTTACTGGTTTAAAGTGTAACAGAACCTTATAGGAAACACTACGGTAGATTTGTCAATGGGCTAGGTATATAGGTATTAAAACTAAGTTAACAACGTAATAATAACTAGTGGAGTGGTTGCCTAACAGACTAACTCCAATTGTATTCTAAGATTCACTATAAAGAGAGAACTATCTAGGTAGGGACTGTAGTCCTTTAAATACACATCCGTACTCCTAAGAAATCCCTTTGCTATATAAGGTGCGTGTTATCTGTATTAAACGTGTTGTTTAACTTGTTTAATACATTTAATACGTTTAACGTTATATAACCTTGGTTACCATTTCTTGTCATATAGTTCCACCGGTTCCATCCTGGACCATGCCTTTATTAACTAACTAGCTTCTTCTAACTTCTCTCCAAGTAGTTATAACATTATACTTAAAGCGTCCGTAACACCATCTCCATCCTCTTTATCTTTGTCCTTAAAGATTCCTAATATCTCTAAGTTGTCCACTAGAGGTATGATATCCGTCTAATTAACTTGGTTAATATCCTTACTTATAATGCCTAAAGCTCCTTCTTCTCTTTCCTGGGTTAAACGTCGCCACTATACAGTCTCGTTAATACTATCTCTTGGTAAAACTATGGCGTCTCCATGTTCTCGTTATGCGAAAAAGAGGTTAGTCTATATTGCGATTATAGCTCCCTCTGGTTGCTAACCTTCCTTCTATTCCAAATATACCAAATCAAACGTTAGGTCGCCCTACAACCTTTATTCTATTTCTAATGCTAAATATGCGCATCCTATTGCTCTTAACAACCTTCTTATTCCCTAATTAATTTGTCTTAGGGTCTTATGTTTAATCTACCACTGCAAAGCTTAATAGTAAGCTTGCCTCCGCCCTTTATAAGGTTCAGCGTGTCTTAGAAGAGTCTACACGCGCTCTTAAAGCTTAACGTCTAGCCTGTACTCGTCTTTAGCGTCTTAAAAAAGTTTATAAGAAGGTGCGTTTAAAGAAGTAGAAACTTGTTTAATAGGGTTTACAGGAACTTGGCGATAAAAGAACAGATTCTCTTCTAACAGAGAGGGAAATAACTCTAAATACCTTGGCAGGTACTCCTCTTGGGTCCCCCTTAGGTAACTTATTCTTTAGCGATCCTTCTTTGTTAATGCTGCCTGACCCATTTTCCTCTAATACTCCTATACCTTTCCTATAGCGTTCCTTAGGGTTTTAAGTAGTTCTTAGGTAGTCTCGCTGTAGCCTATCCACTAAACTTTATACTATATTTTATTGTTAATGTCCTTATAACTAACGATCTTTAAAACTTACCATTTATCTTCCTTTTATCCTCTGTATGTGTCTGCCTCGTAGACTAGTGGCTTAATATTCCCATATGCTGGCTCTAATATTACAATATGCTATATAGGGTAGATCTTCATTCTGGCTAGTAAGTTAAGTCTATATATAACTTCTAATACTTTTACTGCAACCCTAAATGGCCCTAGTCTAACATAGTCTAACTTTTTGCTTAGTTGTTAACTCTTAAAGTTTTTGTATAGTAGCCATACTTTATCTCCCTCCTTAAGATCTAGTCCCTTAGATCTCTTAGCATTATAGTACTTTTTTATCCTTTACTATACTAGTTTAGCTATTTCCTTAAGGTTTATACAAAGATTTATTAACGTCTCTATTCCTTCTTTAGCTGTACTACTTGTCTTCTTTATTTAACGTGGCGATAATAATATTCTTAGCTTATATCCATAATTCGCCTTAAATAGTAATATTCCTATTCCTTCTTATAGTATTGCATTGTACGTAAACTATATAACTGGTAGTAATAATACCTAATTATTTTATGCGTAATTAATATAATGCCTTAGATACTGCTCTAGTGTCTAGTTTAATCTTTCTATTTATCCGTCCGTCTGCGGATAATATACTATAGATATTACTACGCGAACCCCTTGTTCTGCTAGGAATACTTCCTAAAATACTGCTATAAATCTTAGATCTCTATCTAATATGACTTTATTTGGTGCTCTGTGTCTTACAAATACTTCCTTAATATAGATTCTAGCCATATCTTCTACTAATATTTCTTCTATACACGCTATAAACTATCCCCACTTTATAAGCTTGTCTACTATTACTAAGATTATATTATAATCTTGTCTGGTAATAGGATCTTTTAACTTTAGCAACTTTATAATAAAGTCCTATAATATAACCTCCCATAGTCTCTCTAGTATTTTAACTGGTTATAGCCCTCTATACGGCCTATGCCTTGTTAGTTTATTCCTTTAGTAATTTAAATACTCTTTTATAACTTGTCTTACTAGTTCCCAGATTCCTTAAATAATGTACTCCTTTTAAAGTCTTAACACTAAGCCTATAGCTCCGTTGTGTCTTTATATTATTCCTTTATAAAACTCTTTTATAAGCTCTTCTGCCACTAACCTTAGAATATAAGTTGCTTCTCTGTTCTTATACCAGTCTAAGTCTAGATCCTCTACCTGTGCTTCTTAGATCTTCTATATCTAATTACTCTCTAGTAATTTGTGGATTTAACTTTCTATAGTTGCTGTAATCTTTAGATAATTATACCTAATTATTCTATCTAGATCCTTTCGTAGTAAAGCCCCTAATGGCTTCTTATTGTTTTATAGTTTAGCTTTCCTGCTTAAAGCGTCTACTCATGCATTGTCTATTCCTTTAGTATGCTAAATCTTAAAATAATATTCTATAAGCATTTCTACCTATTTAACCTATCTTTGATTTAGTTCCTTTATTATTAGGAATCCTATAAGGTTCTTATGGTCCATTTTAACTATAAATGGTTTCTTTATGCCTTATAAGAATCCTCTCTATTTCTTAAGTACTGTAACTATGCCTAGCAACTCTTTATTATAGATATTGTAGTTTAACTCTGGTGGTGTTATTTTTCTGCTATAATACGCTACTAGATGCTATATATCCTAGTGCTTCTATAGCAAACATGCTCCTAGTATAAAGTCTAATATATCTGTTTCTACAACCGTTTCTAACTTTAGTTGGTAGATTTTAAGGATTAGTTCCTAAGTAAACAACTCCTTAAGTTTTCTAAATAACTTCCTTTACTTACTGCCCTATACCTATAGTTCCTCCTTCTTTATTAGTTAAGTAAACAGCTTAATATTTTTTAACCACTATGCTATAAGCCTCCTATAGTAGTTATAAAACCCTAGAAATAATCTTAACTGTGTAACGTTCTCTAGTTCTTGCCAACTTACTATAGCTTCTACTTTCTTTAGGTCCATGCTGATACATCCTAGTTTGATAATAAATCCTATAAAATCGGTCTTCCTTATAAAGAACTCGCACTTTTTAATTGCTACTAGTATCTATTCTTCTTATAGTCTCTTTAAGACCTATTTAACGTGTTCTCCATACTCTTCCTTACTCTTTAAGTAGATAATAATATTGTTAAGGTATGCTATAACAAACTTATTTAGGTGTTCTTCTAACACGCTGTTAATTCTCTTTTAGAATATTGCTAGTGCGTTTATAAGCCTAAACTGTATAACTAATGGCTTATATAGCCCTTCCTTTAACCTAAAGGCTGCCTTCTATTTATCGCCTTCCTTAATTCTGATCTGGTGATACGCCTATCTTAGATCTATCTTTATAAAGATTTGCGTATTGCCTATCCTATCTTAGATTTTACTAATTAAGGGTAAAGGATACCTATCCTTCCTAGTAATGCTGTTTAACTATCTGTAGTTAATACATATCCTAAGTTTTCTGTTTTTCTTTAGGATAAACAGTACTGGATACCCTACTAATAACTGCAATAGTCTAATATATCCCTTCCGTAAGTTTTCCTTAACAAACTCCTTAAGCGCCACTAACTCTGTTTTAGTGGGCTTATAGATTAAAAAGAACTTTAGACTAGTTCCCGGTTCTAATTCTATTTTATAGTCCTATGCTGTATACTCTAATAGCTTTTTACTTTCTAGTAACTATAACTTTTTGCTATACTTGTAGTATCTCTTTGGTATATAACTTAAGCCTTACTTAGTCTCTTTATATATTGCTCTAACTTAGTACTATACTAACTTGGTTTGCTGTCGCATCTTACATTATTAAGTATCCTTAATATTAACCTAACCTATAACCCAATTAATCTTTAGATTATATTCCTGTAACCAAGGCATTCTTAATATTGCTTTGTCCTTTCCCAACAGTAGAATATTAAAAGATATCTCTACTTATCCTCCTTTAATAGTTAACTAAATAGGTCCTGTTTTAAAATTAATAATGCCTCCTCTATAGGCTATCTAATCTCCTAAAATTGTTATAAGTAGATATAGGTGTTTCTTTTATCTGTATGGTAACCTTATTCTTTCTACTGCTACTAGTAATATATAGTTCCTTATTACTCTACTATCTACCAATACTTTAAACTGCTAATCTCGCTATTTAACTTATAAATTTAGGTACTGCCCTTAAATTCCCTTAAGGGTCTAAGGCTCTACTACTGGTTCCCTCTAGTCCCATAGGCCTCCCCCTTTCCTAACTATTAGCTGCTAGATCCTACTTATACTTGGTCCTCCTTTAGCTAATACTTAGTTTATTTCTTTTCTTTTATATGCTATTGTGACGGTGCTGGGGCACCGTCCCCTGCAGCTGGCTTGGCGCAATATCCGGAGTTCGCCTATACTATATATATATTGCCCCTAGGGCCCCTTTCTTCTGCTCCTCAGCTTAGTATCTTTATTAGATAGCAATCCATAAGCTTCGGTTCAGAGGCATTTATACAAGCTGTTATATTATACTAAGCTCACCCACCCCTGGGAGGGACTTTATTTATTTAAAGCTCCCTCTCTACCTCGCCTGGGAAGGCCTAGATAATCTCCCACCCTATTACGCGTGTTTTTGCGGAGAACACGCGTTAAACACCCCTAGCTGCGCGTCGTTAACGCGTCAAGTCGCTATTATTAATACTAGGAGCCGGTATTTAAGCAGCTAGAAGGTCTCCTATAGATAAGGACGACTGCCTAGAAAGGCTTTAATAATATCTCACCCATCTAACCTTTTTAATAGATACGGAGTTATACAAGCTACAGAGACAACCTTAGTTAAGACTTAGCCTAGTACTGCGGAGAACGATATTAATATAATCCTGTTACTAAGCCTAGAACTAATCCCGTAGTGTCGGCCAAGATAAGCTAAGATATAACCCGCGCCATACTATTAGACGGTAGGTGCATATTATCCGCGAAGTCCTCTAGTATGTATTAGGTTTAGGCCAACGGCTAAAATAAGCTAACTTATAACCCGCGCCATGCCATTAGACGGTAGGTATATATCGTCCGCGAAGTCCTCTAGAATAAATCCTATCCGTTATTCTCTAGCTACTTCTGTAACAGTGCAAGTGTGGGTATTAAAAGAACGACTTAATTCTAAATCTATGGAAATTAAGTGAACTAAATACATGAAAGTAGACCCGGAACTCCGTAGTCTATGACTCAATATTTGACCGTATCCGAGACATACAAGGGTAGGGTCGATCCTATCTTGGAGCCTCTTAGGCGACGATCTTGTGTCTCAGCGTAGTGCTAGTGAACTGTTACACACCCCCCTAGATTTGACGGTGTAGTTAAAGCTGTAGAAAATAAAACAAAGATAGAAGCTATACCAAAATAGGAAATTTAGATACAACTTTAGGAGTAGTATAGGGTAATACTTAAGAGTCTTTATCAGTTATAGCAGTGATCTAATGTTAAATGTCCACCAAATTTAATTGCTTTATCCATGCCTCGTGCCTTTAACGGGGTAGGATCTTGGTAAGACCGTTGGCAGGCATCTTGTCTATAGGGACCCATTATACGTTAATCTTTTTGTCTTAGACTTCCTGTCTAAGCCAGTGCTAATAGACGTCGATATGTCGTAGCTTAGTGTCAAGCTTTAGTATATCCTGTCTTAGAAGTCGTATAGTCTGCATATTATCGCATAGTAGGGTAAAATCGCGTTCTAAATTAAGACCGATTGCCTTAAAGAAACGCTGCCACCAGATAATTTTAACAGTAGCTGTAGATAGGGAGAGAAGCTCCGCTTTAGTAGTTAAGCGAGTCACTAATTGTTATAGGGTTGCCTTCCAATTAATTAGTCCTCCGAATAGCATAAAAAGGTATCCTTAAGAGCTCTATCTAGTCTCTTTATAGTCCGCAAATGCTGCGTTGGATGCTCTATAAAAGGTAACGTCTTCTCCTTTAGGGTTTCTAAAGTAGACGTGTGCTCCAAATACTTCGCCAGAGTATTTAATAGCTGTAGATTTTGTTCCAAGGCAATAGGTAATAGCTTGGTTTAATACATCGAGGTACTTTTAATTTGGATTAGTAAGAAATTCGGCCAGCTTAGAATGCGTCTTTATAATATTAGGTCTTCTAAATATGGCGAGGTGCGTAAGAGAACCAACCTATTGCTAATAGGCTAGTGTTCTTTAAGGGTTCGTCTACTAGTCGGACGGAATTAGTTCTTTAGCAGGAAGTAGTGACTTAGGAAATCTTCCTAGTTGAATATTAAATTAACTGGCTATCTTTTTAATATAGGAATCTTGGCAGAGCTAGAGCTTTCTGCTTGTATAATCTTGTTTAATTTAAATTCCTAGGAACTATTATAGGTCTCCTAGTGCACGGATCTTATATTAATGTAGAAGTTTAGCTTTAAATTCTTCTAATCTTTAAAGGTCCTTTTTGGCAAATAGAACGGCAATATTGTCTATGTAGAAGAAGACAATAAGTCGTCTATTAGTGTAAAGGCAGTTCGTACCTGGGATAGGCTTTAATCCAAATTTGGCTAGTATACTGGTAAGCTCTTTATACCAAAGTAGTGGTAAGACTTTTAATCTGTATAGCGCCATAAGTAGCTTTAGGATATATCCGTTTTAATTAAAGCCTTCTGGGTAATAGCAGTAGACTGGCTTGACTAGTCTTGCGTTCATAAATGCGTTTATAGCGTTATACTATCAAATCTCCAAATCAAATGCAGCTGCTATAGCCATGAGGGCACGGAATATTCGAGCAGCTAGGGTTACTGCATAGGTCTCTTCTTTAGTGATCTGCAGGTCTTCGCGGACATATAGTTGAGCCTTTAGCTTTTAAAGGTAACCGTCGCTGTTAAACTTGTATTTGAAGACCCATTTCAGTGGAAGGATCTGCTCGTTATATACTTCTTCTTTTAGTATAGTCTCGAATGTCCCTTGGCGTTTTAGGTCATTGTATTCTTTTTCTATAGCCTTTGAAAGCTAGCAGTTAAAGGGTGCTTTCTTAGCTCTTTAAGGTTCCTTGGTTTAGGTAGAAGATTGTTTTAATATAGGGAGGATCTAGTTTGGTTAATGTCCTTTACTAGTCCTATAGCAAAGCCAGCGTAGTAACCAAATAGGGTAGGTATATTGGCTAGTGCTGCTGCATACGCTTAATGTTGAATTTGTTTGGAACCTTCTGGTAGGACGAGGTTGGTAGAAGGATTGGCCGAGACCTTATTAGCTTGTGGAGCTATATTTAACAGTTCTAGTAAACTGCTTAGCTGGGTAGAACCTGTTTTAATTATATCTAAGATATTATCTTAAAGTCCTCCCGGTGTGGTGTTTGTTTCTAGCAGATCCGGAGATACCGTTCCGCTAGGTGTTGGTAGCTGTTTAATGTCCTTTATAGGAAGCTCTACCAAGTCGTTTAATGTAGTCGTTTGATCTGCATTTAAGGTAGGTCTATATAGGATAGATTTATCCTTAGATTTGTCCTTATAGAGAGGTTTTGGTAGACTAATTGCCTAGATAGTGTCTTTTAACGCTTCCCTAAGTAGGTAATTAATGTTTTAACCCTTGGGGTCATAGAACGAGGTCTCGTTAAATATAACGTCTCTAGTTTAAATAACTTTGTAAAGGCTTAGAATCCAGATTTAATAGATATTTATTAAATCATAGCCGACTAGGTGTCTAATTAATGCATAAGGAGCTAGCTTGTCTCCTTTTCTAACTTGTTTATTTAGCGTATAGGTCTTGCAACCGTATTTGTGCATATAGGTAAGTAATAGCAGCTTACCGTAGGCAACCTCGTACGGAGTTTTCCACCCTAGTTGCTTATTTGGTGTTCAATTAAGTGCATAGCTAGTAGTAAGGAAAGCCTCTAGTCCTAGAGATGGGGGTAAAGATGCTTCTAGCTATATAGACCTTAATCGTTCTATAAAGGTTCTTCCAGATCTTTCAGCTCCGCCATTTTATTCCTTAGTATACAGTGCTTGGCATTTAAAGGTAATGCCCTCGTCTGCATACTATACTTGTAGGGTGTCTTCCGTTTATCCAAATACTTATTCATTATCGCTCTAGAAGAAAATGACGTCTTAGTGGAACCGTGTCTTAATTAAGCGGTAAGTCTTATAAATGGTAGGTAGGACGGTAGCTTTGTCCTTATTCTTAAAGGTAAACATAAAGTTAAATTTAGAATATGTGTAATAGAAATGCATAATATATCTATTGCTGTTGTACCCTAGTACTCTAAGGTAGATAATATCAAATGCTAGCCGTTTAAATGGTTAAGTAGCTGGAAATTCGTGTTCTTGTCTTTAAGAGATCTGCTGTGTATGCTTTGCTAATAAGCAAACTTTATATTTGATTTTGAGCGGTGCTCGTTTATTAGTTTTAAATTTAGTTAGCTCTACGCCAATAACGTGCTTAGGAAGCTGTGTAATAGTATTAGGTCCTGCGTGGCCAAGTATCTTGTGCCATCTTGTAGCTGTAGCTCCAATTAGTTTATGGGCTATTTAGCTTGGTTAAAATCTTCCTATTAAGAAGGTTAATTAAGTTGTTAAGTCTAGGGTATTTTTAGGCTCTCTATATATTAGTGCCCAGTAGCCCCCTAGTCGTTTCGCATAGCAGACTGTTTTACTAGTTGCTAGATAGTATAGCACATTTTATTCTAAGTTAAAATGGATGTTGTTATTAGTAGCTCTTAAGAGTACTATAATATTTGTAAAAAAGGTAGGTGCTAGTGCTATATAGGATAGCTTCATTTTTAACTTCCTAGTAGGTGTATTAACAGTAATAGTTACTATTCCGTAGGCTTAAATTTTTATGAAATTTCCGCTAGTAATTAGGTAGTCGTCTTCTGCTACTAGGTATAAGAAGGTAAAGTCTTCTTTATTATTACAGACGTGGGTATCTGCACCAGGGTTAAGTATTTAGGTATTCTGGAGTTTAAAAGGAATTTAACCAGTACTAAACACAGCAGCATGGCTAGTTGGTTTAGTAGAAGGTAGGGTTTTAGAATTAAAATTAATTATAAATTCTATATTCTAATTATTCTCCTTTACTTCCTGTTCTCTTTTTTGGATTTAGTTGACGATGCGTTTAATCTAAGGTATAGATAAGATAGCTTCGTCTACTTTCTTCTAGACGTCTACCCTTGGTCTCCATCCTTAAGGGCGCTTATGCTCGGCAATATAATAGCAGTCGTTAAACTGGTGTACGATGCCGCATATACATTTCTTATTCCATCTTAAATTTGAATTGCTATTAGAGTCTAAATTAGAATTGGAATTTGCGTTGCCTTAAAGAGTTGCGAATGCGGAGTTATTGGTAGCTAAGGTAAACAATGCTTGCTGCATGCAATAGTGCTCCTTAAATTCCTCAATAAGGTTAATAATAGATGGGGCTTTTTTATCTTTTTGTTCTTTTCTAATTAGGTCTACTTCCAGTGCTCCTACAAAACTAAAAGAGATGGCTTTAATAGCTCATACAAAATTATAGTGGGGCCTAAATCCCTATACGTCTGGAAGCTCCAATTCCTCTGCCAGCTTATAGACGCTCCTCTAGTTGTTTAACCATTTTTCAATACTCTGCTTTTTGTTATAGGCTTTAAAAGCCGTGTATTAATTTAGGACGTCGCGCTTTTAACCTAAGGTGGTAGGGGCGAGTACAGTCTTCAACTCTTAAAGGCGTTTGTATACTGTTCCAAGGTCTTTAATAAGAGGGAGGTAGGCTACTGACGTTATGCGGACAATATAATTGCTAATATTATTTATGGCTTGCTCTTGCTTCTAGTGCACGCGGAGGTCGTCCTTGTATTCCGCGTATAGTTAATTATAGGCAATGAGTTGGTTTGGATCTAGCTTAGCTATTAATATAGCAGTAGGAAGCACGTCTCTTAGTATAGGCCGATTCGGAGGTTCCAGCTTTAGAAGCTTGTCTTTCTTCTTTAATAGGTTAATGTACTGCCATACGTTGTTTGTTTTAGCAGTATCTTAAATAATAAAGAACCATTGCATCCAATTAGATGGCTTTTTAAGGATAAGGTTGAATTTTAAATAAGGTCCGTCTATATTGGTTATCATTTTTAGAATTTGACAGGTCAAGCAGGGTCCTAGGTTAGCGTCTTGGCAAAACCTTATTTTAACGTTTCAAGCTTTTAATTTGATTTGTCAGTTCGTTCGTCTGTTAGGTACGTTCGTCGGTCAGGTGCGACCGTCCGTTCGTTTAGTAGGTGAAGAAGCTCAAGACACTTGCAAAGGTAGTAGAAGTAGTGACTTCGTAAATAAGGTAGTAGATTAATTGGTTTAGCAGGTAGTGCAATCCGGACTCATAACTATAACAATGCAAGTGTGGGTATTGAAAGAACGACTTAATTCTAAATCTATGGAAATCAAGTGAACTAAATACATGAAAGTAGACCCGGAACTCCATAGTCTATGACTCAATATTTGACCGTATCCGAGACATACAAGGGTAGGGTCGATCCTGTCTCGGAGCCTCTTAGGTGACGATCTTGTGTCTCAGCGTAGTGCTGGTGAACTGTTACAACTACTACTATAATAACCACCCTAATTAATACTAAGCTGTACAAGGAGAGACGAAATTAATTAGAAAGGACCGACGCTTATACCATACTGCTACCCTAAACCCCTAAACCCGATTACCGACTATACCAATATACCTACAGTCTAATTAACCGAACGATCGCGCTAATACGCCTATGATACGCCTGCGATCCGCCTATAATCTAAATGCGATTTAAATGCGGCCTAAACATAATTTAAAAGCAAACCCGATAACCTATTACGCCAATACGCCTACGACACGAGTCTCCAACTTATCTATAAACGACACCCATTAAGTTCTTATTAATAACCACCGTACCTAATTAACCCGAACCTTACTATCGACCTAGATAGTCCCTTAATCTTATGGCTAAATACATCTGCAAGTATTATAATCCTACGTACTAGGAACCTAGGGGAGAATTTAAGTAATTTATAGCACTCTTAATTAGGAGAACAGATTAGGAGAATTATTCCAATTTATGGCACTCTCCAATAGCTGCAGATAAGCCTATTCATTAATATAACCTTCTACGAACTATCAACGCGTTCCTCTTAATACCCGTTTTGTACAACCTTCTACGGATAAGATAGCCTACCGTTGCGAAAGCTGTCTTATCAGTTATTGACAAGAATCGAAATATCAATACGTACCCTTTTAATACTATTCGTTAACTACCCTCAAAACTACCTACTACTCGACGGCAGTCCTCTTTAAACAATAATATACGAATCTGCTATCTAATAGTATCTCTTTTTCCCCTTCAAATACTATTATAGCTTACCCTTATATAACTATACTCAAATATTAAAGCGCACTCTTTCTTTAATACCTTCGACTTATTAATAAGAATCGAAATATTAACACGCACCTTCTTAATACCTCTTTTAATACCTCTCTAACAATAATTTAATATGCTAAGTTATAACAGCATTCCTACTAGTCTTCAATTAATACCTTCTTTAATCGAATATAAGTATCCGAATACGCCTGTCGACTCTACAGCGTACCTTTAAATATCCTAACAACACTTAAACTACCTACCGATCGATAGTAGACCCCAAGAAACCCGACAGAAGGATTATACCGATACGCCTGCGATCCGCCTACAATTTAAATACAACCCAAACGTGATTCGAATGCAAACTCGACCAAACAATAGCGCCGATACGCCTGCTATTACAACTTTAACAACAACCGTATAAGTTCGTCAACAATTAACTGCCTCCCTTACTGATTTAATCGTCTTCTTCTCCGCCTATAGTAATCCTTTTTAACTAACACTAAGCTATATATACTAAGGAACAACTAATAGTTAGTACTGAGTTATACAAGCTTTACCTTAGGCATTTATATACTTAACAATAAGGTTAATACTAAGCTGTATAAGCTTCAATAACGAAATCGATTTGGACAAACTAGATAATAATCGCGCCGTTACGCCTACGATCCGAATGCAATTTGAACATAATTTAAATGCAAACCGATTAACTAATTATGCCGTTATACCTGCGATTAATCGACCAATAATAGCGCCGATACGCCTGCTATCTACCATCAGACGCTAGCACTGCACTGCCACTTAACCTCTACTGCCTCGCCTGCAGCTAATCCTAGTTTAACCATTGCTGCTCTGCCTACAGCACTACTACTAACTATTACTACTTCGCCTGCGGTAATAACTATATATAAGGTAGAGCTTCGCTCCCTAAAATACAACCCTAACGCTAGCACCGTACTGCTACTAAATAGACAAGAGCTCGTGCCGATACGCATGCGAGCTATATTTCTTTTTTTTTATGGCTTAGGGCGCGCCATATTAAAGGAGGGGGTAGAGAGCTAGGAGGTACTAAGTTCTAAGAGAAGGAACGATAACCATAAAGGACTCCTAGTAATATACACCTCTCGCAGCAGTAGGACGGCTACATGCCCTACGCCAACCTAACAATAACTATACTGCTACGCCTATAGTCTAACCGACAGACTAATTGTGCCGATACGCCTATAATCTACTAACTAACTAATAGACCGAGCTCTACGTTCGACTACTATCACCACCCAACGCTTATACCGTACTGCTATTATAATAGACCTCCGCTACTCTGCCTACAGCCAACTAACCCTCGCTGCTTTATCAGCAGCCAACTACCCTTACTACTCTACCCGCAGCTAATCGACCACTTACTGCCCCGCCTACAGCCAACCAACTTCTACTGCTCTGCCTATAGTACTATACCTAACCTCCACTACTCTGCCTGCAGCCGATTAACCTTTACTGCTCCACCTACAGCTAAACACGATACCTCGCTACGTTACTGTAGCCAACCGACACCTGCTGCTCTGCCTGCAGCACCACAACCGACTTCTACTACTTCGCCTACAGTGACAACTATATACAAGGTAGAGCTTTGCTCCCTAGGTATACCCAGCCAGATAGAGCATAGCTCTCTAAAAGGAAACCCCGTCGCTAGCACCGTACTACTACCTAAATTAATAAGCTCCGCGCCAATATGCCTACGGAACTATACCTTAACAACCTGTCGCGCTAATACGCCTGCGGCCTAAACACAACTAGGTAGAGCTTTGCTCCCTAGAATACGACCCTATTGCTAGCATTATACTGCCACCCGAACGACCCTATTGCTAGCACCGTACTGCTACTAAACGGATAAGAGCTTGTGCCGATATGCATGCGAGCTATAACTCCTTAACCCTCCCACCCTTATTAAAACCTTATTACCTACCTTTTTTATAAGAGGGGGAGTAGGGGGGCTTTTTTTTATGGCTCGGGGCGCGCTATAATAAAAGGGGGGATAGAGAGCTAGGAGGTACCGAAGTTCTGGAGGAAGAACAACGGCCAACGGAGGGCTCCTAGCGATATACCTCTCGCTGCAGCAGGAGCTGCAGGACGGCTGCCTGCCCTATATCAACTAGTATAGCAATATACCCCTCGCAGCAGCAGGAGCTGCAGGACTACTGCAAGTCCTATATTAACCAGCATCGCGATCGAGCGCCAGATGCTAGATTTTTTTTCTTTTCTTTCTCTTCTTTCTCTTCTTTCTCTTCTACAAGGGGATAAAGCCTGAGGGCAGGCTTTTTTGGAAAGGGGGGGGGGGGTGATGTGACGGTGCTAGGGCACCGTCCCCTGTAGCTGGCTTGGCGCAATATCCGGAGTTCGCCCGTACCGTGTATATATTGCCCCTAGGGCCCCTTTCTTCTGCTCCTCAGCTTAGTATCTTCATTAGATAGCAATCCACAAGCTTCGGTTCAGAGACATTTGTACGAGCCGTCACAGCTATAGATAAGTGTTTTCTAGATAATTCTACTACTATTGTCCCTCTAGGCATTCTTCTATAAGGAATCTTCCCAGTTAAAGTGTTAGATCCCCTTAACTCTATACTTCTACTAGGTGCCATCTATATATATACTTAGCGTCCCTATACTTTCTTTTATCCAGTGCCCAGTACATTCTAGTTAGATACTTCTAGTTTTTGTCTTTTGGTACCCTATATATATTATATATATTATCCACATAAGCTATCTATAATAGTATGTAATGCGCTAAGTGACTTAGGTTAACTCTTAACTTATCTTCGTCCTTAAGTTTAAACCTCTGTTTGGCCAATCTAACTATTAGTCTTTTATTTGCGGGTACTAAGATTTATTATTCGCTTCTCCAGTCCCTAGATCCCTCTTTTAGGTTATTTAACGTTATAATTAATACTCCTTTAATATAATTTATGCGTTTCTTGGTAATGGGTTAGTCTTAGATAACTTTTTTGTCCAGCCACACGTAGAAATCTTCCTATTTATTATTATATCATTGCCTATACCACTTTCTATATAACTGGTTTAGTGTATATAGTCTGTCTATAAAAAAGTACCTTATTATTGCTGCGTTGTAATATCCTTTGGTATGTCTTTCTTTAAACCTAGTTGGAATTCCTAAATCCTCTTCTTGTTCTAGTTCGTTTAACTACTTTACTCTAGGTATCCCTACCTTAGGCCTATTAGTGATTCTTTGTATAGGTGCTCTGTCCTTAGTATATCTTAGTGTGCTAGATCTCTGGTCTAACTTCTGTTCTTGCTATGCAATAATTCTTACTCTAAACTCATCTATAGTTTCTTATTTTCTACGTCTTGCAGCTAGATCCTTAAAGTTATCCTGCTTCTTAATCTTAGTATTAACCTTTTAATCTTTAGGTTAAACGCTACGTTCTCCTAAGATTGATATTCTTATTTATTCCCCGAACTTACAGTTCTTAAGCTTACGTCCTGTACTTATTTGTTTGTTACTAAACTAAGTTACTACCTTTTCCCATCGGTTTTTATCTATTATGGGTGCTAGGGTATATCTTATCTTATCTTATCTTAAGAATCTTAAGCGTCTCTTATCTCTACTTAAGAATCTTAAGCCTGTAGCCTTTTGCCTTTATTAAGTGGTAAGCTAGCACTAGCAGTTGTCTACTTGCTTAACCATTTTTAGATATTACTCCTTCTATCTTATAAAGTGATGGATGCCGTATCTAGTGGTGTTATGATACCCACTACTAATCCGCGTTCTATAGTGGTCTTAGTCTCTGCTTCTATTACGTTATTAAGGTTTAAGTGCCCCCAGTTGGCCTCCTTTTTTTCCTTATTGCTACTAATTAATAAGTACTCTAACTCTATTATTATAGTTACTAATCTTTATCTGCACGTTACTGTAATATCTTAATCCGGCTTATAGAGTTAATCTTGTTTTTTATCTAACTCTTTAGTTCCTTTAAATCCTCTTAATTCTAGCTCTTATAGCTAATAGCTTGCGCCGTACTTAGCGTCCTTATAAATTTGGCATGCGTTATTATAATAAAACGCAAAGTGTTTAATTAAATACTCCTTAGTCCCGCGCAATATACTTATATCCGCATTATTATACTCTAACAACCTGGTGCCTTTTACCGCGTAGTTACTCTAACCACCTCTATAGTCTCTAGCGAAATAACCCTATTTTCCGCAATTTATATAAGCTCTATCTTTAAACCATTGTTTCTGCTATAGAGTCTGCCTAAACATCTTCTGCTGTTAAGATCCCTGGTTTAGCCTCTGCTCCCTAGTCCTATAATTACTTAATTCTTAACCTCTAGGTTTCTATAGTTTTCTTATCCATCTCTTGGATTCTTTAGTACCGCTTAGGTCTATCAGCTCTGCGCTATTCCATGGGTTTTAACTCTATGTCTATTATTGCGTACTCTGCGCCTTATATAACTATAGAACTCTATCTTGCCCTTTCTTAGCTTGTTCCCTTTAGTAGATCCTATTATTAATCTTTATTAACTAATCTATTAACTCTCTTAGAGTATCCGCATCTTCCATTAGGATAATTGCGTCTTAGACTTTAGCCTTAAGTCCCTGTTTGTACTATGCTATAAGCGCCTTATTATTCCACTTAACCTATATTGCGAGTATCTGAAACTACGTTATATACTTAATTGCTGAAGTGCATTATACTAGGTTCTGTAGTTTCCGTTCTACTATAGTCAATGCCTCTAGATTACTAAATATCTATATTAACCTTTCTGCGAACCCGTTCTAACTAGTGAACATATACCATATATCTTGGTTAGCGGTTATTATCCCGTTTACTTGTATCTTAGTAAGGTAAGGTTTAAACCACTTAAGTACTTTTCCTGTTAAGAACAACCCTATATACGCTACTTGGTCCGTAGGCGTTGCTAACTTTACTCCCTCTTGCACGACCTTAAAGTGCATCTGCGTAAGGAACCCTTTAAGTTTTAACCTTTCTTCTAAGAACCGTTCAATTAATACGATCTTTAAGTATCCTATTATTGTCTATTAATTAATTAACCATTTCTTATAACTAACCTATTATAACTAGCTGCGAATCTGTGTCCCTTATACTGGTGTCTCCTCCAGACCCTAAGGTCGTAGCTGCCGTGGACGGTGTTATGACTAGTGCCTTTAGTGGTATGTTATTTAACTCCTTTATTAATACCATAACTAGGTAGTGAATGTATAATAGAACCTTGTAGGAAATACTACGGTAGATTTGTTAATAGGCTAGATGTATAGGTATTAAAACTAAGTCAATAACGTAATAATAACTAGTGGAGTGGTTGCCTAATAGATTAACTCCAATTGTATTCTAAGATTCACTATAAAGAGAGAGCTATTTAGGTAGGGACTGTGGTCTTTTAAATACATATCCGTACTCCTAAGAAATCCCTTTGCTATATAAGGTGCGTGTTGTCTATATTAAACGTATCATTTAACTCGTATAATATATTTAATACGTTCAACGTCATGTGACCTCGGTTACTATTCCTTGTTATATAGTTTTACTGGTTCCATCCTGGACCGTGCCCTTATTAACCAACTAGCTTCTTCCAACTCCTCTCTAAGTAGTCGTAATATTGTACTTAAAGCGTCCGTAATATAAAGCTCTATAATTAAACGTTATTAACGTTTTATATAGGGGTCATCAATTAAGCTCCCGGGATACAATTTTTAAAGTTTAATACTATACCACTATTATAACCTTCTTACAGTGGCCGAGCCACCCCTAATCTCCTCCCCTCCCTTCCCTACCTCCCTCCCTCTTATTACTTAGCGCCAAGCTATTGCGTTATTGCCGAGCCATCGCGTTATTATATATCTGAATTAGTGGGCAACGACGTAGTTAATTAATTATGTTAAGCGTCGCTACTATGGCTATACTGCCTCTGCTCGTTAGGGGGAGGGGTCTTAGTATACCATTATGTCTCTTCTTACACGCGTGTTTGATCAAGTTAGGGTAGTAGACTTTAATTCCAGCCATGCAGCGATTTAGTTATTAGATATTAAAAATATTTAGTATATAAAGCTTTAAATTAGAATTATAATCTACTATATTAGATCCTATATAGAGGGCTCTATATTAAAGCTCTGCAGTCTAAATATATACTAGATTTGTGACCAATATGACCTTTAAGCCTAGTTTAAGTAGGGCGCCTTAGTTACTGTAGTAGATTCTTACCTAGTAGTAACCAAGGCGCCTTAGTCTTACTACTACTTCTAAATTAAGCAAAAGCTCTATATAGGGGGGTCCCAGGGGGTCTCCCCCTGGAAAACCTTATCTCTATATATATTAATTAAAGTCTATATAATAAAGCTCTAAATTATAAACTTGGGTTAAAAATTTAGTTGGGGGGCCAACTATCCGCATATTAACGTAATGCCTTAATTAACTTTAGAAAAAGAGGGTAGATACCTATTAGCCCTAAACACGTATCGCAAAGGTTAATTTCGAACTATTAATGCTGCTATAATGGTATATAATGTTAATTATAAAATCCTTCTGGCCTGCAGTAAAGGTAAATTATTATATATTACTTGCCTACCTAATAGTTGTAAACCTATAACTATAGAAGAGAAGACTTTAAAGGACTAGATATTATCTTTAAATACGTATAGACTTCCTCCTCGCGTCTAAATGGTTAGCTATATGGCTAACCTATTACTAGCCAGTCGCGGTATTACCCCCCTACTTACGGTTGGCTAAAACTGGGCTATAAACTATATTAATTAATATAATATATTAAAAACGGCCTACTTTTAGAAGTATAATAAGTAATAGGCGAATTGCGAAGATCTAATAACTATTTCTAAGTTATAATAAAGCCTTATGGGAAATACCACGGTAGACCCGCTAATAGGCTAGGTGTGTAGGTAAATAAGAAGTCAATAATATAATAAATAGATAACAACTAGTGGAGTAGTTACCTTACAGATTAACTCTAATTATATTCTAAGATTTACTATAAGGAAAGGAACTATCTAGGTAGGGACTATGGTCCTTTAAATACACATCTATACTCCTAAGAAAGTTATTGCTCTATTTACTCTATCTACTCTATCTGCTTTATTATAGATTATATAGATTATATTATATAACCTTATTTACTATTCCTTGTTATATAGCTTTACTAGTTCTATTCTAGACTATACCCTTATTAACTAACTAGCTTCTTCTAACTCTTCTCTAAGTAGTTATAATATTATACTTAAAGCGTCTATAATACTATCTCCCTCCTCTTTATCTTTATCCTTAAAGATTCCTAATATCTCTAAGTTGTCTACTAGAGGTATAATATCTATTTAATTAATTTAGTTAATATCTTTACTTATTATACCTAAAGCCTTTTCTTTTTCTTCTATAGCTTATCAGTCTTATACCATTACTGCTATATTATCTCTTAGTAAGATAATACTATCTCTATATTCTTATTGTGCGAAAAAGGGGTTAGTTTATATTATACTAGTAAGTTCTTTATTTTGGTAACCCTCTTTATATTTAGAGTATACTAAAGCAAATATTTAATTATCCTATAATATTTGCTTAGTTTCTAATACTAAGTATACGCATCCTACTATTTTTAATAGTTTTTAAGTTCCCTTATTAATTACTACTAGGGTTTTAAGTTTAATCTACTACTACAAAACTTAATAACAAGCTTTTAGTAGCGCTAGCTAAACTTTATTGTTCTTATAATACTAAGTAAGAAGCTACCGCTACTTAATAATATACTCTTAACTCTTGTCTTACTACGTCTACTCAGTTAATCTATCTTAAAAAAGTGTATAAAAAGGTATATTTTAAGGAGTGGAAACTTGTAGAATAAGGCCTTTAGGAACTTGGCGATAAAAAAACAGATTCTTCTTTAGCAGAGAGGGAAATAACGTTAAGTACCTTAGTAACTGCTCCTCTTAGGTCCCCCTTAGGTAACTTATTCTTTAGTAATCCTTCCTTATTAATACTGCCTAACCCTTTTTCTTCTAATACTCCTATACCTTTCTTATAGCGTTTTTTAAACTATTTAGTAGCTCCTAGGTAGTCTTATTATAGCCTATCTACTTAACCTTATACTATATTTTGTTATTAATATCCTTATAACTAATAATCTTTAAAACTTCCTATTTATCCTCTTCTTAACCTCTATATATATCTGCCTTATAAACCAGTAGCTTAATATTCCTATATACTGGCTCTAGTATTATAATATGCTATATAGGGTAGATCTTTATTTTCTCTAGTAAGTTAAGTCTATATATAACTTCTAAGATTTTTACTTTTATTATAAACGGCTCTAGTTTAATATAGTCCAATTTATTACTTAGTTATTAACTCTTAAATTTTTTATATAGTAGCTATACTTTATCTCCCTCCTTAAGATCTAGTCCCTTAGATCTTTTAGCATTATAGTACCTTTTTATCCTTGTCTGTACTAGTTTTTCTATCCTTTTAAGGTAATTATAAAGATTTATTAGATTCTCCATTCTTTCTTTAGCTATGCTACTTATCTTTTTTACTTATTATAGTAACAATAATATTCTTAGCTTATATCCATAATTTACCTTAAAAGGTAATATGCATATTCCTTCCTGTAGTATAGTATTATATATAAACTATATAACTGGTAGTAACAATACCTAATCATTCTATGCATAATTAATATAATGCCTTAAGTACTGCTCTAGCGTTTAGTTTAGTCTTTCCATTTATCCATCCATTTATAGGTAATATGCTATTAATATTACTGCTTAAACCCCTTATTTAGCTAAAAAATACCTCCTAAAATGCTACTATAAATCTTAGGTCTCTATCTAATATAATCTTTATTAGTGCTCTATATCTTATAAACACTTCTTTAATATAGATTTTAGCCATATCCTCTGCTAATATTTCTTCTATACATACTATAAAGTAGCCCCACTTAGTTAACTTATCTACTATTACTAAGATTATGTTATAATCTTGTCCGGTAATAGGATCTTTTAACTTTAGTAACTTTATAATAAAGTCCTATAATATAACCTCTTATAGTCCTTCTAGTACTTTAATAGGTTATAGCCCTCTATATAGCTTATACCTTATTAGTTTATTCCTCTAACAATCTAGACATTCCTTTATAACTTATCTCACTAATCCCTAGATTCCTTAAATAATATACTCCTCTTAAAGTCTTAATACTAATCCTATAGCTCTATTATGTTTTTATATTATTCCCTTATAAAAGTCTTCTATAAATTCCTTTATAACTATCTTTAGTATATATATGGCTTCTTAGTGCCTATACTGCTCTAAGTCTAAATCTTTACTTTATACTTCTTAGATCTTCTATAACTATACACTCTCCAGTATCTTATAGGTCCTTTCTTCTCTTATTACTGCAATTTTAGGATAATTATACCTAATTAATCTATCCTCATCTTTGCGTAATATTGCCCCTAATAGCTTTTCTTTATTCTACAACTCTGCCTTCCTACTAAGAGTATCTACTCTTATGTTCTTAGTACCCTTAGTATACTAGATTTTAAAATAGTATTCTATAAGCATTTTAGCCCATCTAACCTATCTTTAGTTTAACTCCTTTCTTATTAGGAATCCCATTAGGTTCTTATAGTCTATTTTAACTATAAATAGTTTCTCTATGCCTTATAAGAATGCTCTCTATTTCTTAAGTGCTGTAACTATACCTAGCAACTCCTTATTATAGATATTATAGTTTAGTTCTGCTAGTGTTATCTTTTAACTATAATACGCTACTAGATGCTATCCGTCTTAGTATCTTTATAGCAAGTATACTCCTAGTGCAAAGTCTAATACATCTGTTTCTACAACTATGTCTAACTATAGTTAGTAGATCTTAAGGATTAGATCTTAGGTAAATAGTTCCTTAAGTTTTTAGAACAGTTTCTTCTATTTATTACCCCATATCTATAGTTCCTCCTTTTTTATAAGTCTTATAAACGGCTCTATGTTCTTTAACCACTATATAATTGTCTGATTAAAGTTGCGTCTTTCTAGTCATATGACCGCAACTTGCCATCACGTGACGGCAATCTAGGGTAACTTGCGGCAACTTGCCTGTAAACGCGAGTCAAAAGGGGTTGATTATGTAAGCTAAGCGAGCTTAGGAAATCCACTAAATTCCACCTATAGAATAGGAGAATTGGAGAAGCATTAATCAAAATCAGTTACTACCTATACTATTGTAATAGCATTACGTATTACCGGAAGTGATACTAATACTGATTAATAATTATAGATTAGGAGATATATCATCTATAAAGAGAGACGAGCTTAATTAATCCCTACTAAAGGCCTCTACTAATCTTGTTTGCTAAGGAGTATTAGTTGATATATATTTAAAAAGTTAACCCCTATCTAATAGGCCCTTAACTCTTTATATATAGCCCTTAGGTGTTTAAAGAACTGATGTAACGGAACCTTGTAGCAGGAACTACGGTGGGTCCTATTATTGGGCTGGGTATGTAGGTAAGAATAAATCAACAATATAATAATAACTGGTGGAGTGGTTGCCTAACAGATTAACTCTAATTGTATTCTGAGATTTACTATGAAGAAAGAACTATCTGGGTAGGGACTGTGGTCCTTTAAATACATAACTATACTCCTAAGAAATCCCTTTGCTCTATTAATCTGTTAATCCGTTAATCCGTTAATCTGCTTATAGATTCTATGTTCCTCTAATCCCATAGATTATAGATTAACTATGTAACCTTAGTTACTATTCCTCGTTATATAGTTCCACCGGCTCCATCCTAGACTGTGCCTATATTAACTAACTAGCTTCCTCCGACTCTTCTCTAAGTAGTTATAATATCGTACTTAAGCTGTCCGTAATACTATCTCCCTTCTTTTTATCTTTGTCCTTAAAGATTCCTAATATCTCCAAGTTGTCTACTAGAGGTGTAATGTCCGTTTAATTAATCTGGTTAATATCCTTACTTATTATGCCTAAAGCATCTTCCTCTTCTTCTACTGATTGTCGTAATTGTGTAGTACTTAAGATTCTTTCTTTAGGTGAGGCTATGCCTTCCTATTCCCGTTGCGCTGATAAGAAGTTAGTGTGCGTTATAATCGCGGCTCCCTCTAGTTGCCAACTATCCTCTTGTGCTGAGTACACTAAGTTAAACGTTTGATTATTCTGTGACGTTTGCTCTGTGTCTAACGCTAAGTGTGCGCGTCCTATAACTCTTAACAGTCTTTGCGTTCCCTAAGTAACTTATTATAGGGTTTTATGTTTAATCTAAGGCCGAAAGGCTTAAGAGCTTGCTTGTGGCCGCCTATAATAAACTTTGTTGTTCTACTAAGGAATTAGCCCTATTACTAGAGGCTTAACGCCGTGCGTTAGAAGCATCTGCTTATGCGTTTAAACTTTAACAAACTGCCTTTGCTCAGCTAACCCGTCTTAAGAAGGTGTGTGAGAAGGTTCGTTTTAAGGAGTTTCGCCTAGTTAAGCAGGGTCTCCGTGAGCTAGAAGTAGAGGAGGCTAAGGCAGACTTATATTTACTAGTGAGGGAAACAACTCTAAGTAGCTTAGTAGGTGCTCCTCTTAGGTCCCCCTTAGGTGACTTATTTTTTTGTGATTTTTTCTTATTAATGCTATCTAATCCCTTTTCTTCTAATACTCCTATACCTTTCCTATAGCGTTCTCTAGGTTGCTTAGTGGTTTCTAGGTAGTCTCACTATAGCCTATCTACTTTACTTTATACTATATTTCGTCATCTACGTCCTTATGACTAATGATCTTTAAAACTTGCTATTTGTCTTCTTCTTGTCCTCTATATATATTTGCCTTGTAAACTGGTAGCTTAATATTTCTATGTGCTAGTTCTAATATCGCGATATATTATATAGGGTAGATCTTTATTTTGGCTAGTAGGTTCAACTTATATATAACTAATAAAATTCCTTATATGATTTTAAAAGGTCCTAGTCTAATATGGTTTAATTTCTTACTTAGTTGTTAACTCTTAAAATTTTTATATAGTAGCTACACTTTATCTCCCTCCTTAAGATCTGGTCCCTTAGATCTCTTAGCATTGTGGTACCTTTTTATTTGTTTTTGTACTAGTTTAGCTGTTTCTATAAGGTCTATATGAAGATTCACTAATATCTCCATTCTTTATTTAGCTGTGCTACTTGTCTTCTTTGCTTAATGTAGTAATAATGACGTTCTTGGCTCATACCCATAATTTGCCTTAAATAGTAATATCCCTATTTCTTTTTATAGTGTTGTATTGTATGCAAACTGTGTAACTAGTAATAATAATACCCAATTATTCTATACGTAATTAATATAATGCCTTAAATACTGTTCTAGTGTCTAGTTTAGTCTTTCCGTTTATCCGTCCGTCTGCGGATAATATGCTGTAGAGGTTGCTGCATGAACTCCCTATTCTGCCAGAAATACCTTCTAAAATGCTGCTATAAATCTTAGATCTCTGTTTAATATAATCTTATCTAGTGCTCCATGTCTTATAAACACTTCTTTTATATAGATTCTAGCGATATCTTCTACTAATATCTCTTTAGTGCATGCTATAAAGTATCTCTACTTTATTAGCTTATCCACTATTACTAAAATCGCGTTATAATCTTGTCCTGTAATAGGATCTCTTAACTTTGGTAACTTAATAATAAAGTCCTATAATATAACTTCCTATGGTCTTCCTGGTACTTTAATAGGTTGTAGCCCTCTATATGGCTTATGTCTTATTAGTTTATTCCTTTAGTAATCTAGATATTTCTTTATAACTTATTTTACTAGTCCCTAGATTTCTTAAATAATGTACTCCTTTTAAAGTCTTAACACTAAGCCTATAGCTCTATTGTGTCCTTATATTATTCCCTTATGGAATTCCTTAATAAACTCCTCTGTAATAGACTTAGGTATATATATTACTTCTTTGTTTTTATATTACTTTAAGTCTAGATCCTCTGCCTATGCTTCTTAGATCTTTTGTGTCTAATTACTCTCTAGTAATTTATGGATCTGACTTTCTTTAGTTGCTATAATTTTTGGATAATTATACCTAATTAATCTGTTTTAATCTTTTCGCAATAAAGCTCCTAATGGCTTTTTATTATTTTGTAGTTTAGCTTTTCTACTTAAAGTGTCTGCTTGTGCATTATCTATACCCTTAGTATACTAAATTTTGAAATAGTATTTTGTAAGCATTTCCGCCTATCTAACCTGTCTTTGGTTAAGTTCCTTTGTTATTAGAAAACTTATAAGGTTCTTATAGTCTATTTTAACTATAAATAGTTTCTCTGTGCCTTATAAGAATGCTCTCTATTCCTTAAGTGCTATAACTATACCTAATAACTCCTTGTTGTAGATGTCATAGTTTAACTTTAGTGGTGTTATCTTCTAACTATAGTACGCTACTGGATGCTATACGTCCTAGTGCTTTTATAGTAAGTATGCTCCTAGTGCAAAGTCTAATGCGTTTGTCTTAACAACCATTTCTAACTTTGGTTAATAGATTTTAAGGACTAGTTCCTAGGTAAACAGTTCCTTAAGTTTCTAGAATAGCTTCTTCTATTTGCTACCCTAAACCTACGGTTCCTCTTTCTTTGTTAGCCTTATAAACAGCTTAATACTTTTTAACCATTATGCTATAACCCTCCTATAGTAGTTATAAAACCCTAGAAACAACCTTAACTGTGTAATATTCTCTAGTTCTTGCTAACTTACTATAGCTTTAACTTTCTTTAGGTTTATGCTGATCTTTTCTAGTTTAATAATAAATTCTATAAAATTAGTTTTCCTTATAAAGAACTTATATTTCTTAATTGCTACTAGTATCTATTCTTCCTATAGTCTCTTTAAGACCCATTTAACGTGTTCTCCATGTTCTTCCTTATTCTTTAAGTAAATAATAATATTGTTAAGGTATGCTATAATAAACTCATCTAGGTGTTCTCCTAATACACTATTAATTTGCTTCTAGAATATTGCTAGTGCGTTTATAAGCCCAAATTATATAACTAATGGCTTATATAGTCCTTCCTTTAACCTAAAGGCTGCCTTCTATTTGTTGCCTTTCTTAATCCTGATCTAATGGTACGCCTACCTTAGATCTATCTTTATAAAGATTTTTATGTTACCTATCCTGTCTTAGATTTCGCTAATTAAGGGTAAAGGATATCTATTCTTCCTGGTGATACTGTTTAACTGTCTATAGTCTATGCATATCCTAAGTTTTCCGTTTTTCTTTGGGATAAATAACACTAGATATCCTGCTGATAACTATAATAGTCTAATATATCCCTTTTATAAGTTCTTCTAGATAAACTCCTTAAGCGCTACTGTCTCTATTTTAGTAAGCTTATAGATTAGAAAGAACTTTAGACTTATTCCCTCTTTTAATTCTATCTTATAGTCCTATACTATATACTTTAACAGCTTTTCACTTTCTAGTAACTATAACTTTTTACCATACTTATGGTATCTCTTTGGTATATAACTTAAGCTTTGCTTAGTTTCTTTATATATTACTCTAACCTAGTACTATACTAACTTGGTCTGCTGTTATACTTTATGTTATTAAGTATCTTTAATATTAACTTAACCTATAACCTAATTAATCTTTAGATTGTACTCTTGTAACTAAGGCATTCCTAGTATCGCCTTATCCTGTCCTAATAGTAGGATATTAAAAGACATTCTAACTAGTCTCCCTTTAATAGTTAACTAAATAGGTCCTATTTTAAGATTAATAATACCTCCTCTATAGGCTATCTAATCTCCTAAAATCGTTGTAAGTGGATATGGGTGTTCTTTTTGTCTATATAGTAACCCTATCCTTTCTACTGCTTTTGGTGATATGTGGTTCCTAGTTGCTCCACTATTTACTAATACTTTGAACTACTAATCTTGCTATTTAACTTGTAAATTTAGGTGTTGTCCTTAAATTCCTTTAAGGGTCTAAGGTTCTAACACTAGTTCCCTTTGGTCCTATACACCTCCCCTTTTCCTAACTGTTGGCTGCTTAATCCTGCTTATACTTGGTCCAACTTTAGCTAATACTTAGTTCGTTTCTTTTCCTCTATATGCTATAGACAAGTGTTCTCTAGGCACTCCCACCACTATTATCCGTCTAGGTATTCTTTCGTAAGGAATCTTCCTGGTTAAAGTGTTAAGTCTCCTTAACCTTATACTTCTACTAGGTGCCATCTATATATATACTTAGCATTCCTAAACCGCTTTTCCTCTAGTGCCTAATATATCCTTACTGGGTACTTCCGGTTCTTATCTTTAGGTGCTCTATATATGTTGCATATATTATCCACACAAGCTATCTACAATAGTGTATAATGCGCTGTATGTTTTGGGTTAACTCTTAGTTTATCTTTATCCTTAAGTTTAAACCTATACCTAGTTAACCTAACCACTGGTATCTCTGCTATAGGTACTAAGATTTGTTATTTACTTTTCTAGTCCCTAGATCCTTCTTCTAGGTTCCTTAATGTTATAATTAACACTCCTTTAATGTGACTCATACGTTTCTCCGTAATAGGTTGGTCTTAGACAACTTTTTTGTCTAGCCATATATAAAAATCGGCCCATTTATTATTCTGTCGTTGCCTATACCACTTTCCGTACAGCTAGTTTAGTGTATATAGTCTATCTATTAGAAAGTACCTTATTATCGCTGCATTATAACATCCTTTGGTATGTCTTTCTTCAAACCTAGTTAAAATATCTAAATCCTCTTCTTGTTCCAGTTTGTCTACCTGTCTGCATTGCCTACCTGTCTGCATTGCCTACCTATTTGCATCTGCCTACCTGTCTATATCTGCCTACCCGTCAGCATCTGCCTACCTGTCTGCATCTGCTTGCCTGTCTGCATCTGCTTACCTGTCTGTATCTGCTTGCCTATCTGTATCTGCTTACCTGTCTGTATCTGCCTACCCGTCAGCATCTCCCTATTTGTGCCTACCTGTCTGTGCTACCTTGATTCGATCAATCGATCGAATCGTTTATAGTGCTCG
>Ga0307507_10000579_pt1 | contig 78586 bp, 22 predicted proteins | sample 7_EM_MG_FD_207223 | JGI IMG/M metagenome (GOLD analysis project Ga0307507, IMG submission 207223) | Populus trichocarpa ectomycorrhiza microbial communities from riparian zone in the Pacific Northwest, United States - 7_EM | ecosystem: Host-associated > Plants > Roots > Unclassified | place...
TATATCCCGGGGCACGAAATACGTATAGTATCGTATGCTCTTTGGGATGGTGGTGACTGTCTCTTGTATTAAAGCAGACTATGTGGTCTATATACTGATGCGACCTCCCCCTAATTAGTTAGTGCTTCAGGGGTGCACTAGACGCGTAAGCGGGTGGTTGGTGCACCGAACGCGTAAACGCGTAGTTGGTGTACCGTACGCGTAAGCACGCGTTCAGTACGACAGGTGCTGTAATTATACAAGTATACTTATTAAATAATTTTATAAGTCTTTATATAGCCAGGATGCTCTACTATAGGGGAGTTATATATAAATTTAAGTATCTTAAATTATAAAGAGTTAGAATTTACAACTACTATCTTCTGTTAATAGTATAATTGGTTATTTTAAATCTTATATTTGGCAAGTATAATATCCTTATACTATTATTTTTCTATTTAAATTGCTTTTATTATATCTATTATCTATATATTATTCTTATATTTATATTCCATTAGCTTATTAATTTCTATTTCCTATTTATTTACTTTTAATTTATTTCTGTTAAGTTCCGTATCTAGGAATATAGGATATAGTTTTTTAAAATGTTTAGGAGGCAATAAGATCCGTAATTAATTTATAATCCATTTATCTGCAGCGTTTGTAGGTAGATTTTATAATTATTATATTAATATATTAGGCTTTTAATTAAGTTTACCTAGTTAGTATATAATCTTGAAGTTAAATTATAAGAGGTATTTAGCCTAATAAATTTAGCGCTATATTAATTGCTTTATAGTTATAAAGTATTATAGGTTCTTATAGTCCGTTAATATATATATTAGGAATAATAATCCTTTAAGCTTAGGACGCTATTGTTTAAAATATCTAATAATTATAAGCAGTTCCTTATTATATATCCTATAGTTTAATTTAGTAGGGACGAGTTTTTAGGATAGAAAGGCTACTAGATATAGCTTACTGTTCTTATTATATTGCAATAATACTCCCCCTAGTATATAATTGGATAAGTCTATTTTAATAATATATTTAAGGTTAGAGTTAAAGTAGGTAAGAATTAGAGCAGTTATAAAATAATGCTTTAGGTTATTAAAATCTTATTTATATTTAGTGGTCCATTTAAATTTTATATTCTTTTTTATTAGGTTTACTAATAGCTAAATAGTTTCTAAGAAGTGGTTAATAAATTATTAATAGAAATTTATAAATCCTAGAAATCCTTAAATGTTTTATATATTGCTAGGGCTTTTTTAGTTTATAATTACGGCGACTTTCTTAGGGTCTATTTTAATTCTGTTATAGGATATTATTAAGCCTAAGTACATAACCTTAGACGTATAGAACTTGCATTTCTTAATATTATATTATAGGCCCGTATCTTATAGGCGTTTAAGGACCATTTTAATATATTTCTAATGTTTAAAAAGTAAGGATAAGTAGATTAAGATATTATTAATATATACGGTAAAAAATATATTAAGGAATTTATAAAGCGTATTGTTAATATATTACTAAATGGCATTACTAGGTATTTAAAGAGTCCCCATTATATGCAAAAAGCTATATACTTTTTATCTCCTTTATATATATGGATTTTATTAAAGGTGGTAACTATATTAAGCTTTATAAAGTACCATACTTTTAATAAATAGTTAAGTGTCTTTTAAATTAGAGGAATTGGATATTAGTTTTAAATTGTAATTATATTTAAAGCTTAATAGTTAATATAGAATCTTAAGCCTTTTCCTGGCCTTTTAATAAATAGTATAAGTAAGGTAAATAGAGATTAGTTAGGGCAAATAAATCCTTTTTCTAGATACTTGTTAAGGTATTATTATATTATAAGCAGTTCTTCTTATAATATACTATATATCGGACCGAACTTTAGTGTTATACTAGGTTTAAGTTCTATCTTAAAATTGTGCTTATCTTAGTGTAGGGCTAGTTAGTCTGTAAATTGTTTTTTAAACTTATTAATTAGATTATGGTACTTTTTGGGTATAAAAGGTTAAGGATTAGTATATTATTTTAGCTTTAATGCTTTCTTAATGTCTTCTATAGTTATAGTAAAGATTTTATAATCTTATCTTTTTACTAATAAGATAAAAGGTGCGGCCTATATTATATAAATTTTAAGAGGTTTTAACAAAATATTTTTGCATTCTTTACTATAATTAGTAGTTATATGCATGTTTATAGGGTAAATGGTTTTTTAAGTAATAACTTTAGTAGTAGGTTATATAGAACTTTAGTATTTCTTTAACCTAGCTAATTAAAGGGTTATGTTATTTTAGCTATCTATATCTAAGTATTATCTTATAGTGCTTTAAGGGTGTTATAAATAGGGAAATATATTTAAGGTGTTTACCTATCCGCAATTTTATAAGAGTGTAGTGCGTTAATTCGCTATATATTAAGGGTTTGCCATTAAAGCCTTATAGGCCTTAGGGCTTATTAAGTTTCTTTAAATTTAGGCGTTAAGTTTTTGCATAGTTTATATTAATAAAGCCTATGCTAGTGGCTTTGCTATCTATAAGGATTTATACTTCCTTCTATTTTCTAAGTATTTAAATTTCGCTAAGTATGTTAAGGGAGTTGTATTATATATTAGCGCTAGAAGAGCCTAGACACTTATACTCTTCTACTTTTTATCCTAAGGCGTAACTTAGCCTTAGGATAATTTATTTTCTAAGTTAATTAAAGGCGAGGTGCTTTATAGTATCCAAGTATAATTTATGGGGTGGGTATAATTTAAGGAATAAGTATAACTTAAGGAATGGGTATAATTTAAGGATTAGGTACGACTTAAGGATTAGAAGGAACTATGGCGGACTTTTTTAAAAGGGTAAGTTTAGCAATGCTTTTAAATATATCCTTTTTTACCACATCTAAAGCATTCTCTATTTATAGCTTAAGTTCTTTATTTATTGGTTCCTAAAGGTATATAGGATTAAGTGGCATTAAGGTCTATAGGGTTATATATAGGGCATTTAGGTCTTAGAGAAGGATTGCGCTTTAGGGTATATACTAGTTTTATAGAGTTTTAAATATAAGGTGTAGTTGGTTTTAGAGAATAAGTCTATTTATTATATTAAAGGTCCTTATTAATTTGTTAATATATTATAGTAAATTTGGATAGGTTTTTTAGTAGTTCCCTACCTACTAACTAGGCTCTAATTTTATCTAAGATAGCTTATTAAAGGGCAGCAACTCTAGCAGCTTTATTCCAATCTAGTTTGCTAATAAGGCCTAAAAATTACAAAAAGAAGCTGGTGAAGTCTTGGTTCCGCTATTATAGGTTTTTAAGTTTAGTAATAGCTATATATTTACGGCTGGTATTATTATATATTTATTCTAGCAGAAAGATAAAGGTTTTAAAATTAATAAAGGTATTATTATAGAAGAATAGATCCATAGTTTATATAGGGTCTTTACTTAGATAAGACATTCTATAGCTAACCTTACTAGCTTTAGTAGGGTATTAGTTATAGTTTATTAAAAGTTTAAGACGGAGCTTGGTTATAAAGGGATATAGGTTATTTTAATTTCTATTAAATATTAGAGGGTTAGAGAGCTTTTTAGATTTTATAACGGGCATTAAATTTATTATAAATATGGGTTGAGTTACTGGTTTAAGGTTCGCGTTTAAGGGGCTAGGCTTAAATACAGTTATTTTAATCTTATTTATAAGTATTTTTATTAGGGTCTTTAATAAAAGTGCCTTAATATTACGGAGTTCTTTATAGAGTGCTTCTATTAATTGCTAATACTAGGCTTCTAATGCAGCCCACTGCTAAGCTAAGGCATCTATAAAGGATTATTGTATTATAGTTAACTGTTCCCTAATTAGGGATATAATACTTATAGTTATTAAAAGGGATTTGGGTTCGTTTGCCATTTTAACGGTAGTTATTTTTAATATAACGTAGTATAAGGGCGCGAAGAGGCTTTAGGGAAGATTTAAAGGAATAATATAAATTCTATCTAAATCTAAGGGTATATAGCTCTTGCAGAGAATAAGATATTGTATAAAGAGGAGAAAGGAACATAGGAAGCTTATAACTAAATATTTAAGGGTTTTAGCAGTAGACGTATAGGCATAAGCGCACACGGGTTTTAATAGGTTTTAACTAAATTCTATTACGTTAGTGGAATTTGGTGGAATTTGATTAAGTTAGTAGAATTTGGCAGAATTTAATTAACTTGGCAGAATTTGGCAGAATTTGATTAAAGCGTCGGAATTTATCTGTTAAGTGTTTTACTAAGACATTCCTACTGTAACTAGGCTAGTCCCGTTATAGTGCTTTAGTGTGACGGTGCTAGAGCGCGTCACCTGCCAAATTCTGCTATGCTGCTGCCATATTCTACCAACCTACGATTGGCTCGCTTACCGCTAGCACCTTGGCGGCTGCCCTTTTATATATGTTTACTATGGTCCTGGCGACCCCCTTCTTTTCTTCTCCTTAGCTTAGTATCTTTATTAGATAGCAATCCACAAGCTTTAGTTTAGAGGCATTTATATAAGCTGTTACATTATACTAAGCTCTCCATACACTGCCTGGGAAGGCCTTAATAATATCCCACCCTATAAGAAACTTTATCTGCAACGACGCGTTAACGCGCTATACTTAGACACCAAAACAACTCTATATTGCCTGGGAAGGCCTTAATAATATCCCACCCTATAAACTAGACAGGATTGGACCTATACCCCCAGAATTAAAACCGAATTGTATAATTCTAATAAACCCTAGGAAGCCAACGATGGCACCTAAAGCAAGCTTATTTAAAAGAGCTGCCCCAACCTAAGAAGAATATAAGATTTAATTAGGATCCGAAATTAAGGATAACAATAATAGTATAGATATATACAAACAGATTTGTGCCCTGATGGCTAATTAGAAAGCCAACCGTCTCTAAGCTTAAAGCATATAGGAGACCCTATAAGAGATCCTAGACAGCCTCACAGCCCTATAAAGCTTAGCCCCCCCTTCCAGAAGTCCTAGTTGTCCTATTTACTTAACTGAATGTAATATACTAGGGAGTACGGACATAATAACGAAATAATTAAAGTCCGTTAAGCTTTTTAACCCCTAACTACTGTCTAATAGGATAGACCCTACCTTTAAGAATTGGAGGATTTAAGTATAAGGAAAGCTCCGTGTTAACCACAACTATTTCCTTTTTAAAGAAGCTAAAATGCTCTACCTCTTTGGTTAAACCATAGGGGATACCTAATGGCACCTTTAAGCCAAGTTTAAGGACGATTCCCCTGTCCAATTTATATCTGTTAATAAGATAATACGGCACCTGGCTGCTATCTACGTTAACCTAAACAAAGTATGGGATGCCTAGTACAACTATAATTGCCTGATAATAAAACTAAACCAACCCTTTGCTGAATTCCAGACTTAATTCCTATACCTTGCGGGAGAAGGCTAGGTTCCCCTTAAGAACTACCGTTTGGACTTATACAATAAGCTAACAATCCAGCTATAAGAGAAGATTGCTATAACCTTAGATAACCTACTAACCCACAAAAAACTCGCAGCTTGTTGCCTATCTTTAGACGCAGAACTAAAGCGGATTAACGCCCGCCCTAATCAGCAGAAGCAACCACGTAGTAATTGCAACTCGCTAGCCACACCTATAGGAGCTGGAGTAGGAAGACAAGCTACGTCTGCTCTTGCACTAAAAGCGGTTATAACTACATACCGGCGAGCCTCGCCCGACTAGCTACGTACTACGCCCTTAACTAGTACTTGTTGCAATACCCTAATTAACCCCGCCTTGGCTATGTGCTACAACTGTAATAAGGAGGGTTACTTTGCCTTATCTTGCCTAGAACTAGGGGATATTAAGGAGATAGAGGAAGGAAAAACGTCTAATAAGTTAGGAAAAGAAGAACCCTAGGGAAAGACTCCCCCCTAGGATATCCTATTAATCTTAAAGAGATTAATTTAAGTTAGTTAATAGGTGGAAAATACTTTATAGTTCTATATACAGTATCTTAAAATGGATATAGAGTTAACTTAACTGCCCTTATTAACACTGGAGCAAATAGCTTTACCTTTATAAATACTGCCTATATAATTAACATTGCCAAGTTTCTAAATATAAAAGCTACCCTACTAGAGAAGCCTGTCCAGGTAAAAGGCTATAATGGCTAAGCTAGTAAGCTGGTTACCCACGTCCTGAAGTTATATATCTCTCTTAATAGATAACGTTAATACAGCATCCCTTTCTGTATCTTAGACCTAGGGTCCCACAATATAATCCTTAGCCGAAAATGGATGTTCTACTTTAATATTTGGCTGAATGTACGACAAAGACAGTTTGTTTAGCCGGAGGATAGACCGAAATTACCCTCCTTTATTAGAGAAATCCGAACCAACCGCAAGACACTAGCCGCGAAGTCTAACCCTATATATTAGCAGGATATCTGGGCCTGTGACCTAGCCTTTGCCTAAGAAGACGCCCGCCGCAAAGCTAGAAAGAACTCCATATTAATAAAGATACTCTCCCAAAGCGCTATATTTGAGAAAGACTCTATGTACAGAAGCGGGATAGATAGTGACATAGACAGCGTCTAAATCGCGCAGATCTGACTAGTATGGAAAAGAACGTACTAATAAGATATAAGGGATGACCTCTAAAAGATGTGACAGGAGCTAAAAGGAGTAACGACGACGCTAATACCCTAGAGGGCCCTAAGGTTACGCACGCCCCTATTATCCTGCAACCCCCCTGTAGTAGATATCGCTGTAATTAGCGCTATAGCGTTCCACTTTAATATATACTAGAAGGAAAATGAGGTCTTTATAATAAGCCTATATAAGATTGACCGGATTATTAATAAAAGGGAAGAAAAGCTAATTAAGGAAACTAATAAGGAACTGGTTAAACGTCTCCTTCCTACTATCTATGCTAAGTATAAGGACGCGTTTTTAAGGGTGGCTTTAGACAAGTTACCTCCTTACCGGACATACGATTATAAGATTTAATTAGAAGCCAATAACTCGCTAGGCTATAGCCCCCTCTACCAATAATTAATGGACAAGCTAAAAGCAATAAAGTAGTACTTGATTAATAACCTAGATAAAGGGTTTATTAAGCCAAGTTAAGCCCCTTTTACTTCCCCTATTCTATTTGTAAAAAAGCCTAGTAAAGGCCTCCGTTTTTATATCGACTATCGGAAGCTAAATGCTATTACTTAAAAGGATTGGTATCCTATTTCATTAATTAATAAAACCCTTATATGTTTAAGCCAGGTAAAGATCTTTACTAAACTTAATATCTGCCAAGCTTTCCACTAAATTAGGATAGACCTTGCATCTGAAGATTTAATAACGTTCCGTACCTGTTACAGGTCCTATAAATACAAAGTTCTTCCTTTTGGACTAATAAACGGACCGGCTACGTACTAAAGGTATATAAATGACGTTCTTTTTAATTACCTTGACGAATTCTATACGGTATACCTAGATAATATCCTTATATACTTGGATAATAAACTTAAGCACTAAGTTCACGTTAAGAAGGTCCTAGAGAGATTATAAAACATAGGTTTGCAAGTTAATATTAAGAAATATAAATTTGGGGTAAAACGCACAAAGTACCTTAGGTTTATAGTAAGTATAGATAGGATTGAAGTTGACCCTAAGAAGGTTAACGTAATCTATAACTAGAAGCCCCCTTGCACTATAAAGGGGATCTAGTTCTTCCTAGGTTTTTATAATTTCTACTGCCAATTTATCCATAACTACGGAGTTGTGGCAATGCCTCTTATACGACTTACCTGGAAAGATATGCCTTTTGTCTTTAATAACGACTGTATAGAAGCCTTCGGAGAGTTAAAGGATTGGCTTATCTCTTTTCTAATTCTTTGTTACTATGACCCGGACCTTAAATTAATGCTAGAGACGGACGCTTCTAACGGAGTTGTAGTGGGAATCCTATTACAGTTATATCTAGACGGCGAATAGTACCTTATTGCCTTTTTCTTGAAAACAATAGACCTAGCTAAGTATAACTATAAAGTATATAATAAAGAAATGCTAGCTATTATCTAATTGCTATCCTAATGGCGCGTAGAGCTTAAAGGCACGAACTCTTGGATTAAGATATATACGGATTATAAAGCCCTAGAGTACTTTATAACTATAAAGCAGCTTACTGGACAATAAGCCTACTAGGCCAAAATACTCTCCAAATTCTTCTTTATAATTATATATTGTTCTAGCAAGCAAAACACTAAAGCTAATATACTAACCCGAAGGGAATAAGATGTAGGACCCTAGGATAAGCTAAAGACCTAATACCAGACACGCGCCCTCCTTTATCCTAAATAGCTTAACCCACAAATTTTTAAAGAACTAAACTCTAAATAGAATAAGCTAGTACCCCTAGAGGGAGCAGTCTTGGATAAACTAATAGGGCTAGTTAACCGCATCCTAACTATAAACTATATGGCTAACTCCCTAAAAGCCCTCCACGACTAAGCCGCAAAGGAGGACCCTAATTTGGAAATGGAAAAAGGACTGCTTCTATACTAAGGATGGCTTATAGTTCCAGATATTAATAACCTATAGATAAAGTTAATCCGCGAAGCCCACTATTAAGTCTCTACGGTATACCCTAGTTGTAATAAGACCCACTAACTACTAGCGCCCCGTTACTACTGGCGAGGACTTCTATCTAATGTGGATCGATTTGTTAGAAACTGCTACGCCTATAAACGCGCAAATGCCCCTAGGGATCGAACTCCTAGGTAGCTACAACTACTGCCAGTTCTAGAACGCCCTTGGTAATATATTACTATAGACTTTAAGTCATTTCCAAAGGACGCCTACGGCCACGATGCAGCCTTTATAGTAGTTGACTAACTATGCAAGCAATCCGTCTCCCTCCCTTGTTTTAAGACCATAACTGCGAAGGATATAGCCCGCCTCTATATTAACAACATCTATTGATTCTACAGCGCCCCTGAATTAATTGTCTCTAACTATGGCCCCCAGTTTATATTAGATTTCTGGAATGAACTCTGCCGTATCCTTGGGATTAAGATTAAGCTCTCTACTATATTCTACCCTTAGACTGACGGCCAAACCGAGATTATAAACTAGTACCTCAACTAGCGACTACGGCCCTTTATAGACTACTATCAGGACAACTGGTTGGAATTACTACCTATAATAGACTACGCGCAGCTTATACTCCCTTATAACAGTATAGGGATGTCCCCATTTAAACTGCTCTACGGGTATGCACCACGAACGTCCTTTAATTGGGATAGGCCTACTAAACCCGCTACGGCCCGCGAACGCCTCAGCTATAAGGAGGCCTGGGTATTTGCTAAGAGAATGCATGGAGCCTAGAAGACTGCTTAAACAATTATAAGAAAGGCGCAAGAAAAAAAGGAGTCCAATGTAAACTGATATTATCGCAAGGAAGACTTTTAAGTAGGAGATAAGGTATAGGTGTTAATAAAGAACTGGAAAACCTAGAGGCCGAGCCGCAAGTTAGACCACCAAATGGCTGGCCCATACAAGACTCTTTAAAAGGTAGGACACTCTTTTAAGGTTAAGCTACCAGAGTTAATAAGGATCCACCCCGTTTTCTCCCCGGACCGGCTATAAAAGGCTGCGGATAATCCACTACCTGGATAGTATAATGACCCCCTACCGCCAATCCAGATTGCTGAGGACGAAGAATGGGAAGTTAAAGAAATCCTAGCAGTAAAAAAGGTCCGTAATGTCTTAAAATACCGTGTAAGCTGGGTAGGCTATGACGACGACCTAGAGTGGTACCCCGTATCTGATTTTAAGTACTCCCCCTATAAGCTACAAGATTTCTACCTAGCCTACCCTAATCTCCCTAGACTACCACGTAAATTAGACAACTGGATTAAATGCTGGGAAGAAGGGTTAGATAATTACAACAATTTAGATAATAATAGGGAGCTCGGACAACGCCTGAGGGCAGGCTTTTTTAGGAGGGGGGGGTGATGTAATGGTGCTAGAGCGCGTCACCTGCCAAATTCTGCTATGCTGCTGCCATATTCTGCCAACCTACGATTGGCTCGCTTACCGCTAGCGCCTTGGCGGCTGCCCTTTTATATATGTTTACTATGGTCCTGGCGACCCCCTTCTTTTCTTCTCCTTAGCTTAGTATCTTCATTAGATAGCAATCCACAAGCTTCGGTTCAGAGGCATTTGTGCGAGCCGTCACATTTAGGATTGTTTTATATATTAAAGGATAGTATATAAGGTTAACGCAATATAGTATTATAGAGTAAGTATAAGCAGTAATAATATATAATAAAGTAGATATTATTAAGCTATATACATAAACTGTATAATAAAGTTAAAATATTATATAAGGAGTGAAGGTAAAGAAATAGGAAGAAAAGGTATATATTATAAATTTACTTGCTTAGTTAATATATATATAAAATAGAATAGGGTTTAAGTAGCAGTCCTAGTAGAACTTAGTAGGATTTAGTAGACTCGGGAGAATATAGTAGAATGCGGTAGATTACTATTAGATTGCCATTAGATTGCCGTAGATTGCCATTAGATTGCCATTTCGCGGTCAGCCTCTTCTTACTGCGTTAGTAGAAACAGGTGGATGTGTATAAGGTGTTACGGAGGTGTCCCGTGACAAGGACCTATAAATACCTCTAATAGTAAAATAGTTACCGCCTTAACCCCCTAGAAAGAACTTATAGCAGCTAATGCCAAAATTAAATGGCTTTAAGAGTTGTTTAAAACCAGAGACACCCCTATACCTAGTAAGGAGTTATTAGACACCTAGAGACTTGCTATAGTCCTTAAGGCCCTAGCATAATATATAGTGTTAGCATTATTACGATCTATAAAGGTTATAGACCTCCTATTACTTACAGACGGAACTAACCCTATATTTAATAATTAGAAGCTTTAACTATAAAATAAGCTTAAAGTTAATACAGACTACTTCCTTACTACTTAAGCTAAAATAGTTTTATCTTTGGCTATACTGGCGGGGATATATAGACGCATCTACGTCTATAATATGCCTAGGACTTAGCAGACTTCTTCCTCTCTAGAAAAGAGATAATTAACTACTTGTCTTCCATTTATAAGGACCCCTTTAAGATATAAAATACCCACCTTAATTATAAAGCCTTTAATATAAAAATAACAGAGACCTTTTTAGCCTTTTAGACCTGCTTTCTATACCTAGCCAGCTAAGCCTATATTCTCTATAAAGACCTAATACTAGACCTCTTTAATAAACTTACCCTAGATCTATAGCGCGCTATACTACCAGTTTTTACTACTATATAAATGCTTAAGGTACTTACGGACTACTACCTAGCTATTAATTAAGGCCTCTATTAAATTAAGGTATAAGCCAAGCGATATAAAGCTAGAAACTCTTTAAACCAGACTATAAGCGCTATAAAAATAACCTATAGTGCCCTAGCATAATTAGTAACTTCTATAGCACTAGCTATATAGCCTACCGCTAATTTAGTAGCTAGCCGCGCAGCTAGCCCTATTGCGGGTCTAGTATATACTTAGCCTATATATAGCAACCCCTATAGATAGGCCTTTAGTAATTAAGGAGCTTGCTTTTTATATAGCTAAAAGGACTACTTTATTAAGGACTGCCTAATAAAGGTAAAAATAGATAAGGTTCTATTAATATAAGAGGATAGTATAAAGTTGGAAAAAGAGGAACCCTAGAGAAAGACTTCTCTCTAGGGTTAAAAAGGATTAATATATTATACATTAATCTTGATTAGCTAGTTGGTGGAAAAAGCCGCACTATCCCTTATACTTTATTCCGTAATAGATATTAAGTTTTAACCTCTACTTTAGCTAACTCTAGAGTAAATACCTTTACCTTAATAGATACCTAGTATACTATAAAGCTGGCTAACCTTTTAAATATACCCCTTAAAGAACTGCCTAAACTAATTCCTATTTATAGGTATAATAGATAGATAGGGCTACCTATTATATAAGGGATCTTTTGGACCCTTACTTGGGTACACGCCTAGGGGCTCTTAGGAGCTGCTAAAGCTAGCCTTTAGCTAGCCCTTGGCACCTCCTTATAAGCTCCTTAGGCCTACAGCCCTTCCCTCCTTATTGGTTCGTCTCCGTACGAGGTATTGCCATACCTACTCTTTACTATATTGTTCTCTTTTATCGACTCTCCTTGTAACTTATGCTCGGCTTACCTACTCCCTACGTACACCTAGGCAATAGCCTTATATATTATAACCATCTTATAGATTTACCTTTGTGTAGATAAATAAAGGTAGTATAATATCCCCTTTTTTATTACGGACCTAGGGAGCCATAATATAATCTTAGGAAGAAAATGGTTAGCCTACTTGGGCCTATAGCTTAACGTTTAAAATAGACGGCTTATCTAGCCTAAAACCTTACCCCTAACCCCTTCTTTTATAAAGGAAATTAGTATTATAATAGAAATCCTTATACGGCTATAGATAGACACTATTTATTAGGCTAATACTATATATAGGGACTAGGTATTTAAGAAAGATATACAGCTTAATCTATAATAGATTTGTATACTATAACGCTCTTAGACCACTAATATTGCGCTACTAGCACTAGGGACCTAGGAAGCTAGTAATAAGCTAGTTAAATTAGGCCTTATTGTAACAGGCTCGTATAAATGCTTCTAAACCAAAGCTTGTAGATTGCTACTATACAAGAATACTAAGCTAAGGAGAAGAAGAAGAAGAATTGTTTAGGGGCAGTAGGTAGGCATATCGCGAGGGCCGCTAAGGCGCTAGTGGTAAGCAGGCTAATAGCGATTTTGTATACCGGGCATAGAAAATCCTAATTGGTTAAATATGGCCAGTAACGCGCTCTAGCACCGTTACATTACCCCCCCCTCCTAAAAAAGCCTGCCCTTAGGCTTTGTCTGAGTTCTTTGTTGTTGTTTAAATTATTATAGTTATCTAACCCCTCTTTCTAGCATTTAACCCAGCTATTTAACTTATGTGGTGGTCTAGGGAGGTCTAGGTGGGCTAGGTGGAAATCTCATAGCTTATAGGGAGAGTACTTAAAATTAGATACGGGGTACCATTTTAGATCTTCGTTATGACCTACCCAGCTTGTATGGTATTTTAAGGTACTACAGTCCTTCTTTACTGCTAAGATCTCTTTAACTTCCTATTCTTCGTCCTCTACAATCTAAATTGGTGGTGGGGGGTCATTATACTATCCAGGCAATGGGTCGTCCGCGGCCTTCCGCAATCGGTCTAGAGAGAAGACAGGATAGATCTTTATTAACTCTGGTAGCTTAACCTTAAAAGAGTGCCCTACCTTCTTAGGGATTTTATAGGGGCCAGCTATTTGGTGGTCTAGCTTATAGCTCAGCCTCTGGGTTTTCCAGTTCTTTGTTAACACCCATACCTTATCTCCTACGTGGAAGTCTACCTTGCGGCGATATTAGTTTACATTGGACTCTTTCTTCTCTTATGCCCTTTTTATAATTGCTTAGGCAGTCTCCTAGGCCCTATATATTCTCTTAGCAAATATCTGGGCCTCTTTATAGCTAAGGCGTTCGCGGGCTGTTATATATCCTATAGGTTTATCCCAATTAAAGGATATTCGTGGCCTGTATCCATAGAGTAACTTAAATGGCGATATTCCTATACTATTATAAGGGAGCGTGAGCTGTGCGTAGTCTATTATAGGTAGTAGTTCCAACTAGTTGTCCTAGTAGTAGTTAACAAAGGGGCGAAGTCGCTGGTTAAGGTACTGGTTTATAATCTTGGTTTAGCTGTTAGTCTAAGGGTGGAATGTGGTAGAGAGCTTAATCTTAATTCTAAGAATGCGGTAGAATTTATTCTAGAAGTCTAATATAAACTAAGGTCCACGGTTAGAGATAATTAACTTAGGAGCGCCATGGATCTGGTAGATGTTGTCCATATATATATAGGCTATGTCCTTTGCGGTCATAGTCTTAAAGCAAAGGAGGGAAACGGCTTGCTTACTTAGTTGGTTAACTACTATAAAGGCCATGTCATAGCCGTGTTTGTCCTTTAGGAATAATTTAAAGTCTATTGTAATATGTTACCAAGGGCGTTCAGGGACTAGCAGTAGTTGCAGCCATCCAGGAGTTCGGTCCCTGGGGGTATTCGCGCGTTTATAAGCATGACAATTTCTAATAAATTGTTCTATATCGGACAGAAGTCCTCGCTAATAGTAACAAGGTAATAGTAGTTGGTAGGTCTTGTCTTAACTAGGGTGCGCCATAGAGACTTAATAGTGGGCTTTACGGATTAGCTTTATTTATAGGTTGTTAATGTCTGGAACTATAAGCTGTTTTTAGTATAAAAGTAGTCCGTCTTCTATTTCTAAACTAGGGTTACCCCCCATAGCTTAATCGCGGAGGGCTTTTAGGGATTCGGCTATGCGGTTCGCGGTTAAGATGTAATTAATTAGTCCTATTAGTTTATCTAGGGTCTCTCCTTCTATAGGTACTACCTTATTTTGTTTAGAGCTCAGTTCCTTAAGGATATGCGGGTCGAGTTGTTTGGTACAGAGGAGGGCGCGTGTCCGGTACTGAGCCTTTAGCTCGTCTTGTGGCCCCACATCCTGTTCTCTCCGGGTTAGGGCATTAGCCTTAGCATTTTGCCTGCCAGGGCGGTATATAATTGTAAAGAAGAATTAGGAGAGTATTTTAGCCCACTAGGCCTATTAACTGGTAAGTTGTTTTATTGTCATAAAATACTTAAGGGCTTTATAATTGGTATAAACCTTAATCTAAGAGTCTATGCTTCCAAGCTCTATGCGCCACTGGGATAATAATTATATAATAGCCAACATTTCCTTATTGTGCACTTTGTAGTTGCACTTAGCTGGGGCTATTGTTTTTAAGAAGAATATAATAGGGTACTATTCGCCATCTAGGTGTAGCTATAAAAGGACTCCCGCTACTACCCTATCGGAGGCATCCGTTTCCAGCATTAATTTAAGGTCTGGGTCATAGTAATAAAGGATTAGGGAGGAGATAAGTTGGTCCTTTAACTCCTTAAAGGCTTTTATACAGTTATTGTCAAAGATAAAAGACGTATCATTCTTAGTTAGTTATATAAGAGGCTTGGCTATAACTCCGTAGTCACAGATAAACTAATAGTAGAAATTATAAAAGCCGAGGAAGGACTGGATTCCTTTTACAGTATAAGGGGGTTTTTAGTTGCGGATTACCTTAACCTTCTCTAGGTTAACTTTAATTCCTTCTATACTAACAATAAACCTAAGGTACTTTATGCGTTTTACTCTAAATTTATATTTTTTAATATTAACTTGTAGGCCTATATTCCGTAGTCTCTCTAGGACCTTCTTAACGTGAACTTGGTGCTTAAGTTTGTTGTCTAAGTATATAAAAATGTTGTCTAGGTATACTATATAGAATTCGTTAAGGTAGTCAAAAAGAATATTATTTATATACTGTTGATAAGTGGCTGGCCCATTTATTAGTCTAAAAGGAAGGACTTTATATTTATAAGACCTGTAATAGGTGCGGAACGTTATTAGGTTTTCTAATATAGGGTCTATCCTAATTTAGTAAAAAGCTTAGCGGATATTAAGCTTAGTAAAGATTTTAGCCCGGCTTAGACATGCAAGGGTTTTATTAATTAAAGGGAGAGGGTACTAATCCTTTTAAGTAATAGTGTTTAGCTTCTAATAGTTAATACAGAAATAAAGGCTTTTATTAGGTTTCTTTATGAATAAAACGGAGGAAGTAAAGGGAGCCTAGCTTAGCTTAATAAACCCTTTATAGAGGTTATTAATTAGGTACTGCTTTGTTGCCTTTAGTTCCTCTATAGTTTGCTAGTAAAGGGGGCTATAGCCTAGGGAGTTATTGGTCTCTAACTGAATCTTATAATTATAGGTTTGGTGGGGGGGTAGTATATTTAAAGCTGCTTTTAAGAACGCGTCTCTATGGTTTAAGAGGTAATTAGGGAGGAGGCGCTTAACTAGTTCTTTATTAGTTTCCTCTACTAGCACTTCTTCCCTCTTGGCGATAATCCGGTTGATTTTGTATAAACTGGTAGTAAAGACTTTGTTGTCCTTCTAATATATATTAAAGTGGAAACCTATGGCACTAATTGCTATAATGTCTACTATAGGGGTGTTATATAATAGTAGGGTTATCCGTGGCCTTAGGGGCTTTTGGGGTATTAGCATTGTCCTTACTCCTTTTAGCTCTCATTGCATCTTCTAAAGGTTGTCCTTTATATCCTATTAGTACGTCCTCTTCCCTATTGGCTAGATCTCCGCAATTTAGAAGTTGTCTATGTTAGTATCCGTTTTACTTCCGTAAGTAGAGTCCTCCTTAACTGTAGTCCTTTAGGGGAGTATCCTTGTTGGTATAGAGTTCCTGCCGGCCTTGCGGCAGGTATCTTCCTAGGTAAAGGCTAGGTCGCGGTTCCTAACATCTTGCTAGTAGATAGGATTAGCCTTCGCGGCTAACGTCTTGTGGTTAGTGCGGATTTCCCTAATAAAGGAGGGTAACTTTGGTCTATTCTCTAGCTAGACGAACTGTCTTTGTTAAACGTTTAGCCAAATATTAAAGTAGGATATCTATTTTCGGCTAAGAATTATGTTATATAACCCTAAGTCTAGGATGCAGAAGGGGATGCCAAACTAGCGTTATCTATTAATAGCGATATATAGCTTCAAAACGTGGGTAACCGGCATACCGGCTTAACTGTTATAGCCTTTTACTTAAACAGGCTTCTTTAGTCGGGTAGCATTTATATTTAAGAACTTAGCAACATTATTTATATAAGTAGTATTTATAAAAGCAAAGCTATTTGCTCTAGTGTTAATAAGGGCAGTTATATTAACTCTATATCCATTTTAAGATACTGTATATGGAACCATAAAGTGTTTTCCACCCATTAGCTAACTTAGATTAATCTCTTTAAGATTAATAGGATACCCTAGGGGGGAGTCTTTCCCTAGGGTTTTTCTTTTCTTAACTTATTAGACGTTTCTTCTTCCTCTATCTCCTTAATATTACCCATATCCTTTAGCTCTGGGTAGGATATAGTAAAGTAACTATTTTTTCCGCAATTAAAGCACGTGACCATGGCAGGGTTAATTAGGGTATTATAATAAGCATTGGTTAAAGGTATAGTACGTAGCGGGTTAGGCAAGGTTTGCGGGTAGGCAGTTATAACCACTTTTGGTATAAGGGCGGTTGTGGTTTATCTTCCAACACTAGCTCCCATTAGTGTAGCGGATAGGTTACGGTCGCTATAGGGCCACTTTAGTTAATCAGAACAAGCATTAATTTATTTTAGTTCTAAATTTAGTAATAAATATTAAGCTACAAGTCTTTAGTAGGTTAGTAGGTTATTTAAGGCTACCACAATCTTTTCTTATAGTCGGACTGTTAGCTTGTCGTATAGGTCCAAATAATAGTTCTTAGGGGGAACCTGGCCTTCGCCTGCTAGGTATAAGAATTAAGTCTAGAACTTAGTAAAGGATTAGTTTAATTTTATTATTAGGCAATTATAGTTGTAATAGGCATCCCGTACTTTATTTAGATTAACATAGATAGCAGCTAGATACTATATTATCTTATTAATAGATATAAACCGAACAGGTAACTTGTCCTCAAACTTGGCCTAAAGGTGTCGCTAGGCGTCCCCAATGGTTTAACTAAAGAGGTAGAGTATTTTAGCTTCTTTAGAGGGGAAATAGTTGTAGTTAATATAAAGCTTTTCTTACACCTAAATTCTCTAGTTCTTAAAGGTTGGGTCTATGCCGTTTAATAATAGTGGGGGGTTAGGGAGCTTGACGGACTTTAATTACTTTATTATTATATCCATACTCTCTGGTATATCGCATTTGGTTAAGCGAATGGGTTAACTAAGGCTTCGTAAAGGGGAGGCTAGGCTATTTTATAAGGCAGTAAGGCTTTTTAGGATCTCCTTTAGAGTCTCTTGTATACTTTAGGCTTAAAGACAATTGACCTTCTAATTAGTAGCAAGGGCACAAATCTGCTCGTGTACACCTATAACATTATTATTGTTTTTAATTTCTAATTCTAACTAGATCTCGTATTCCTCTTGGGTAGAGGCAGGTCTTTTAGATAAGCTCGCTTTAGGTACTATTGTTGGCTTCCTAAAGTTTATTAGAATTGTACAATTTGGTTTTAATTCCGGGGTTCTTTTGGGGGTATAGGTTAAGTACAGTCTGGCCTATAAAGTAGGATATTATTAGGGCCTTCTTAGGCGTAGTAGTATGAGTTTTTTAATGTCTGAGTATAACGCGTTGACGCGTTGTTGCAGACGAAGGTCTTCTTTTAGGGTGGGATATTATTGAGGCCTTCCCAGGCAGTGTATAGAGAGCTTAGTATAATGTAACGGGCTTATATAAATGCTTCTAAACCGAAGCTTATAGATTGCTACTATACAAGAATACTAAGCTAAGGAGAAGAAGAAGAAGAATCGTTTAGGGGCAGTAGGTAGGCATGTCGCGAGGGCCGCTAAGGCGCTAGTGGTAAGCGGGCCAATAGCGATTTTGTATGCCGGGCATGGGAAATCCTGATTGGTTGAATATGGCCGGTGACGCGCTCCAGCACCGTCACACCTATATAGCCATAAAGAACAGTAAGGAATATTAGATACTGTACTAAATGTATAGACTAGAAAGATAACTTATAAAAGATAAAACAGAAGCTAAGGAGAGTTATAAACCCTTAACTATAAAATATAGTTTATGGAACGCCTATAAAGAAACCTATAAACCTACTACTGGTTAATATCTGCTATATTAGCGCTATAGGGTTCTACCAGAACTTAAAACAGCCTAATACTATTACTTTTACAATTAGCTTATATAAAATTAACTAGATAATTAAAGATAAGGAGGCCCTAGCCTATAACTAGCTTAATAGGGAAAGTAAGCTTATAGATAAGGAGCTAGTAGAACAGAAACTACTCCACTAATACTAGGAATTTAAGGACGTATTCTCTAAGGTAGTATCTAATATACTCCCGCCTTACTAACTATATAACTATAAAATTAAGATTAAGCCAGATAAAGAAAACACCCTTAGCTATACCCCCCTTCGCTAGTAATCTACTAATAAGCTATAGGCTACTAAGTAATACCTTATTAACAACCTTAATAAGGGCTTTATTAAGCCTAGCTAAGTCTTCTTTACCTTACGCATTCTCTTTATAAAAAAGCCTAATAGCGGACTTCGTTTCTATATTAACTACTATAAACTAAACTATATAACCTATAAAGACTAATATCTACTACCCTTACTTAAAGAAACACTAGCCTATATAAGTAAGGCTAAGATTTTTATAAAGCTTAATATCCGCTAGGCCTTTTATCAAATTAGAATAGACCCTAGATCTAAGGATCTTACTATATTTTAGACCTATTACGAATTATATAAATATAAAGTACTACCTTTTAGACTAACTAACGGACTAGCTATATATTAGCGGTATATAAATAACGTACTCTTTAACTACCTTAATAACTTCTATACAGCCTACCTAGATAATATTATAATTTACTTTAAAGATAAACTAGAATATAAAGAATATATCTATAAAGTCCTATAACGGCTCTATAAAGCTAGTCTCTAGGCCAATATAAAGAAGTTAGAATTTAGTGTTAAGCGCACTAAGTACCTAGGATTTATTATTAATATAGACAGAATTAAGGCAGACCTAGAAAAATGGCTATAATTAATTAATAGAAACCCCTAAGGACCATAAAGGGGGTATAGTTATTCTTAGGTTTCTATAACTTCTACTAACACTTTATTAAGAACTATAGTAGGATTACTTAACCCCTTAGCCACCTTACCTATAAAGACTAGCCCTTTTATTTTAATACTATATATAGGTAGGCCTTTAATAAGCTTAAGAAACAACTAGTTTCTACTCCCTTACTTATTTTAACCTAGAATAGCCCTTAATACTAAAGACCAATACTTTAGATAGTATTATTGCTAGTATTTACTTCTAGAAACAAACGGACAGAAAATAGCACCCTATTACTTACTACTTAAAAACTATAGTAGATACTAAGCTAAACTACTTAATTTATAATAAGGAAATACTAGCTATTATCTCTAGCTATTAGTACTAGTAAGTATAGCTAAAAGGGACCCCTAAACCTATTTAGGTAGTTTTAGATTACTAGGCTTTAGAATACTTTATAATAATAAAGGTCCTTACAGCCTAGCAGGCGCGATAGGTAGATATCTTATCTTAGTTTACCTTTTTAATTATATATATGCTAGGCGCTATAAACTGTGCAGACGCCCTTATAAGATATAGATAGGACCTAAATAACTAAAGGGCTGTAAAGATCTTATTATAGACCTAGATACTATTATAACTAGAGTACCTTAACCCCTAAATATAGGCAGAGCTAAATATAGACTCTTTAAACGCCAAGATATATCCTATTAACTCTATAGAACTTAACCTTATTAATAAACTGCTATAGGTAAACTATACGGCCCTGTAAGAGGCTAGTTTAACTGGAACATATGATTATCTAATTAACAGTGTCACAAGTAAGTAGAAGGTGAGTCGAAGGTAAGTCAAAGGTAGAATGAGTTTCACATATTAAAGGACAAATGCTTCTGACTACTTCCATTTAGAGACTAATCGCTGGTTCTTCTCTAGAGGAGAACTAGCTTCCTATATAAACCTTCTAAAACACTAGTAAAACCTTTCGCCCCTATCTGTCTGACTATGTCTCTTCTAGAACATTTATGGGACATAGGCAGGACATTAATGAAACCTCCTACTGTCTTATCTAATATGTACCTCCTAGGGGATTCCGTTATAATTGCCTCCCCTTTAAGGGTCTTGGTCCTCTAAGACTTCGCCTCTTAATAATCTCTTATGGAGTTCCGGTTAAAACCACTAGGGAAATTCTTTAGTGGAAAGGTACTCTATAATGCGGCTTATTGCTAGTTCTTTACTAGCGTAGAACCTTACTTTGTCTTTCTATTCCTCCGCTCTTCTTCTACTATAGCTCTTATGGTGCCTTTATAATGGAACTTTAATAATAATAATAAAAATTGGATGGGATTTACCTTCCTTATTATAAGAATTTGTTATAAGCTAATCCGGGGGTTGTCCTGTGTAATATATTAACTAGCCACTATCCCCATTTACCTAAAATGGGTCTTAATAATAACGTCTTAATATTAATTTCTTTTAGTTTATAAGCTGTCGTCTCTCACGCGTCTTTCCATTAATAATACTATTCGTCTCGCCTTTTAGCAGACCGTTTTTTATCATATCTCAGCTTTTAGCTTTTGCATCTCTAGCTATTCTTTCTTCCACTGCTCTGTTCTCTTCTTATGACGTGTCTATAGGTAATAGGATCCCCATTTTATCTCCTTAATAATACTGACTTCCTATAGTATTCTCTCGCAATGGCTTATAATTGTGCTGCGCGTCCCCAGACTGGCGGCGGCGTTATCCCTGCTCTGTTAGCATTATAGACCACTTCTATTACTCCTACGGTGGTTTCTCTAAAGTGCTGCCGTTATTGCGTTTATGTGTTTATATTAGACCCGTCCCACACCTGTAAGATGCGGCGCTCTGGCAAAAACAGATCCAAGTATTCCTACTATTGCAGCTAGAAAAAGACCTATATTCTAGTATTTCCCATTCTATCCTATTCTGGACTTTACTAACTATATTAGATCCCTGCTGTTTACGCACATAAGGCTTGCCGGCTCTAACGCGCCATTAGGGATTTCCGTCTGCATTAGAATAGTAATAGATGGGGACAGAAGGTGTCTTTCATTGCTTACAGCCTTTTTAATTTAATAAGGGTTTCTACTGCTGTGGAGACATAGCGATCTCGGACATATAGTGTCCAGGAGCGTATATATAAGCAGCTTGTTTTTATAAATAATAATATTCGCACTCTTGCGCGGGCCTTTCTGGCTAGGTAAGTCTCTTTAGTGACACATTTAGGAACTATGCTAACTCTTTAGTTGTTAACTTTCTAATCTTAGCCTAGATGCCAATTTAGAGCCTAGGGATAACACTAAGGATAGTAACGAAGATAAACGTTCTCCCTGCTAGTCCCCTGGTTGTAGTGGTCCGTCTAGTTCTCGCCGCTTTAAGAAGAATATTGGTAAGAATGCTAATACTTCCAGGGATGGGAGTGTTGATAATACTACCAACAATAACGTTAAAATAGAGGAGGAGGCTCCTGTTGCTACTTTTAGTATTTAAGTTATTATCTTGTTCTTTCTTTCTTCTTATAGGATAGCTTTATAGGGTGCCTCTTTAGTACCTCTAGGATACCCTAGTACTGGGAATTGACTTTATACTTTAGGGATACCTCTATTCTTATTTTTGGTGACAGTCTATATAAAAGCAGTATACTGCTATAATCTCCGTATATAATGAACGGGTGGTATTCTTATAGGTGCTTTATAATTTCTTAAAATTTCTAAATCTTTACTCTGTGTCTTTTTGGTCCTCTTTATATTATTAACTCTACTACATATCTCCAGTGTCAGACCAGATACTTTCCTTTTATCCCTAGGGAATCCTTCTAAGTCCCTAGGGCCCCTTCTTCTAGTGCTACTACTTATTCTTAAACAGCGTCTTCTTTGGATAGTATCCCTAGTGGTTCTTATATAAATCCCTATAGCTTTCTCTTACAGAATTCTAGGATCCCTATTATAATAGCGAAACGTTCCTATTTCTAATACCTATGCTTAACCTTATGGTTTTAATTTGTGGGGTCTTTCCTATTATCTCGCCTATAGTATATCTAGAACCGTTACTAAATCCTAATTTGTGGTCTTTAGGAAATTTTTAATTGCCGTGTTGCATCCTGGCTAAAGGTGCTCCTTAGGTTCCTAACTGTTATGCGCCTAAGAGTATTCTTCCTAATAAACCAAAAATTCGCGTTTCTTTTAACGCCATCTTTGATTAAGAATGTCTTCTATATTCCATTCTAGTTCCCTATTAATTTTGCTAGGTAGGGGTGGTTCTATACTATCTCTTCTCCAGTATAACTCTAATAAGGAAACATAAAATGTGGGATATATTGGATATGATTTTAGCAATTCTAATTTATAGGCTTAATTTCCTTTAGTTTTCCTAACTACCTTAAAGGGTCCGAGCTACCTATGGTCTAGCTTCTTCTTAATACATTTTGTCTGGATGTTTTTTATAGATAGTAAGACTTCGTCTCCTATTTCAAATTCTTTAGGCATATGTCCCTTGTTATAGTACCTTTTTTATATAGCCTAGGCGTCTAGTAAGTGCTTTTTAAGTTCTTCTCTACGAATTCTTATTTGCTTAATTCTCTCAGACGCCGCTAGTGCCTCTCTTTTAGGAACAATGTCCTTAACGTTCTAAAGGTTATTTGCTTTTACCCCAAACAGTGCTTTATAAGGGGTCATTTTTATGCTGCTATGGATGCTTGTATTATATATATATTACGCTAGAGCTAACCACAATGGCCAATTATCCTATTAATAATTAATATAGCAGCGGAGGTAGTGTTCTAACAACGCATTTAGACGCTCTGTTTGCCCGTCTGTTTATAGGTAGAAGGTAGTGCTTATCCTTTACCGTATCTTTAATAAGAGATAGAATGAAGACCAAAATGTGCTGTTAAATACGGTACCTCTGTTAGACATAGTTCCCCTTGGCATACCAAATAGAAGCCACCGCTCTAAAAATAGGTCTGCTAGTTTTGCTGCTGTAATTATTATTAAAATAGCAAAGTACCCTAAAAACTTTGTATATCTATTAACGATTACTAAGATAGCATTAGCAACCTCTCCAGTTCTTATTTTAGTAGGGGGTAAGCCTGTTATAAAATTCATTATTAATTCTAATATGGGTCCCTATAGAATAGGAAGCACTGATAACTCGCTATATAGGCGATGCCTAGGTATCTATACCCTTTAGCACATATTATATCTTAATATATAGTCCTTAACTTCTTTAGACATTCTATCCTAAAAGTATTTCCTTTAAACGGCCTTAAGGGTCCTGTTGGCACCGTAGTAACCCCTAAAAGGGTTATTATGGAAGACCTTTAGAATTTTATCTTAAACCATTTAGTCCTTTAGGATATATGCAGCACCCTTAAAGTATAACAGACCCTTTTGGTCTTGTTACTATAGCTTCTTAGTAACTCTGGCTAAGTTAGTCTCCACTATATTTTTCTACCTCTCCCTAGAAACGAAGGCGTCCCTTTATTATACTTAAAGAAGAAGATCTAAAAAGGTTTTATATAGATTACTTATTTCCATTTCACCCGCCGCTATTATAAACTCTAGGCGTGGCACGAGATGTTTTAAACTATTAGTGCCAGCAGATTCTCCTACCGTTGTGCAGTGTGCTATGCTGTGGATAGGCATCTTACCTATCCCCTCTAGATCCGGAAACTTGTAGCTAGTGCGCCATTAAGTTAAAGGTGCCGCAACACCCCTAGCACATCCCGCAGAATTCTCACTAATTCTAGGGTACGCTAACTTTATAATATCTACTTAGTCTATAACCTAGTCTATAACTATATCCTACGGCTCTATTATTATGGTACTTCGCAGCTATATTACTGGGACCTTTGCCCTGTTACGGAATTCTATAATTTTAGGGAAAGACTCTTCTTTCTTCCTAAGTAAATTTTGTAATATGGGAATTATTTCCCCTATACTATCCTAGATTCTCCTAGTCTTATAATCTAGACGTCTTAACAACCTATTAGCGGGATTTGTCTTTTTTAGGCGGTATATAATTTTAAAGTTATACTATAATAGTGCCTCCGCCTATCTAGCTTGTCGACCGCTTAACACCTTTATAGTTATAAAGTATTCTAGGTTGTTGTAGTCTGTAAGGACTTTAATAGGATAATTGCTTTCTATATAATAATATTGCTAGTGCTTTATTGCTGTAACTATCACAAGCAGCTCCTGGTCGTGCGTTATATAACACTGCTCTATAGGGGTCATTTTCCTTAACTAAAACGCTATAGGATACCATTCTCCGTCTTTTAATTAAGATATAATTGCCCCTAGGGCGAAGCCGGATATATCTGTTTTAAGGTATATATATAGCTCCTAGCAGAAGTATATTAGGATAGGCGCCGACGTAAACAAATTCTTTAACCGGTCTATAGCCTGCTTAGCAGCTTCCCTAAATATAAAGGGTCCTAACTTCTTGCTATCCTTAGATCCCTTTAGCAGATTAATAATTAGGAGCATTACTTATAAGTAATAAATAATAAACCTTTAGTAGAAGTTCGCCGTGCCTACAAAAACCTATACTTCCCTAAATATTGTGGGGTATGGCCATTCCCTAATAGCATCTACCCAGCTTTTCTCTATTAACACTCTGTTGACGCTAACAATAAAGCCCAGAAAATTAATACTAGTGATATAGAATAAGCATTTTTTTAAGTTTATATAAAGCTTATATTCCCACAGTCTTTCTAGTACCATTTGTATATGGTGCGTATGTGCTTCATAGTTATTAGAGTAGACTATAATATTATTAAGGTAGACCATATATATTATATCTAACAGGCCCAACAATACCTTATTAATATAGGCCTAAAATATCGCTGGTGCGTTAGTGAGCCCAAATAGCATTACTAGGTACTTAAAGTGGCCGTACCATATTTAAAACGCCGTTTTCTATTTATCGCCGGCTTTGATCCGGATTTAATAGTATATATCTTTTAGATCCAATTTTGTGAATATCTTTATACCTAACAGCCTGTCAATAAGCTCCCCTATTAAGGGTAGCAGGTAGCAATTCTTTATAGTAATCTTATTTAGCGCCTAATAGTTAATATAGAGGCGAAAGGTCTTGTCCTTCTTTAGTATAAATATAATTAATACCCCTACCCGGCTTATAGAAGGCCAAATCCATCCTCTCTAAAGATTGTCTACTATATACTAACGTAATACTGCCAGCTCGTTTTCTAATAGGTTATATAGTGGTCTAAAAGAAGGTTCCTTATCTCCTATATCTATCTCATGCTTTACCAACATAGGGTTAAGCAAGGTGTGCGCAGTTTCCTTATTAGTAATATTCTTTAGGTCTATATATTCCTATAGAATCTCTAGTTCCTTAACTACGCATAGCCGGACATCTAAAAATAAATACTCTGTGTCCCCATTCTTAGTATTAAGAGTGGCATATATAGCATACGCCTACCCTTCCTCTTGCACATAGTTTAAGAAAGTCTTTTAATCTTTAACTATAATGCGCGGTTAAGACTTCCGGTGTTAATATAAGGCTAAAGGCTAATTAATGTCTGGATTAACCTATTAAAGCCATAGGTATCCCAAAACAAGGTTATACCCCTTGATTTCTACGGCGCAGAAGCGCATCTTCTACGTGTCCCATAGACCATCACGGTCCTAGCTAGCCACAGAAAAAGTTTATTCCCTATAGCACGGAATCCAGTAGCCTCTAATGCTTTAAATAGTGCGCACCTGTAAGCCACTAAGGTCCAAATCCAATTCCTTTACTAGTAATTAAGAAATGAACCCTATAGTTGCGCCGCTGTCTATAAGGCAGTCTCACGTTACCCATTTATTATTGACTTAAATGGAGACGGGAACAACTATGCGGCAGCTTACTCCCTCCTTCTCTTACTGGCCTAGTGTGAGGGAGTAAAGATCTATTAGGCTCTCTCTTTTCCTAATTAAGCATCCTCTTACTTCTTCTATTAGCAAAAATGCTATATGTGGCCTTTCTTACCGCAGTTATAACAGCTATGTAACTCTTAGTTCTATAGTTTCTGCCTATTATTATTCTGGGGTTAACTAGCGTTACTCTAGGGTTGTAAAGCCTACTCGCGTTGTCCTTCCGCAGAGTGGTTAGGTTAGGATCTGCCCCTTTTGTTAAAGCTAGGTCTAGTTCTACGCTCTTTATCGTTAGCGTCTCGTTCCTTTCGCTTCCCTAAATAGTCTCTTTTAGCGTTCTTAATCCAAGTAGCTTTAGAGATAAGCTTTTCTTAAGAGGTAGGAATTTCCCCCTTCTCCTATATAGCCTGTTAAATCTTAGGTTGTAACTTGGCAAGTAGCTAATAGAGTTATATAGCGTCGTCCCATAAGTCTAAGTAGGGTATATTGTCTTCTAGCTCTTTTAAGTAGTTTATAAACTGGACTACACTCTAGCCTTCTCGCTGTTTTGTATTATGGTATCGCTAGTTATAATCCATCCCTTAATTAGTAGGGTCTTGGACCTAATCAACTAACCAGGACTTAAGTTTGCTGAATTTAAGGGGTGTGGTAAGTTTCTTCTTATAGCGTGTCCATAAACTCTTAACGGTGCCACGTAGGAAGGTAGAAGCAATTAGTGTCTAATTATACTTATTAGAGTAACATTTCGGATCCAGCCGAAACTTAGTTTTGCATTAACGGATAAAATAATTGCAGTTCCTAAGACTATTACTATTATACTTATTAGGTTCCTTTATACGGAATTTAGGTTTATCTGACATTATAGCATAGTATGGCGTTGCCCCTTTAAGTCCGCTTTGTGTCTAGGGTGTCTATACTTCTCCCAATTGTTCTTATAATTGTCCTTAGTAGTCTTGATGTGCTTATCTTAATCGTATCTCTAACTCCTTTGTCTTTTGTAGGGTCTCGCGTAGCGACCACTCCGATGACTCCCTAGCGGTGATCGTTCCTGAGGGTCTTGGAAGGTTAGATAGACTAGCCATAGCTTCCTAGTCTACTCCTTCGTAAATAGAGGGAATGCGCTCCTTTGGAGAGACTCTCTAAGCCTCTTAAGGTAAGGGCGTTGCTTTATAGGGTAAAGGAGTATGGCCTATTATTGTTGATTAATAGCCGTACGTTCCTAACGGATTATAAGCGATTAGAATTGTAAGAGGCTAGCCTAACTGGAACGTATAATTATCTAATCGACAGTGTTATAAGTAAGTAGAAGGTAAGTTAAAGGTAAGTTAAAGGTAGAATGAGTTTTACATATTGAAGGATAAATGCTTCTAACCACTTCCATTTAGAGACTAATCGCTGGTTCTTCTCTAGAGGAGAACTAGCTTCCTATATAACCCTTCTAAGACACTAGTAAAACCTTTCGCCTCTATCTGTCTAACTATGTCTCTTCTAGAACATTTATGGGACGTAGGCAGGACATTAATAAAACCTCTTACTGTCTCATCTGATATGTACCTCCTGGGGGATTCCGTTACAGGCCCCTTCTCTATAGGAGTACTATAAAAAGACAAAAGATACTATAAGTCTATAGTCCCTTAAAAACGGACTACTAAAGCATAAGGAATGGCTAGTAGTAGCTAAGAAACAGAACTTATGGACTTGGCTTATTACTAAAGCATATACTTAGATCTCTATAGCCTACCCTAGAAAAGGTAAGACTTCTATAATTATTAGTAACTGTTATTACTAGCCTAGAATAGTTATAGATATTAATCGCTATGTATAAAACTATAACAACTGCTATAAATCTATAAATCTATAAGATAAGACCCTAAGACTATTAAAACCACTCCTAATACTAGAGCGCCCTTAGTAGTATATCTCTATAGACGTTTATAAGCTATCTATAGACCGTAATGGATATAATATAGCTATAGTTATAGTTAACCGTTTTAGCAAGCGCCTATTCTTAATCCCTTACTATAAAAATATTAATACTGAAGAGGCGGCCTAACTATATATCTACTATATCTACTAAATTTATAGACTACTAGATACTATTATATCTAATTATAGGCTATAGTTTATATTAGCTTTTTAGAATAAGTTTACCTAAATCTTAGGCATTAAGCTAAAGCTTTTTATAGCATACTATCCCTAAACTGTAACGGGACTAGCCCAGTTACAGTAGGAATGTCTTAGTGAAACACTTAATAGATAAATTCCGACGCTTTAATTAAATTCTGCCAAATTCTGCCAAGTTAATTAAATTCTGCTAAATTCCGCCAACTTAATTAATTTCCACCAGTTTCCACCAAATTCCACTAATATAATGGAATTTGGTTAAAACCTGTTAAAATCCGCATGGGCTTATGCCCACGCGTCTACTGCTGTTGGTTACACAAGGGGATATCACGTAGCTACGGTTCGTAGATAGTATGATGGTTGTTCTTCTTTTTGATAGGAATGAGGAAAGGGGTAAGGAACTTAAGGTTCCTCACCACGCTAGGGCCACGTCAGCACGTAACGGCAATATGCCTGGCATAATGGCAGCTTGCCTCATTCCCGACACTAGCAACTCTTCTTTTTGTGGTTGCCATCTATATATAGACAAACAGACAGGATGCGACAATACTAGACAGTGTACAACAATACTAAACAATATGCGACAATACTAAACAATATGCGACAATACCAAACAATATACAACAATACCAAACAATATGCGGCAATACCAAACAATATGCGACAATATGCGATAATGCGGCAGTTGGCAGATAACGCAAAGACGGGTAGGCCGCTAAGGCGCTAGTAGTAAGTGAGCTAATAGCAATTTTCTATCCCGGGGATGGAAAATCCTGATTGGCTGGTTTAAGTTAGGGTTTATAGAATATTATACTCCTACTCCCTTTTAACCTAACCTTTAACTTATATATATAGAGTATTTGTGTTAACAAATGTTTCTAGAGCCTTATTTGGGTTTACCTTTGTTATTACGTCTACTAGGTTATCTTAACCGTTAATCTATTAAATCTTAAAGAGTTCTCGCCGTTTGTAGAATTAATAAAGTGCTATAATATTAATTATAAGGCGCTTCTCCTTCGTAGTACCAAGCTTAACTAAGCACTTATAAAGGGAGTATAAATCGGTGTATACAATTATAGGGATAATAGGAAGTTCGAGTTAATCTATAATTATCTTTAGGGTAGTTCTAATTGTAATTGCTATATTAACTCCGCTAACTATTCTATATATCTCTAACGCTAAAACACTTTGGGTAACGCGCTTGCTCTTAGTTAAGCTCCAATAGATAAGGTTGCTATAGATTATAAAGTCGTTCTCTCTAGTAAACTTGTTTATAATAATAATCTTATATCCTAGCTAGGAGCTAAAATCTTTATTGTTTATAAATAATCCATCGACAAATATAAAGAGCTTAGCGGTGGGAAGATTAATAGGCACATAGTATAGGCCCTGGTTAAGATGGTTTATTTACTAGGAAAGGCATTTATTTAGGGCAAGAACGTCGTCCTTAGTTGGTTCCTGGTATTAGGCGGTAATAGAGAGATCGAATAAAGCCTTAGGTTAATAGATAGAAGCAATATAAGCTCTACAAGCGCGTTACTCTATATATCCTTGCTTTAGAGAATTAGCGTTAATAACGTTAATCTTCTTACCTTGACCCTTCTGGCGCAGAGCAATAGAATCCTTATTTAGGGAGAGGATGTATCCGTTAAAGAGTAATAGTATTGTTAAACTAAGCTTTTCCTTTAGCTTTGCTATAAGATTTACCTTTACTAGCTTGTCTTCTTTAAGAGCTAAGAATTGGTTGTCTCCTAAGATAATTATATTATCAGTTTATATGCTGACGATTCCAAATAGAGTTCCCATAGTTATAATAAGGAAGTAGGGATTGAATATAGAAGTAGTTATTAAAAGCTTCTCTTTATGGTGCTTACTATAGGTAGCCCACTAGTGAGTTCCTGCCTCTGCGATCCTATATAATGGCTTGAGCACAACTATGATCGTATCTTTAGGATACTAGTGGCAAATTTGCTCTGGAAGGTATGCCAATATTAAGCGCTGAAGGTGCGTCTCTGATTAGGTATAGGCTTAAGTAATATCTCGCAAATAAACCGCCATTCTATTCTTTATTAAGGAGGGAGCTAGCGTAATAATAACTCGCTAACTAGCTCGTTAAATTATAGGAGACTATATAAGAATTACCTCTTTGCCATCGTCGTTGTAGCCTTAGATAACAAGCCTTAATTTCTTAAATGGGGCGTTAATAGCTTTGCCCTTAATTTCGTTAACTATTCTTAACTTAAAGATGCGAACTCTATTAAACTTAGTAGGGTTATACTTCTTAAATTTAAAGACTTCTCTTATAATAAGACCTTTGATCTCCTGCTTGTTAGATACTTAGAAAGGAGCTTCTGGAGTTATAATATAACCTTCCTTTTAGAGCTGTTTTGCGAGTTCGAAGTTATCCTTCTCCTTAGCTGTTATAAAGGCCATTAATAACTCAACTCTATTTTCAATAGTGGTAATAAATTGCTCTTTAAAATTAATAAGATGTTGGCGATTTCGTGATCCCTTTGGGCGACCTCTACCGCGTCATAGTTGTGGCGCATCTACTAATATTATATTGGGATTGTAGTCGCCTTCTAGAGCATGTTAATTGTGGTTCTCCTCTAGGGCATCTTCTAGGGCATCCTATAAAGGCTTAGAACTGTTATCTTTATAGTAAGGCTTAATAACAGTTAAACGGAATTAAGTGGGTCTATAAGGCATCTAAATAGTGCAAGTCTGGCTATTAATTGCAATAAGTTAATATAGGCCTGACCATTCTCCCTTTTTACGCCATACGCGTACCTTAGACTGGAGTGGCAGATCGAGCGTAGTTAAGGTGTTTGGGCCATTTCTCATTCCTAGTGCGTTATTGACTTGGCGTATAGCGTAGAGATGTTGTACCTCCTTTATTGCCTTACAAATAGCCTTAGCTCGTTACACAACGGAGGGAGATAGTAGAGAATCGTTAGTTATTCAAGGGTAGGCGCTGAAGACTAGTAATGTAGGTACAAGTCTATCCGGGCCAGTAGAATCGTTAACAGCTTTAATAGCTATTTATAAGGTAAGTTCTTTACTAGCGTCCTCTAGTTCTGAAGAGATAATCTTATATGCGCGGCGTAATAGCGTGTGATATCGCTCCACTTTTCTGACACTATTATATGCCTTAACAGGGACTTCCTTAACCTCGATTGCTATTGCCTTTATTTATTATTAAAACTCTGTAGATAAGAAGTTCTTTCCTACATTGTAGACGATTTGATTAGGGGGTCCTAGGTAGATATTAATCTAGCATAACTAAAGGGTATCCCATGTATTCCTAGCTGATATATCCTTTAAGAATCGTGTGGCTTGGAAGGAGGTTAAGAAGTTAACAACTTAGAGTACTGGCTTGCCGCTAAGATACATAACGTCGACGATGATATAGAAGTTGAAGTCGTAGTTATCTTTAAGGGTGAACTTAAATCGGCTAGGGGACTTCTGGTTTATTTAGCAGTAATGGCAGTACTTTATAAGATGCTTAATTGCCTTAACCTCAACTTTATAGCCTGCTTGCTGAAGAACCCTAAGCAATCGATAAACAGATAGGTGGCTAAAACGACGGTGTAGTTAGCGTAATTCTAACTTAGTTAAGTGGCTCTAAGCAACACTCTTTTCTAGTTAATAAAGGAGCAACTAGGGGTAACCCTACTTGCGCACAACGGGCACCCAATTGTCTCCCTAAATAAGTATATTCTTAAGGTTGTTAAGCCTAACGCTTAACTTATCCATATCTTTAATGCAAAATAGAAACGGAGTGTTTGTAGGAATAATATAGAAAGTGATATATTCTAAGGGGGTTTGGACCCTAATTGTACCAAGAGAGATTATAGTACCTTTACCAAAGCGAATCGTATGTTGGCCTACTGTTAATTGGTTAATCTAAACAGAGCTATTAAGCTGCTAAAGGGCTCGAACTTAAGGTTCTCCTACTATAGATACTCCTATGGCTCTAGTATCCGGTATAATACTATGGAAGACGTTCGCCAAGTATCTATTATTAAAGGAAAACGCGGAGCTCTCCTTTGGCTCGTTAAAGATATCTAACTTCGTAATAAAATGGAGCATAGATTGGTTATTAAGAACAGTGACAGTTTATGTGCCATTTACCTTACCATACTCAGTAAAGTATTGGTTAGGAGAGTAGTCCTCAATTTCCATATCTATAAGGAGCTGTTTAACCTTATTAACCTTACCCTTAAGGTCTTCTACGCCTTCGTATTAAACCAGGAAGCTTTAGAAGTAGGCCGCAGTGACCTCGCAATTTCTGACGTTTCTTATACTCTGACGGAACTTATTATATACCTCTTTTCGTTTATTAAGGGAGTGTCTAGTTAACTAGCACTTTGGCTTTTTATAAATATAGCACTTCTTCTAGTAATTACTTTAAAATGAACCTCCACGAGGACCTCCACGGTTGCCTTATAGTTAATGTTAATTATACTCTCTTCCATATTCCCTACCACGGCCACCATATATTTGATCAGTCCAGTTGTGATCATATTAGTTGGGAATACTTATTTGGGTAGGGTTTTTGGTATAGAGCTATTGAAATTCTTGTGTTCGCATCACAGTACCTACGGCGGAGCGTAGCTTAGTATATACTCCTTTAAACGTATCCGTAGGTTTATATAGCGCCAAGTTGCACTTAGGAACGCCATGGCATGCTAAGATAACCTAGTCCCTTAGGCTGTTCTCATTTTAGTAGGTTTTGGTAAGGCTATATTAGATTTTCTGGAGTTTATTAAAGAGTAGTTAAAGGCACTCTAAACGAGTCTTTATTGGGTTAGAAGCAATAACTCTCTAAAACATAGTCTCTCGCTATTTGGATATATAAAGTTGGCGATTCTTATTAGTCTTAAAGTGGGCTCTGGTAAGCTAAAGCATTATATTAAAGCTATAGTTTTTACCCGTAATATGGTCGTAATAGAATGTTACTGCCTGTCCCTTTAACATAATAGAGAAAGCGTGATGGTACTAGTGGCATTAAATTCTGACCTTATTGCAACAGTTATAAAAGACCTATAGTTTTGCTCTGAGTATATTATATAGTTCTCCTCTAAACTTCTTCTCTTTGTCTGAATATACCTTTATCAGATTCGTGACTTCTCGTAGTAAAGGCTTACCGGTTAGCTGGAGTAGAGGAGGTAGAGGCGGAGCAACTCTAAGTAGGAGGGCACCTCTAGGTGGGAGAGTAGCTTTAGGTGGGGGGTTAGTGTTCTAGGGGTTTTAATACGAATTAAAGTTACCTTCTAAAGAATATGGGTTGTTTTTAGGTTTCCGTAGTTAACGTATAATCTTAGCTTCCGTCTATATTGGTTCTTCTGTACTAGTAATAACGGCCTAAATATTACTAGCAATTGGGTTACTATTTTTAGCAACATATACCCCATTCCTATAGAGGAAGTCTTAAAAATCCTAAACAATATTAATGTTGCCAAGTGCCTAGGTATCAGTAGTCCATCCTATAAAATCCTCCCTGAAATACTCCCATAGTTATAAATTGGCGTAGCATTTATTTCGGTAGAATATAATATGGTATAGGAGAAAGCCGTTAACTTATTTTGTGGTATAAGTTGTTATATTAAAGGCGAATTCGTCCCAATCTTTATTAATAAGTTTCGCGTGCTTAGCTACCCCTAGTGGTAAAGAGTCTTTCCAGTTATTTAAAGTAGGCGTAGCCATGTTTTTAGAGGGAGGGAAGTATTATTGGTGTAGGGATTGTCGTTTGGTACGCGTTTGTAATATATATTTGTCATTTGGTACGCGTTCGTGGTTTGGTACGCGTTCGTGATAAGAATTTGCGATTGTGGGGCTTAGAACCAGTTCTGGCCTTAAATTACAAAGACTTGTAAAGCGTGTTGTTCTATATAATAGACGCAAGAATCCGTAATCTCAGAAAGGCTCAGGACTAGTTCTAGCCTTTTAGATCCTTAGATTCGTGGAAGAGTTCTATTTAAGGTTTAGGACCAGTTCTAACCTTAAAAGACAGCTTCCTCTAGCACGAGTAGCACTAGTACAGTGGCTCGTCTCTTCTTAGTAATACCTAGCTGTTCTATGGTATAACAGTAAAGTTAACCACTGATCAGTGTTGGTTATATAAGGGGATATCACGTAGCTACGGTTCGTAGATAGTATAATGGTTGTTCTTCTTTTTGATAGGAATGAGGAAAGGGGTAAGGAACTTAAGGTTCCTCACCACGCTAGGGCCACGTCAGTACGTAACGGCAACATGCCTGGCGTGACGGCAGCTTGCCTCATTCCCGACAGCTGCTAAGACCCTAAATATTTAATTACACGTTTTCTATATTCCTTTCTCTTCTTTATATAACGTCTTATACTCTACAAGAGCTATATACCCTTAGATTTAGATAAAATTTATATTGTTCCTTTAAATCTTCCCTAAAGCCTCTTCGCGCCCTTATATTACGTTATGTTAAAATAACTACTATTAAAATGGCAAATGAACCTAAATCCCTTTTAATAACTATGAGTATTATAACCCTAGTTAGGGAACAGTTAACTATAATATAATAGTCCTTTACGGACGCCTTAGCTTAGTAGTGGGCTGCACTAAAAGCCCAGTACTAGCAATTAATGGAAGCACTCTGTAAAGAACTTCGTAACGTTAAGGCATTTACGCTATAGACCCTAATAGCAACACCTATAAACAAGATTGAAATAATAGTACCTAAACCTAACCCGTTAAATGCAAACACTAAACTAGTAATGGTAGCTTAACCTACACTTATAACAAACCTAGCACTTACTATAAAATCTAAAAAGCTCCTTAATCCTCTAATGTTTAATAGAAACCAAAATAACCTACGTCCTTTTATAACTAAGCTCCGTCTTAAACTCTTAATAAACTATAATTAATACCCCACTAAGGCTAGCAAGGTTAGCTATAGAATGTCTTATTTAAATAAGGACGCTATATAAACCATAGATCTATTCTTCTACAATAGCACTTTTATTAATTTTAAAACCTTTGTCTCTTTGCTAGAACAAACGTATAATAACACCAGCCGTAAATATACAGCTGTTGCCAAACTTAAAAACCTATAATAATAGAACCGAGACTTTACCAGCATCTTTTTAGAATTTTTAGGCCTTATTAGTAAGCTAGATTAGAATAAAGCCGCTAGAGTTACTGCCCTTTAATAAGCTATTTTAGATAAGATTAGAGCCTAGTTAATAGGTAGAGAACTGCTAAAAAACCTGTCCGAATTTGCTATAATATGTTAACAAATTAATAAAGACCTTTAATATAATAAACAGACTTATTCTCTAAAGTTAACTATACCTTATGTTTAAAACTCTATAAAACCGGTATATGCTCTAAGGCGCGATCCTTCTCTAAGACCTAAAAGCCCTATATATAACCCTATAGACCTTAATGCCACCTAATCCTATGCACCCTTAGGAACTAATAAACAAAGAACTTAAGCCACAAATAGAGAATGCTTTGGATGCGGTAAAAAAGGATATATTTAAGAGCATTGCCAAACTCACCCCTTTAAAAAGGTCCGCTATAGTTTCTCCCGTTCCTTAAGTCGTACTTATTCCTTAAATTATACCCACTCTATAAATTATACTTGGACGTTACAAAGTATCTTACCTTTAGTTAACTTGGAAAACAAATCATCCTAAGGCTAAGTTATGCCTTAGGATAAAAAGTGGAAGAGTATAAGTGTCTAAGCTCTTCTAGTGCTAATATACGGCACAACTCCCTTAATATACTTAACGAAATTTAAATATTTAGAAATTAGAAGGAGGTATAAATCCTAATAGACAGTGGAGCCACTAGTATAGGCTTTATTAATATAAACTATATAAAAACTTAACGCCTAAAATTAAAGAAACTTAATAAGCCTTAAGGCCTATAAGGCTTTAATAGCAAACCCTTAATATATAGTGAAATAACATACTACGCCCTAGTGAAAATAAGGATAGGTAAACACCTTAAATATGTTTCCCTGTTTGTAATACCCTTAAAGTAATATAAAGTTATACTTAGATATAGATGGCTAAAGCGACACAATCCCTTAATTAGTTGGGTTAAAGAAATGCTAAAGTTCCATATAACTTACTGCTAAAGTTATTACTTAAAAAACTATATGCCCTATAAATATGCATATAACTATTCGAATTTAATATAATATAAATTACCCTTACTATAAACCTTAAAATAAGATGATAAAGCTATAACTGCTAATTATAGCAAAGAATGCGAAGATGTTTTATTAAAACCTTTTAAATTTTATATAATACAGGCCGCACCTTTTATTTTGTTAGTAAAAAGACAAGATTATAAAATCTTTACTATAACTATAGAAGATATTAAGAAAGCACTAGGACCAAAACAGTATATTAATCCTTAACCTTTTGTACCTAAAAAGTACCATAATTTAATTAATAAGTTTAAAAAATGATTTATAGACTAACTAGCCCTATACTAAGATAAGCACGATTTTAAAATTGAACTTAAGCCCGGCATAACACTAAAGTTTGGTCCGCTATATGGTATATTATAAGAAGAACTGCTTGTGATGCAATAATACCTTAATGAGCATTTAGAAAAAGGATTTATTCGCCCTAGTTAATCTCTATTTACCTTACCTATACTATTTATTAAAAAGCTAGGAGGAGGCTTAAAATTCTATGTTAATTATTAAGCTTTAAACGCAATTATGATTTAAAACTAATATCTAATTCTCCTAATTTAAGAGACGCTTAACTGCTTAGTGAAAGCACGGTACTTTATAAAGCTTAATATAGTTGCCGCCTTTAATAAAACCTGTATATATAAAGGAGATAAGAAGTATATAGCTTTTTGTATATAATGGGGACTCTTTAAATACCTAATAATGCCATTTAGCGTAAAGAATGGTCCTAGTACATTTTAGCAATATATTAATAATACACTTTATAAATTCCTTAATATATTTGTTACTATATATATTAATAATATATTAATCTACTTAATCTACTTAACCTTGCTTTCTAAATATTAGAAATACATTAAAATGGTCCTTAAACGCCTATAAGATATAGGCCTATAATATAATATTAAGAAATGTAAGTTCCACGCGTCCAAGGTTATATACTTAGGCTTAATAATATCTTATAATGGAATTAAAATGGACCCTAAGAAAGTTGCCGCAATTATAAACTAGGAAAGCCCTAGCAATATATAAGACATTTAAGGATTTCTAGGATTTATAAATTTCTATTGATAATTTATTAACCACTTCTTAAAAATTGCCTAGCTATTAGTAAACCTAATAAGGAAGAATATAAAATTTAAATGGACCGCCAGATGTAAACGAGCTTTTAATAATTTAAAATATTGCTTTATAACTGCTCTAATTCTTACTTACTTTAACCCTAACCTTAAATATACCGTTAAAACTAACTTATCTAATTATACGCTAGGGGGAGTGTTGTAGTAATATAATAAGAATGGTAAACTATATCTAGTAGCCTTTCTCTCTTAAAAACTCGCCCCTACTAAATTAAACTATAAGATATATAATAAGGAACTACTTATAATTATTAGATGCTTTAAATAATGGCATTCTAAGCTAAAAGGATTGTTGTTTCTAATACATGTGTTAATAGACCATAAGAACCTATAATACTTTATAACTATAAAATAACTAATATAGCGCCAAATTTATTAGGCCAAATACCTCTTATAATTTAACTTTAAGATTATATATTAACTGGGCAAACTTAATTAAAAGCCTAACGCATTAATATAATGATTATAGGACTTACCTGTAAACGCTTTAGATAAATGGATTATAAATTAATTATAGATCTTACTGCCCCCTAAGCATTTTAAAAAACTATATCCTATATTTCTAGATATGGAACTTAACAGAAATAAATTAGAAGTTAATAAATAGGAAATAGAAATTAATAAGCTAATGGAATACAAATATAAGAATAATATATAGATAGTAGATGTAATAAAGGCGATTTAAACTAGAAAACGATAGCATAAGAATATTATACTCGCTAAATACGAAATTTAAAATAATTAATTATACTATTAATAGAAGATAGTAGTTCCAAATTCCAAACCCTTATAATTTAAAATACTTAAATTTATATATAACTCCCCTATGGCAGGACATCCTAGCTATATAAAAACTTATAGGATTGTTTAATAAGCATATTACTAGCCTATAATGCATAACTATGTACGAAAATACGTTTAAGTATATAGAATGTGCGTGCGTGGAAAGACCTCTTATATAAAGAAGTAAGGAGTACTTTAACCGCTACTAATTCTAATATAAAGATGGCGTGACATCTTAATTAACTTTATAGTTAACTTGCCTAGCAGTAACGGGTTTATAAATATTATAGTAGTAGTTAACTGTTTTATAAAAATGCGATATATAATCCCTATAGACTTAATTAATATAATATTAGTAGCTAAATGTTTTGTTAGGCACGTCTTTAAGCTATATAGACTTCCTAACTTAATAATATCTGACTATAGAAGCCAGTTTGTTTTAGATTTCTAGTAAGCTCTATATAAATAGTTAAGTATTTAAATATAACTCTTAACTGCATTTCACCTAAAGATAGATAGTTAAACTAAAATTGCAAACGTGATTATAGAATAATACTTATAAATATACTGCTCCTACCTGTAAGACAACTAAGAAAAATGGCTGCCCTTAGCTAAGTTTACTGCGAATAATATAATAAATATATTAACGGGTGTGATACTGTTCTATACAACCTATAGATAAAACCCTTAACTTAGATTTAAACTATAACCTAAAATTAATACAACAGGACTGTTTGAACGAGTTCGAACAGGAATTTGTGGTCGCAATTACGTGAGCTAAGCGAGCTTAGGAAACCCCTTAAATTCTACCTCTTTATGTACGATTAGAAGAGCAAGTCACCACCGTCTAAATGAGCATACGATACTATACGTATTTCGTGCCCCTAGACACGACTCACTTATACCATTAAATTGGTACCGACACTGATCAGTGAGCGCGCACAGATTAGGAGATACGCACTTGCTTGGAAGACGTCCAACGCTCCACCTTGTAAGCCCCTATTTCAGTTAAAGAGAATTAAAGTACTCTAGATTTGGAAGACGTCTGACGCTCCACCTTACCTAGAATTACCTTGAATCTACCCTGGTTTTGGAAGATGTTTACGCTCCACCTTAATTAGAGATATTGACTACTGTACCAGTAGTTAACGCGACCACGTTAAGAATATGATCACACCAAGAACGCGACCACTACACCCTACTAAAATACCCCGGCCTCCTCTCTGACCCCTTACGGAGACCCCCTACCCTTTTGCGAATCGTTACGGATATCAACCGCCCTTACGGACCACCATAAGACCTCTTCCGCCCGCTACGTACTACACTATGCTACACAGTATGGCAGACATTAGTAAGCAAGTCGATGAAGGTTAAAGAAAGTGGAGGTAGGGAGTCGACATTAAGTCCATACCTAATGTTAACGACTATATTAAGTTCAAAATCCTTGAATATAGATACTTTGAGCTTATAAACAATGACCTATGGGAACAATACCAGGAAGACTTTACGGACTTTACGGAAGCTACTTTTAAGGTCTGCGACTTTGCAGTTATTTACAACCTATAAACCCTTTTACGTTACCAAGGCGTATGGGTTAAGAAGGATAAACGGGTTACTATTACACGGTCCTTGTATAACACAATACATAAGAAGGACCAAACGGAATGGACTAAAGAGGAAGTCCTAGACCATATTAATACTAATAGATTCTTTACCTCTTGTAAACTTAACTAGATCTTTATAGGACCTTCAATACTTACAAATCCACTATTGCCTGGAGAAATAGGACTTTTGCCATATACAACGTCACATTCCCAACTTGCCCAGCGGCCTACCCAGTAGCAGTATACCCTATAGCAGAACGGTTCCACAGAATGTTCTAGGGGGGTGGCTATACCAAAGGAAGAGCTGGACAAGACGTCAAAGGAAGAGACTATTAAAACGTTAGATGAGGACAAGACTTAGGTAGACTCCAGTGGAAATCAACAAGTGGACTCTGGTGGAAATCAAGATCAAGCTCCACCCACGCAAGCTCCGTCCGCGTAAGCTCCACCTACGCAACCTCCGTCTGCACAAGCTCCGTCCGCACAAGCTCCGTTCGTACAAGCTCCGCCTACGCAAGCTCCACCCGCACAAGCTCCGCCCGCGTAAGCTCCGTTAGCGTAAGCTCCACTAGCTTTACCCTCTTCGTTAACTAAAGCCAAGGAGCCACGGCAGCCAAACTTATACGAACCTCCGCAACCTGCCCAGTAATCACTGCCTACGGCAACCGCCTCTACCCTCCCCCTAGTAACTGCTCCTACCCTACCTAGTCCTCCTCCCGCCCAGTATCTTTACCCTAGTACTGCCAATACCAACCCCAACATGCAGCTGCATATGGACCAACCTACGTATAACCCCCGCCTTCCCTAAAACAAGACCTCTACAAAGGCAGAGCAAAACAAGCTACACAAGGCAAAGCCTACGGCTAAGGAGCGTAAGCAACCTATGGTTAATACACCACCCCTAGGGGCGCATATTATGTCTATTTGCCAACTAAAGACCTTATTCGATCTACCCTTTGCTGCCCAGTCTTTAGCCGTTGTATGGGAGAAGGAATACCCTAACTAAAGAGCATATACTACCTTCTTTACGGACCGCCGCTATTACCAGCAGTACTAAAATCTACCGCCTATACCACCGTTTCGGCCACCTATTAGCCAAAAAGCCGTTCTAAGAGCCTACTAGGTTATTACGGACGAGTGCAAGGGTATTTAAAAAGAACTGGCTTTACAGATAGCCGTAAAAGCTGTTAATAATACCGCTAGCCCTAACGGACTAGTACCCACCCTCTTGGTTTACAGAGCCTACCCAAGGATAAGCAACCTAGACCCTCCTACCCTACCTATTATGGATTAAGCAGCTACAATACGGAAGGCAATGGCTGAAATGGTTAAGCTATAGGTCACTAAACGGGTAGAGAGAACGGGAGACAAGATGGTATAAGTTCGGTTAATCAGGGCACGTTCGTTTACGGCCTATTAGAAGGCCGTATGGTTCATTTACGGCCCGTTTAAAGGCTGTATGGTCCATCTATAGTCTGTTAGAAGGCTTTATAGTTCATTTATGGCCCGTCAGAAGGCCGTACAGTTTATTTTATGGACCGTAAGCAGGACTTACGGCCAGCTTAAAGCACCGTTTAGAAGACAACCAAAAAGGCACTCCAAGAGGGATTTCCTATATATTTCCTCTGTTTTACAGTTTCATTTCTTATATATTTCTTTTGTATTTTATGGTTTTATTTCTTATATATTTCTTTTATATTTTACGGTTCTATTAAAGCAATTACGGAGGCTATACATAAGTGGTTACATTTTTCAAGTACCGCTAGTGTTTGAACGAGTTCGAACAGGAATTTGTGGTCGCAATTACGTGAGCTAAGCGAGCTTAGGAAACCCCTTAAATTCTACCTCTTTATGTACGATTAGAAGAGCAAGTTACCACCGTCTAAATAAGCATACGATACTATACGTATTTCGTGCCCCTAGACACGACTTACTTATACTATTAAATTGGTACCGACAAGGACCTATAATTAAATGGATCCAGTTAATTAACGCGTATAACTTCGCTAATTAAATAAAGCATTTAATAGAACTATTATAAAGTAAATTAATGTACGTTTAAACGTTATAGGAATGGTATGTAAATAAAGAACGAGCCCCTGCATAGGACTTTAAAGAAGGTAATATGGTTTACCTAAATATATAAAACCTAAAGACTTAACGGCCCTTAAAGAAACTTAATTGGAAGTTTATAGGCCTATACTAAATTAAAAAGAAACTAAGCCTATACGCCTATAAGCTTAAACTACTAACTAAGATAAAAATACACCTAACGTTTTATGTAAGCTTACTGCAACCCTTAAAAGATAATCCTATAACTCGCAAAGTGCCACCACTACCTCCTGTAATTGTTAACAATAGTAACAGTTCTTACTTTATTAACTTAATTAATAATATATAATAGAAAACACGATTTAAATAATTTAAACTTCTTATTAAGTAGGAAGGATATAAAACATAAACCTAGGAAACCTATAAATAGATTAAGGCTGACGCGCCTTCTCTAGTAAAAGAATTCTATAAAGACTATCCTTTACGGCCTACTCTGGCTAGATAGACATAATATAAAGGCAAACAACTGCCACCTAATATAAATACACGAAACATAATAGCAGGAAACTCGAATTTAAAAAGAACTTGAAAAGTATTATAATATTTATAACACGGTTATATAACACGCAAGATGTTAAAGAACTTCAACCGCCGGTTAAAGTTATCTAATTAGTCAGATTTGCCTTGCTAAGACCGCCACCCGGCGCTAAAATACAACCTATAATAAAATTATAAATTCTTAACTAAGTTAAATTATTTTAAACCTTTGGCTAAAGGGGGGGGGTACTGTAATAGGACTAGCCCAGTTATAGTAGGAATGTCTTGGTGAACACTTAACAGATAAATTCTAACGCTTTAATTAAATTCTGCCAAATTCTGCTAAGTTAATTGAATTCTGTTAAATTCCGCCAACTTAATTAATTTCCACCAGTTTCCACTAAATTCTACTAATGTAATGGAATTTGGTCAAAACCTATTAAAATCCACGTAGGCTTATGCCCACGCGTCTGCTGCTAAGACCCCAAATATTTAATTACACGTTTCCTATATTCCTTTCTCTTCTTCACGTAACGTCTTGTACTCTGCAAGAGCTATATACCCTTAGATTTAGATAGAATTCATATTGTTCCTTTAAATCTTCCCCGAAGCCTCTTCGCGTCCTTATATAAACAGACGGCTAGATAGAGATTATAAACTAGTATTTAGACCAGAGACTCTAACCCTTTATTAACTACTACCTCTAATAAACTACGCCTAGGCTACCCTACTCCATAACTCTATAGAATTTACACCTATCTAGCCAGAAATGGGGTATTTACCCTATATAAGCTTTAACTGGAAAAGACTAGAAAGGCCATAAACTATATATAAAAAACTATTTTATAAGGAAGCACGGCATTACGCTAAACGCTTAGAAGAATCCTAGAAAGTAGCCTATATAAACTTAAAAAAGGCCTAGAAATTAATAAAATAGTAGGCAAATAAGTATAGGCGTAAGCCTAACTTTACCGTAGGTAATAAGGTTTATGTTATAATAAAAACTAAAAATAAAACGGCCTAGCTGTAAACTAGACTATTAGATAGTAGGACTGTATAAGGTCCTTAAAAAGAGAGTTAACTTATATAAAGTAAGGCTCCTAGATTTAATTAAGGTCTACCCTATCTTTTTACTAAATAAGCTACAAAAAGCTATAAATAACCTATTACCTAGATAACAGAATAAACCACCTCTACTAATTTAAGTTAATAGTAATAGGAAATAGGAAATTAAAGAAATACTGGCCTGTAAACTTATAAGGGGAATACTAAAGTACTATATAAGTTGGAAATAGGAAATTAAAGAAATACTGGCCTGTAAACTTATAAGGGGAATACTAAAGTACTATATAAGTTGGAAAGGATATAATCTGGACCCTACCTAGTACCCCATATAAAATTTTATAGGTAGTCCCCACAAGTTATAAGAGTTTTATAGCTATTACCCTAATAAACCTAAACCGCCAGATAAGTAGATGGAATGCTAGCATAGTAAGAATAATAGGTTGCCTATAGAGTATAAAGACAAGAACGCCCCATAAGTGTAATACAGATATATAAAGCCTAAGGGTAGGCTTTTTCGGAGGGGGGGAGGGTAATATTACGGCAGAATATGGCAGAAAGCTGGCAGAATATGGCAGATTGTGGTTACGTGACTAGAGGATCTTATAAAACTTCGAGCGGCGCTTCCGTCCCTCCCCTTTCCTTTCTCTAGCTTTGGATCCTCGTTAATAGACAATTTAATTGTACAGGCTTGCGCGACCCTCTTGCCGTGCTCGTGCCTTGATTGACTAAGTCGCTAACAGTGTAATTTAATCAATGCGGCTTTAGAGACGCTGCCTATTTAGGACTATAAGAATGGCAGGCAGTATATCTAGAAGGGGTTAATTAAGAAGATAGACCTCTAAGCACAGTGTGAGCATTTTATAATGCTTCTTTAAATTTGGATAACAAACGCCGTCGAACCATAGCATAAGGCCTTAAAATACTTAATTGGCAAAGGAATGCTTTAAAAGATGAGCCTTACTAGATGCGCTAAGCACGTTAAAGTTACTGCAAAGGAGTATAAGGGGGTAACATGAGCGGGCCAGCTGCCCTCCCTGTTAGCGTTGGCGCGGTATTAGCCATATAAAGTATAGCTCTTGTAGTAATCTAATAATTTATAAGCAGCCGAAGAAGCTACGAGAGCACAACCTGGAGGTAATATAAAGTAATTGAAATACGAGATATAATATACATCTTAATATACATCTTAATATACATCTTAATATACATCTCAATATACATCTCAAAATGCCAAATCTTATACGCTATAAACGTGGCCACCATCCACCTCCAATGCTCAGCTATCCAGTTCTTCGAAATGTAGGAACCCGGCTCTCCTCGCGCGAGCGTGATATTGCATATTCTCTTAATCGCTATGCTGGTTAGACTTATGAGAAGATCGGCAGCTCTCTCGGTGTCTCTTGTAGTGCAATCTCTGCCTCCCTCTAAAAGGATACCTGGACCCCTTAAAAGCAGAGAGGAAGAAAGCTAAATATTAATACTCCAACAAGAAAGCGCCTTATTGCACATGTTAAGTTTAATCATTTCCGCCAACAAAAGCTATTTAAAGAGATTGCATTCCTAGAGGGCGTCTCTGCCTGCAAGCGATCTCTATATAAAGCCTTTAAAAAAGAGGGATATTTTCGCCATATTGCAATAGAGAAGCCCCTTATTACACCTAAACAATAAGAGGCTAGGCTAAAATGGGCCTATTCTCACCTTAAATGGACTCCTAAGATATGGGCAGCAGTAATATGGACTGATAAGGCATCTATTCGAACCGGTGGAGGCCAGATCTTTATTACTAGATGCGTTGAGGAGAAGTATTATATTAATTGCTATGTCCCTAAATTTAGGGGCTACTTAAGCCGGATAACTTATGGCAGCATCTCCTATAGGAATAAGGGGCCTTTAGTTATTTTTAAAAAGGACTAGTTGATTGAGCTTGGCTACAAGAAGAAGACAATAAATGGCGACGTATATTGTATCTATATATGCCCTAATATCAAGGCTTTTGCATGGGAGTTATGGCAAATACGATAATACCTGTGACGGCTCGAATCATTGAACAAATGTCTTGACGAAGACTTGAACAAATGCTTCTAAGGTGAAGCGAACGAATGCTGTATTACGAAGATATTAAGTTGAGGAGCAAGAGAAGGTGGTGAGGCTATGTCCATATACACATGCTAAGTAGGTGACGCGCCCCAGCGCCGTCACAATACCAGCCTATTCTTGTAGAAGATAATGCCTTAATTTACTCAGCAAAAGCAACCCGCCTAGCCTGGGAGCAGAATAGCATGATTGTAATGGAATGGCCGGCAAATTCTCCAGATTTAAACCCGATTAAGAATATTTGGAGGCTGTTAAAGGGGAGAATATAACATAGATTTCCTACAATAAAAGAGGAGGTTAGGAGGTACGCAGAGGAGGAATGGGAGAAGCTTGAACCCGAAGACTTTGAGAAGTATACTGGCAATATGAGGGAGCGCTGCCTTGCTGTAATTGATGCAGATGGGGGTCCTACAAAATACTGAATAAGTACTGTTTTTAATGTGGCAATGTGGCAATGTAAGCACTAGCAGGAAGCGCTAGCAGGGAGGGCAGCTGGCCCGCTCATGTTACCCCCTTGTATAATTAACGCCCGAGAGTGCTTGAACGAGGTAAAGACGGAAATATACTGAAAGAGGAGGATAGCTATCTCGGACATTCTTTTAATCGAATCCTGGTCTTTTGTTTAGCTAGTTCCCGCTGCAAGGCGGCCCCTGCGGCCCACCGAACGAAGCCCCGGAGCCCTAATGGCTGCTTCGACCCCTGAACGCGTATTAGCAACACCACCTCTGGATCCGCCAGCAGCTCTACTAAGACGCACAAAGAAACCGAGCGCGAAGGTGCTAGAGACCTAGCAGTCGCTAAGGACACGCTCTTAACGATCAGCACAGTTTAAATAGTAGATAACTGTACCACAAATCAGACTACAAGCTACGCAGCATATACTGCCTCTATTTCCTATAGTAAGAGTCTCTACTTTACCTGAACGTAAAGGAGGAGGCATTAATCATAACGAATTCTATTAACTTATTAAAAGCCTTAAAGAAACTATAGCACAGCAGAGCAATATTATTATAAGCCAAAATAGCATTATTAAGAGCATTAGAAATAACCTAGTAGATATTAAATCAGAACAGTAAAGCCTTAAAAAGCAAAACGCCGAACTCTAAAAGGCTATCCAGTCCTTATAAGCACAACCGAATACTCCCTTAGCTCTAATATAATTATAGGCGTTAGTAGCGGCCAGTAGAGGCATAGTAGGGTTAGAGATAACTTTACTATAAACGACAAGCGCCAGGAACTCTAAGGAACCTAACTGGCAGCTAGTAATAGACGTTAGCTATATAGGGTTAGAGGTAATAGAGAAAGTAGCTACTACTAAAGTAGTAAAACAAACCATTGTATAAGGTATAAAGGATGTTAATAGGCTTACGGGAGCTATACTTAAGGACTTCCGCGTATGGCGAACAAGCAATAACGTAAGTATTATTAAATTCTTGGTGGAAAAAGACAAAGAAGCTGCGTTTAGGCAGATAACTGCTTAATAGCTTAAGCCATATATCTCTAGGGCGAGGCTTGTTGGACCTAAGTGGTATATGGTTAAGGCGGACTGGGTTAAAGTACCTCTAGTAATAGACATTAACAGCGGAAAAGTGAGTAAGTTAGCTATAGAGCGCTTTGGGATAGAGAATGGTGTAGAGGTATGTATAATAAGATGGCTTGGGCAACTAAGGCCGCGCGGCTAGCACGCATTAGTAATTATTAAAGTGGTAATAAAGGAGGATATAAAGAAGCTGCTTACGTTAGACAACATATTATTTGGGGGAGGCGCGATTATTATATTACTATTTAAGGAGCGACGCACCCCTGTAGCATGCTATAAATGTAGAAGGTTTGGATATAGGGCTAGAGACTATACGCGACCTAACACATATAAAATGTATAGGCGGGAAGGCTATCTCTGGTATAAGACGGTTAATCTATACTGCGTAAACTGTTAGGGTCCTTACTAAGCCTTATACCATGAATGCCTAGTATATAGGAAAGAGATGGATAGGATTCTTATATGACAGCGCTATAAATAGAGAACTCCGGATTATCTAGGCGAACTTAAGGAAGTGTAGGGAAGCATAGCATACGCTATATAATGACGAAACGCTGGCGGACTTCTACTTTATTCTAGGCCAAGAGCCTTACTACTTTCTCTTGGATGGGGAAGTAGTACTGGCTGGCTTAAACCCCTAGTAGATAAGGTTTGTCCTAATAGACAGGAAGCAGCGGCATCCTTTAGTTAGGTTATATATTTAGGCATCTAGAGAGCTGGTAGCTATATAGCTGCAGGTAGATTTAGCAGATATTATAGTAGTAGTGGCGCACATTGGCTAAAGGAGACTTATAATTGTGTCGGTATATATTCCAGATAGATACTTAAGGAGAACTAAGGAGGAGAATCTAGAGGAGCTCTTTAGTAGGCTAGAGATAATCAACGGGCTAATCTAGGGTAAACTATTGCGCGACCTATATACCGAGGTAGTAATTATAGGCGACTTTAATTGGCACAATCCGCTATAGAGAGGAAGTTATATTAGTACCATATTAACGCAGGAAGAGAGCGCGCCAATTATTAACTTTATAGCGGACCGGTTACTCTAGAGCCTGCTTCTAGTAGGAGTACCTATATTTGAGAGCAACGTGGGGCGAATATTAATAATTAACCTTATGCTTGCAACCCTAGGCCTAGCGAGTAAACTAGCAAAGTGCGCCATTTAGGAGTATAAGTACGGGTTAGACTATAGAGCTATCTATACTAGCTTCTAGGTTGATATAGGCACGCAGAAGAGCTAGGAGAGGCTACTTATCAAAAATGCGAACTAGGACAAGATTTGAGAAGACGTGGAGTAATAAAAAGAGATAGGATTCCCTACAGAAGATATAGACGAAATGGTTAACTGCCTTAATAGGTAGGTTAATAAAGCCCTTAAAGCACACTGCTAGAGGGTTAAGCTATTACTATATATAAAAAGATGGTGGAACGAAGACCTTATAACGCTAAGGAAATTATATATATATTGGAGGAACAGGAATTTTGCGATGCGGAGGTAAGGAAGGGATGACCCTAAGCTACATGATGTCGCAGCAAGAGCGAAGAAACTCTTCTATAGGACTATTCGGCGATATAGGAAGCTCTATTAGGACAAATTCCTTGGTAATAGTAATAATATATAGAAAGCGTCAAAATACCTTAAACTATAGGCTATATCTATGTTCGCTAGAATACTGCTGATTAAGAAGGCTGGAGGATAGGGAGAGGTTATTATAGAGAACTATAATATTGTAAGAGAACTACTCCAGGTATTCTTTCCGGTCCCGCCACTATGCGAATAAGAGGAGGAAGCTATAACTAGCTATAACTAATTGCTGTAGGAGCCTATTGCTAAACACGAGGTCAAGGCAGCTGTGTTTAGGGCTAGCCTAGATAAGGCTCCTGGAAGGGACGGCCTACTGGCTAGGGTATAATAAGAGCTATGGCCTGTACTAAGCGGTAAAATTACCACTTTTTTTACTAAATTACTTAAGATAGGAAAAGTATTATAGGAATAGAAGGTAGTAAAGATTATACTATTATAGAAGCCGAAGCGGGGGGACTATATAGTAGCAAACAACTATAGACCGATCTCCCTTCTTCTAACGCTGGGAAAAGCACTTAAATTGCTGGTGGCGGAGAGGATAGCATACCTAGTGGAGGAACATAGCCTACTACCTAAGACATACTTTGGAGCTAGGAAGCAAAGGTCAACGATATATGCGCTATTGTATCTCTGCGAGGATGTATTTAGAGCATAGAGAGGAAAGAAGACACTATCTCTAGTGTTATTTAATATTAAGGGTGCGTATAATAATGTGGCTATAGAGCTGGAGATTAGGAGATTATGGCAGCGTTAGATACCTTAGACGATTATATAATAGGTGTAGGACTTTTATATAAACCGTTAAGCCTGTATCCTAGTTAATGGGTATATATTAGAGGTATAGGCGCTCCCGCAGGCGGGTCTTCCGTAGGGATTGGTACTAGCCCTAATACTCTTTCTGTTCTTTAACGCGGATCTTATATAAAGCATACCCAGAAATGGCAGCTCTATAGCCTTTATTAACGACTACTTGGTATAGGTTGTAGGCCCTAAGGTGGAGGAAAACACGTAGATTATCTAGGGCGAGATTATACCAATGCTTAAGAAATAGGAGAGGACTAGTGGAGCCCAATTTAAAGCGAAGAAAACGTTATTTATCTACCTTACTAGATATAAAGAAGCGGGTAGGGATGCTACCACGCCGCTTTAATTTAAAGGAAAAGGAATCCCCCTAATACAGAAAGTTAAAATCCTTAGGGTGATTCTTGATAAGGAGCTACGGTTTAAGGCATACCTAGCGGATAAGGTAGGTAAAGCTACTAAGGTGGCGCTAGCGTTGTGTAGATTAAAGGGACTGTAGTTTAAGAGTGTTAAGTAGCTAGCTAAGAGCTCGGTCCTACTAGTAGCAGACTATGCGTCGCTGATATAGTACCCGCTTGCGATATAAGAGTTAATATAGCTCCTCTAGTAGGCGCAGAGGATTATGGTATAAGCTATTATTAGGGGGTTCCACACCGTTGCTTTGCTAATAGCGGAGGTAGAAGCTGGCTTGCTTCCTTTTAAGTAAAGGCTGCGTAATTAGGCCATCGCGTTCTGGGTGTTAATTTATAAACTAGGCAAATTATATCCTTATTAGATAATTTAAAGATAGAGGCTCTGTAGACGGTATAGGTCGCCGCTCTAGAGAATAGTAGAGATGTGTGAGGATGTTTAGGTAAATGGGGTGCTAGAGGTTAAACCGTATATATGCCTGCCGTAGGTAGCTAAGCCTAATATAGTAATATGCAAGGATGAAGAGCATGATTAAGCTATTATTAAAGACTATAAGCTAGGGTAGGTTAATATATACGTTAATGCATTGGTTCGCAATAGTAAGGTAGGGGTTGGCGTATATGCTACGCTATCTAAAGTAATGCTCTTAAAAACGGTGGCGAGCTCTAATTAGGCTAATGCCTACCTTATAGAGCTTCTAGTAATTAGTAAGGCAGCTAAATGGCTATAGAACCCTATGTACACGGCTGTAGACTAAGTAGGTTTTCTAATACCTACTTCTAGTATAAGAATATTCTCTAACTTGCAATTAGCGTTGCTATTAGTATAGAGCTAGAGGGCTAGAGCCTACTAGGAAGTAGTTGCAGAGATCTTAAAGAAGCTTTGGGTAAATAATATTACGCTATACTGGATTCTAGGCCACTTGGGATTTATGGGAAATAAGAAGGCTGATAAGCTTACTAAAGCAGCGATAAGACTAGAGAGCGAGGAGCCACTATAGAGGAATGGCCTCCTATGGTACCTAGTAACGCAAGCCTTAAAAAGAGCCGAGATAATAATAGGACCACTTCTATTAGGAAGATCTAATACTAGCAAATTTATAAGGAAAATTAACGTAGTACTCTACCTTGGAAAGGCTGTAGGATTATACTAGTAGCTAATTAGCTCCAAAGCCGCTATTCTTACGTAGCTATGGACCGGCAAGTTATTTTTAAAGGAATATCTCCACAAAATTAATGTATTAGAGACGGTGTTATATAACTACAGGCTTATAGAATTAATATAGTACTTCTTCTTCTCTTATAGGAGGTGGGTATAGCAGAGGATTAAACTAAGAGAGTAGTATGGAGATTGGTTTGGGGATCTATTATATGCATTAGGAGGCTACTTATATAGACAAGAAGGAGGCAGGAATATTAACGGCCTAATTAAGCGCTAGAAGCTAGACATTAGCGTAGTTAAAGCTATAATTAAATTTGCAAAGGAGACTGGATGTTTATACTTAAGTATATAAGATATAGAAAGTATAGAAGCCGACGTTAATAAGCAAAGACTCTTAAGAATTCCTCCCTTAATTATCTAACTGAATATACCGCGAGCCTCCTCTATACGTGCCTCTACTGGTGCGTTGCTGATTAAGAAGCGTACAACGCTGGAATAGCCCTGCGGATATGAGGCGTTAAAAACTACTTACTTGGGCTTGCCTCTAAACTCCGACTTTCTTCTAATAGTAATATATTACTTTCCTTTATTTCCTTAGTTGAGTATAGTGTTAGGTAATGGATATATAGTTCTTATAGTTGACTTCTGAACTAGAGCAAGCATGTTAATGGCAGGAAGTATTTAGTTAGCGCTCTGTAACGGCCTATACCCTAAATGGTGTATAGCTATAATAGAATATACATACATATATATATACGTATAATTAACGCGCCCGTAAAGCAGAGCTTAATTTTTAAACTAAATGTCACCTAAAGGTAATAGAGCACCTATGGATGGAGAGTCTTCCTTATCTGGTTTAACTCTTAATTATTAAGGAGCTGTAGAAAGCTAAAAAAGTATGGGAGGAAGCTAATGATAGCGACGGGAGGGAACTTCTGGATGATGTTTGCTGCGACTGTATGTTCTACCGCAGCTATTAACTCCCCTGCCGCTATATTTAGACTAATAACTTTGCTTTTAGCTGCCTCCGTGATAAGGATTTTAAACGGTATAAGCTTATATGGGAGGACTGTGGGTACGAAACGTACTAGGGCGTTAATAAAGAGTATATAGCAAAGGATATTAACAACAACCTATTCGCCCCTATTCGCCGCCGGCTTAAGATAAGGGAGGCTTTAGAAAGTATTAAGGATTAGTAAGGTATAGCAGCAAGGGATTAAGCAGTTTATTAAGGATGAAGGGCTTCCTATTACAATTAATAAGATGTAACGTGTAGTACACCAGAAAATCTATATACAATTAATTCCTCATACATTTGAATAACCTCATATTTTGATGATGCTTGGTGAACCTAATGGATATGAGCGAGGAAGCCGCGTTCCCCGTTAATTACTATGGCGCGCCCACAGTAAACATCGGGGATCGGTGCTTGCGAAGTCACCGACGCATTAGGGAACGAGCATTGCGCGCCGCTCATGTAATTCTGCCCTTTACAGGGTCAGCGAGGTTCAGTGTCGCCCCCCCCCCCCGTGCGCGCAGCAGCGATGGCATCTAATTTCGCTTAAGCTTCGCCTGAATTAGTATGTAGAGCTAGCAGAATTAGATGTAGTGGCTGCTAGAAGGAGGGTCGCCTCCTTGCACTTGAAGCTATTCGCAACTTCTCTTCCTTACTAATATCGTGATATTTGCTTAAGATCTTGGTGTAATAGAGCCTTCCTCTCGTGAATGTAAGCTCCAAACGTACTGCAGCTGCCGCCGTTGGTGTTGGAAAACAAGCCCGCAACGATATCACGTGATGAGACTTGGGGAGAACCTCTTGGCAGGAATCTGACCAATCAGAGAACTTTGACCGGCGGTCGAAGTTCCTTGAAATCTCTTCAACCACCTATATAGAAAATAAGCAATACACAGAGTTTTAGCTCCATAACCTTATCTTAACAGGTTATAAGCCTGGGTTCGCGCCTAATAAGCTAAATCTAATTGCTTTATTGTTTACGATAATTGCTATTGCAATATCACCGTACGGGCGTTAAAAAGTCGTTGAACGTTTAACCAACTTATAACGCCAAAAACCTATAATAAGCGGCTACGTAGCTGCCAATGACGGACTCTATGCTAAATATGATAAGAGGATCCTACTAAGAATGAGCCTAACACAGCCCGTAACAAATGGTAGCACTAGAGGCTTAGGAGGATACCTCGCATTTAGTAGATAACCTTACTATCGTTATTATAAAATAATAGAGTTTTAAGAATAAAGCCTTATAATAACCGTATTAGTAGCGGATTAGAAGAAGCTTATTGGAACTGCCTATACTAGCTAAGAAACATATTAAGTTAAAACCCACACTATATATACACTCCTTATAAAGGAAATAAATCTAACAATATTATTATAACAAGGCCTATAGACTGCCTACTATAAACCACCTATAAGCCTTGTTAATATAAGCAACAAATATACCACCTAAGCCTCTATCCAAAAGCTTGTTAGATGGGAAGACTGGCTAATATTTAGTATTAACATATAAAACTACCTCCAATTTAAAAATATTAAGTGGGTTCTTAATAACCCACCACAGCTTCTTTCTACAATCGAGTTAATTAAAGAGAAATGGGTAGACTTAGGCTTCGCTATTAAATAGCTAAAAATTAAGCCAGCTAACTTAGTAAAAGAATGGGAGAAATATAAGGAACAGCTAGCCTACGCAGCCGGTTTTATTAACTAGAACGTTAGCGATATCTATAAGCCGTTTATATTAAATGCTGGACAGGTACTTAAGAAATGGAAAGCTCTAAAAGAACGCTTTAAGGATCTTAATCTGGTAGCTGTTACTAACATTATAGCCACCTTCTTTACTAAACGCGTTTAAGATTTTAAGAATATAGAGGAGTTTGTCTCCTATCTTATATTAAACCTTAATTGCCTTATTAAAATAGACCAACCTATTAACTACGAAATCCTTACCTAAGCGGCCCTTCTGCACGGAGTTAGCTCTACTAACTATGCTTAGTTTAAAATAACTTAACGAATAAATTAGACGCAGAAAAATACCGACCTATAAGCCTTAGGCAAGGAACTTATTGTCTTTAATAGTAAGCTTAATTAAGAAGCTTCTACTATACTAGTAGCACGTTTAAATAACGGAACGTCCATAAAGAGAAAGATTGCACTAGTAGGAATATATAAGCACCCTAACTGCGTAAAATATAATAGAACTACGCATTCCAAAGAAGACTGCTAGGAGAGAAACCTAGAAAATGCACTATAGAGAATTAGTAATAGAATCCGTATAAGGAAGAAGTAGAGGACTAGGTCACTTATTTAGCTTAATAAATACTCTAATTAAGTTAAAAACAAAGTAAATCTATAACGCGAGCTTGTAGCAGCGGTAGTACAAGCCTAACTAAGCAGGTACGACTTTATCTATAATACCACCGCTACTGTCTACTGCTATAAGAATCGTGAACTTTTCTTTAACTACGTCAATAACAACACCTTATTAGATATAGTTGGTCCCTATAGAGCTTAATTAGTAGGCAAAGGATTTATTTCTATATAAACCGCACTCCCTAATAAAAGTCACGGAAGTATGCTTACTCTATATAATATTCTTTATATACCACATTCACCAGTAAACCTACTATCTGGAAGCCGACTTAAGGAAATAGGTATCTTCTTTAACAACAAGACTTACGAACTTAAATATAATAATAAGGTAATAGGATACGCACCTAAAGTTTAACAACTCTACCTAATTTGGTAGTATAACTACTTATTAGAATTAATCCTCTAGATAATTAAAAATGACGAAAGCCTACCTGTTTGGCATTACCGATTTAGCCACCTTAATTACAGTGACCTTAAACGCCACCTAAGTAAACTTGGTATTAAGTTTAATAACATTAGTAATAAATACTATAAGCCCTACACTTAATCTAAAGCCAGAAAGAGGTATAATAGAACACCCTAGGAACGAGCTATATAACCATTTTAATTTATTTATACGGATCTAGTAGGACCTATTACCCCTATTAGCTTTAAAGGCGAAAGATACTATGTATCTTTTACCAACAACTATATAAGGTTTACTATAGTCTACACCGTCCGTACAAAGGACGAGTGGCTTGGTACTTTAGAGAGGTACTATAATTAAATCCACACCAAATTCGACTTTAAAATTACTAGAATTTATACTAACTATAGAGTAGAGCTCTGTAGCAAAAAGGCAACCACCTGGATAGATAATCTAGGTATAGAATTTAAACCTGCCGCCTTATATGCTTAGGAAGAGAACAGAGTAGTAAAGCACTCGCAGTAAACCTCTACCAAGATTACCCGCTTAATAATCCTCGCTGGTAATATACCAGACTTTCTATGGCCTGACGTACTCCTTGCAGCTATATATATTAAAAATAGATGCCCTATAAGAGCTCTTTTTAATGGCATGTCACCCTATAAAAAGCTTAAGGGTAAACCTCCCTTAGTATACTATCTAAGGGCTCTAGAATCTACTATCTACTTCCTTATAGCCAAAGAAGATCGCGTAAAATTAGCTAGGTTTGCTCTATAAGCAAAAAAGGATGTTTTAATTGGCTATAACGGTAAAACAATTTATCGCATTTGGCTACTAGATAAACAGAAGATTAAGCGGCTTAAAAATATCAAAATCTACAAAGGCGATATTAGCTTAAAAACTACTACTATATTTATAGAAGAATCCATTAACTCGTCTAATAAGCAAGGGAGGGAAGACACTACTACTTCTTAGCCAAAGCCTCTATTAAGAAAAAGACAACAAAGAATCAATTAGAAGGAAGGTCGCGATAGCTTGCCCTATAGGCTTAAGTCTCTGCCTAAAAATCTTACTATAACTACTACTCAATTAGGCCGCTAAACGTTAAGAGTTAACCTACTAAGTAACCCTACTGCCTTCCTTATAAGCCTTATAGGTACAGACCAAAGCCTTAACTAATAGGCTGACAATATTAATAAGCTACTAAGTAACTGGGATAATGAAATAGGCAATAAACTAATAGCCCTTTTATCTACCTTTTCTTAATCTACACCTTAAAACCCTTACTCAAATAATTGCAACGCGGTTAATCCTATGGCTCTACTAGCCGGCCATATTTAATATACTGGCTCACCTGATCTTAAAACGTATACATCTACTACCTTAATTAACGAAGATGAGCCTTATATATACAACCGAGCAATCAACGGCCTAAATAGCAAAGAATGGATAAAAGTAATAATAGAGGAGGTAGGGTCTCTAATTAAGAACTAGATATAGGAACTTGTCGACCTTGCCTCCCTTAAGCCTCCTTATAAGCCTCTTACTAGTAAATAGGTGTTCAAAGTTAAAAAGGGAAAGGACGGCGAGGTCCTCCACTATAAGGCTAGATAGGTCGTTAAGGGATATCTATAGCAGTATAGTGTCGACTATGACTAGACCTTTACTACGGTAGTAAAACCAATGGCTTTTAGGGCTCTATTCGCGATTACTGCCTACTATAACCTTAAAATTGAACAGATAGATGTTAAAACCGCCTTTCTTTATGGACCAATTAATTAAGAACTCTATATTGTTATGCTAAAAGGCTACAAAGAAGCCGGTAAAGTCTACTACCTTAAGAAGGCCCTCTATGGACTAAAATAGTTACCTTAAATCTGGTATAAGACGCTCTTAAAGTTTCTACTAGAAAAACTTGGACTTTACTATTTACATGCGGATTATAGTATATTCGCCACTAGTAAAGGATAGAAAGGTTTAATTATTTCTGCCTACGTTAACAATACTAAGATTATCCATAAGGATATAGCGATAGTTAATTAGGTAAAAGTAGAGCTTAAAGCAGCCTTCTAAATAATAGATCTTGGGCCAATAAGCTTTTACTTAGGCATAATAGTTATAAGAGATTGAACAAAGAAGAAGATTATACTCTTACAGCAAGCCTACCTTATTAAAGCTCTTAAACGTTTTAGATTATAAAAGGCTAATACCTCGCTAATACCTATAAAGCACTTAATCGAGCTCGTAGCTAATTAAGAAACTACCAGTGAAGACAACATTAGAAGATACTAGAGCATAGTCGGTTTAGTTATATTTCCTATAATAGAAATAAGGCCAGATATCGCCTTTGCGGTATTAATAGTGAGCCATTTCGCCCATAATCCTACCTCTACCCATATAACAGCCGTAAGACTTATCCTTTAATACCTAGCCGGCTCACTTAATAGAGGAATTACTTATAAAGGTGATAAGAACCTAGACCTTATACTAATTAGCTTTAGTAACGCCAACTAGGGACAAGATAAAACCATAAGACGCTCTATATTAGGCTTTGTATTTATATTAAATAGAGGACTAATCTCATGGAAATTAAAGCTATAAGCTACCGTTTTACTATTAATATATTAATTAGAGTACACGGCTCTAACAGCTGCAGTAAAAGAGGCTACGTGGCTTTAACTTTTACTTACTAAACTAGGTGTACTAGACCAGAGCAAGCAGTTTGCTAGGATCTTAATTAAAACCAATAACTAAGCTATAAAAGCGTTGGCTGAAAATCTAGTTTAATACAATTAAATAAAGCATATTAATATCCAGTTTCACTATATAAGAGATAAGATAAATAGTAACAGGATTAACCTTGTATACGTTGCTTTAATTAACATAGCGGCCGACAGCCTTACTAAGCCTCTCGCGGGTCCTCAGTTCTACGCCTTCCTTAAACACCTTTAGATGGTGCAGAGACTCAATTAACTATACTAGGCCTTAATAGGAAATCAGTACACAATCGGTAGATTCTTAGAGAGTGCGCTAAATAACGCCTTAAGGCCTTAAAATAAGCAATAGAACTTAACCTTAATCTACTAACCTATGTCATAGGACGGGGGCAATGGCTATAGAACGTATGTATTCAGGGAGTCTACAAGACGTTGCGCGATCAATCGTAAGGGTTGAGGGCGTAAGGAGGTGATATACCTACGCGTAGCTGACGTAAGCTATACGCGAGGTGTATGCAAGAGCACGGGGCTCTCCTATAGAGGCCCCTACGGTGGGGTTCCGTAACACTACCCCCCTCTCTTATAGAGGCGGAGCTCCGGCGACGCTGTGGTTGCTATATATATATAGAAGGGACATTTAAGGTATAGAGAAGGAAAAGTAAAGGGGTATTACTAAGGGCTTAAAACAACGTTATGTGATAAGGCTTGGCACCTAAGAATCCGACTAATTAGATAACTTTAACCGCCGGTTAAAGTTCCTGGATATCTTATTAATATTCCAGTTACGTAATTGCATTTTACTATTATGTGATAGCAATCTGCGGCAATCTGACAGCAATTTGCCCTTATATGGCAATATACAATAGTTTAACTCTATAAGGGCTTCTATAGAGGATTAGGTACAAAATCTTTGCTTAGGCCCGGTTTATATAGGTTTATATAGTGAAAATCGCTAATTAGGTCCTTTGCATTTTTAAAGTCTTCCTATAGTTGCTATTCTAGCTAATCTATATCAAATCCTATATAGATAGCTCTGTAATAGAGCCGCCGTTCTCTACCTTTACCAAAGTATTTAGAGTTAATAATTTATTTAATAGTCTATTCCTTATAGTTCTTGTCTTTATTCTTGTCTTAAATTAGTACTAGTAGAGGTTTAGGCTATATCTGTCCTAGTAGGGGGTTAGGCTAATAAAGTTGTAGTAGCTATAGGTAAAACACGGGCCATATCCTACAGATGGCTAGGGCAGGCAGAAGCTCTAGCTTATATACAGCTCCCCTATTAATAACTCGTTTAATTAGGTAGGGGCCAAGGTTTTTATAATTAAGTGTCTTTATAGGTCTCTATATAGAGATATTGCGTGCATCTAGCTATACCTAGTCGCTAACACGTATCTCCGGTGGTGGCGTTCTATAATAGTTAGCAAGGTAGGCCTGCTTTGCTTAAGCCCAGGCCATTTCTCCCTTATAGTAGTTAAGTAGATTTTTTATACAGTCTATCTGCTAGTTGGTAAGTAGCATCTTAAGGTGTTTTCTATATGGTAATTTCTTTTTAATAGGTTCTAGTAGCTCTATGCCAGATTGGGGGTAATAACCCTTATTTATAAAGAACAGTATAAGTCCTATAGTGGTTAAGACGTAGTTATTCACTGCGAATTTACCTAGTAGAAGGTAATCTACCTAGTTATTTTAACTATAGGCGACTACCTATTATAGGTACGCTTTTATGCTAGTATTAGCATTTTCTGGTTATCCAGCGATTTTATTGTAGAAGGATGTAGATATCTTAATGGAGATGCTAAGGCGTTAGTAGATTTATCTCTATATATTAGAGTTAAACTATATACCTTAATTGGACGTAATTGAGTTAGGTAACCTATATAATTAGTAGACTTTACAAAGGAAGGCGTTAGTGACGTTGCTAATAGCTACGCCTTTAGTTAGGACATAGTGGCGCTCTTTTATAAGTTGGTATATTATTATAAGGATGTTCTTATAGGTACGGCCCCATTATTTATAGGGTGGTAGGTTAATAATAAAATTAATGGCAATATCTGCCCATTATCATATAGGTACTGGTAGAGGGTGCAGTAGTCCTTAATACTTTATATTAAAGGCCTTAGCGCGCTTACAACCGTGGTAGGCGCCTATAAAGCGTTTAACTAAGTCTATTATTTTAGGCCAGAAGTAGTATTAGCTAAGAAGCTTATAGGTTCCTCCTTTGCCTAGGTGGCCGCTTAATTAGAGGTTATAGGCTATTTAGATTAGTTACCGTTATAGATTTTCTAAGTTGGGAATAAATAGGCGGCCTTTATAATAGAGCCTATTCTTTTTTACTTTTAAGGCTACTATATTAATCTGGCCTAAGCTTTAGAGGTTAGTAGGCATTATATAGGTGCTAGCGGTCTTTGCGGCAATAAGTTGGTATAGTAATGGGTTAATAGAGGTGTTATATACCGTGGTAATAAGCTTATTAATTTTGGGAGGTAACTTTAGTTCTATTATATAAAGCTAAGGTATAGTTGGCTCTATTATAGGTAGTATGCCTAGGGCCAAATTTCGTGCTTTTAGAATTATCTGTTATTAGAACTAGTTATAGGGGTTATCTTTAGACTAAGGAAGGTCTTACAAGCGGCGTATTAGGCTATTAGGCTTAGTACCTTATACTCCTGGCCTATATACAATTTTAAAGTTAAAACCAGAGAGAAACTCGTTTTAGCGTACTTAGCGTCAGTTTAGCTGTTTTATAGTTATAAAGTATTTAAGGTTATAATAGTCCGTAAGGACTTTAGTTAGCTAGTTAGGTTCTGCTAAGGAGAGTTCCAGTTAGAATTCCTTAAATGCTTATATAATGGCAAGGAGTTCTTTATTATAGATCTTATAGTTACATTCTTGCTGTCACGGAGTGAGCACAAGCGATGATAATATATAGCGAAGTAGATATTATTAAGCTATGTACATGAACTATGTAATGAAGTCAAGACGTTGCGTAAGGAAAGGAAAGTAGGAAATAGGGGAAAAAGGGTATATAACGTTCGCTTAGTTGCTAGGTTAACGGGTACTGTGCTATACACGGGTAGGGTAGAGCTTAGGTGGCGGTTCTGGTAGAACTTAGCAGAATTCAGCAGTTAGAGGTCCTTAAAGTTGCTAGTTAGCAACTCCGACAGTAGAGACGGTAGATTGTGGTAGAATATAGTAGATTGCTGTTAGATTGCCGTCTTATAGTTAGTCTTCGGTTGTTTAGTCAGTGGAAACTGGTGGACGTGTGTAAGGTGTTATAGGGGTGTCCTGTAACAGTACCCCCCCTTTAAACTCGAGCATCTGCGAGATGGGGCTGTGGTAGTTCTGGGTAGAGTTTGTAAAAGTCTTCTGCGGCTTATGTAAGTCCTATAGAGTTGGTAGGTTCCTATAAGGGTTTAGTAAAACCTCTCTATTTTATAAGGCATATATATTTGCGTTTCCGTTTATTGTACTTAATGTTGTTAACTCTTTTAACGAGGTACTTATCCTTACCATCCACTTTAACTAGTAGGGGAGGGTCTTGGATCTGTCCAGGCAGGGCGTCTGATATAGGGGCGGCAGGGCAGAGGACTGACGTATAGAATATGGGGTGGATTTTAACCGTATTAGGGGGCTTTAGTTAGTAGGCATAAGGAAAGACAACTTTTTTAACCTTATAAGGGCCAGCGTTCTTCCAATTAAGTTTCTTAGTAGGTTGTTTTATATTTAGATTTCTTATATCTAGCTAGATGAAGTTACCAATTTGGTAAGCTAGTGCTAGGGTTTAGTTCTTATTTACTACGGCTTTATAGACAGACTAGGCCTATGTTATTTTATTAGTAAGGAACTCCTATAGTTCTTCTATCTTCTTTACGAATTCGTTTGCTTCTGCAACTTATAAGGCCTAATAAGCTAGATGAGGAATATTACTAAAGGGTTCAAAACCTATTCGCAGGTGCTGGCTGTAATTAGCCAGGAATAGGGAGACCTTTATGGTTTCTAAGACAGAGTTATTTGCAGTAAACTTAGTAAATATAAGCCAGTCCATCCAGTCGTTCTATAGATACGACGTATATATCCAAATATACTGTTCTATTATAATATTTGCATGTTCCGTTTAACCATCCATTTCTGGGTAATATGCTGTAGACAACAGTGCTTTAATGTGGAGTTGGGTAGTTAGTTCTTTCTAAAATACTAAGACAAACTGGCGGCCTCTATTAGAGATAATTGTTTTAGGGAGTCTGTGGAGTTTCTATACGTGATCCAGGAATAGTTAGGCAACAGTAGGTGCTAATATGTTAGGGCAGGCGATTAAGTGTCTTATCTTAAATAGTCGGTCTATAACTACCATAATGTTCGTGCAGCCTTTACTTTTAGGGAGATTAATAATAAAGTTAATTAAGATGTTCTTCCATCTTTGGTCCGGAATAGGCAGTAGCTTTAGAAAGCCGTTATATGTCTTATATAAAGCTTTAGCTTGTCGGCAGGTATAGCAGCTGGAGATATACCTTTGTGTTATGTTATGTATGTTTGGCCAGTAGTACTCCCATTAAAGTAGCTCTAGGGTTTTTCCTTAGCCTGGGTAGCCGGCTACTGGTAGGTTATGTACGTGTTTAAGGAGCTTAAGCTTAAGTTTATTGTAATTAGGGACAACTAGGCGGTTCTAGTAGTACAAGCGGTCTCCGCGAACTTTATATTTACTTAGAGAGATCTTTTTGGAGCGTCTAACGCCATCTTAAATTAGCTTAAGTGTCTCTTGGATAAACTTGTTATTTAAGTATTTGTTAATTATAATCTATTTAATTAATTAATTAGTTATTTTAAGGACGTGTACTATAAGGTCTTCAGCTAGGGGATTAAATAATTTGGGATAAAGCAGGGTTTGTTTATAGTAGGTGTACGCTTCTTCCTATGCTGTTATATCTTGTAAACGTTAAGTTAGGGCATTAGGTTTTTAACCTTAAACGCCTAGGCGGTATATAATTAAGAATTGGAATTAAGACAGATATTCTAACTAGCGGGCTTAACAATAACTTAGCTATTTTATGGTTATAAAGTACTATAGATTCTTATAATCGCTAAGGACCTTAATTAGAAATCCAGCACCTTCTAGTTTAGGTCGCTATTGTTCAAAACATCTAATAATGGCTAATAATTCTTTATCGTAGATCTTGTAGTTACATTTGGCTGGACTTAGTCATTTTAAGAAGTATACTATAGGGTACAGTACCCCTTTTTTATTATACTAAGACAGAATGCCTCTAGTAACGTAGTTAGATAAGTTAGCTTCTATAATACTCTTTTAGTTTGGGTCAAAGTGTTAAAGTATAGGTATAGTAGTAAATATAACTTTTAGATAGGTAAAGGCCTTCTTATATTCCTTATTAAAGATAAAGGCTTTGTCCTTTTAGGTTAGAGCTATAAGAGGTAAAACTAGGGCGGAGAAGTTATTAATAAACCGTTAATAGAAATTAGCAAATCCTATAAAGGCTCTTATATCCTTAACGTTCTTAGGTTCTTGCCAGTTTATAATTACTTTAATCTTCTTTAGGTCTATTTATATACCGTCTATAGAGATAATAAGTCCAAGGTATAAAACTTCTATTTTATAGAACTCGCATTTATCTATATCTAATTATAGTCTAGCTCTATATAGGGCTTCTAAAACAAGGTTAACGTGTTTCTTATATTTAGCTAGGTTATTACTATATACCAGAATATCGTTAATATAAGCAGTACAGAAAACGTCCAGGTAAGGTTGTAAGGTATTATTTATAAAGTATTAAAATAAACTTGGGGTATTTGTGAGGCTAAATGGCGTTACTAAGTATTTAAATAGTCCGTATCTAGTACGGAATACTGTAAGCCATTTATCTCCTTTTATAATACGGAGGCGGTTAAATGCGTGGATAAGGTCAAGTTTTATATAGTAGCGAGCCTTACTTAATCGGTTTAGTGTCTCTTAAATTAATGGGAGCGGGTACTAATTCTTAATAGTAATAGCGTTAAGAGCTTAGTAGTCTATATAAAAGCGTAGACCGCCGCTAGGTTTCTTAACAAAGATTATAGGTGTAATAGAACCTTGTAGTAGAAACTACAGTGGGTTCTATTATTGGGCTAGATATGTAGGTATAAACAAAACAACAACATAATAATAACTGGTGGAGTAGTTGCCTAACAGATTAACTCTAATTGTATTCTAAGATTCACTACAAGGAGAGAACTATCTATAGTAGGGACTGTAGTCCTTTAAATACACAACCGTACTCCTAAGAAATCCTCTTTTATATATAAGGTATGTGTTATCTATATTAAACATAACATCCCTTCCGTTTAATATAGTTAATACGTTTAACGCTATATAACCTTAGTTACTATTCCTTGTTATATAGTTCTACCAGATCTATTCTAGACTATACCTATATTAACTAACTAGCTTCTGCCGACTCTTCTCCAAGTAGTTATAATATTGTACTTAAAGCATCTATAACACTATCTCCCTCCTCTTTATCTTCGTCCTTAAAGATTCCTAATATCTCCATATCGTCCACTAGAGGTATAATATCCGTTTAATTAGTCTAGTTAATATCCTTGCTTATTATACCTAAAGCTTCTTCTTCTCTTTCCTGGGTTAAGCGTCGCCTTCGTACAGTTTCCTCCATACTATTACTAGGTAAAGTAATGGCGATCCCTTACTCTCGTTACGCTAAAGAGGGGTTGGTTTATATTACGCTGGTAAGTCCTTTATCTTAATAACCCTCCTCTTACTCTAAGTGTACTAAAGCAAACATTTAATCGTCCTATAATGTTCGCTCTGTCTTTAACGCTAAATATACGCGTCCTATTACTCTTAACAGTCTTTAAGTTTCCTAAGTAACTTATTATAGGGTCTTATATTTAATCTACTGCTATAAAGCTTAACGGTAAGCTGGCCTCCGCGCTACTTAAGGTTTAACATGCCTTAGAAGAGTCCGCATGCGTTCTTAAAGCTTAACGTTTAGCTTATACTCGTCTTTAATGTCTTAAACATGTCCATAAGAAGGTCTATTCTAAGGAGTGGAAACTTATTTAACAGAGTCTATCTAAGCTGGGTAATAAAAGGATTGGCTCTCCTTCTACAAGGGAAATAACTCCAAGTAGCTCAGCAATTGCTCCTCTTAGGTCCCCCTTAGGTGACTTATTCTTTAGCGATTCTTTTTTGTTAATATTACCTGACCTGCTTTCTTCTAATACTCCTATACCTTTCCTATAGCGTTTCTTAGGTTGCTTAGTAGTTTCTAGGTAGTCTTACTATAGCCTATCTACTTTACTTTGTACTATATTTCGTTATCTATATCCTTGTAATTAATAATCTTTAAAACTTGCTATTTGTCTTCCTTTTGTCCTCTATATATGTCTACCTTATAAACTGGTGGCTTAATATTCCTGTGTGCTAGCTCTAGCATTGCAACATATTATATAGGGTAGATTTTCATTTTGGCTAGTAGGTTTAACTTATATATAACTAATAAAATTCTTTATTTAACTTTAAAAGGTCCTAGTCTGATATAGTCTAACTTCTTATTTAGTCGTCAACTCTTAAAATTTTTGTGTAGTAGCTATACTTTATCCCCCTCCTTAAGATCTAGTCCCTTAGATCTCTTAGTATTATAGTACCTTTTTATTTATTCTTGTACTAGTTTAGCTGTTTCTTTAAGGTCTATATAAAGATTTATTAACGTCTCCATTCTTTGTTTAGCTATACTACTTGTCTTTTTTGCTTAATATGGCAATAATAACGTTCTTGGCTTGTACCCGTAATTCGCCTTAAATAGTAATATCCCTATTCCTTCTTGTGGTGTTGTATTGTATATAAACTATATAACTGGTAATAATAATACCCAATTATTCTATACGTGATTAATATAGTGCCTTAAATACTGCTTTAGTATCTAGTTTAGTCTTTCTGTTTATCTATCCATCTATAGATAATACGCTGTAGATATTACTACGCAAACCCCTTGTTCTGCCAGAAACACTTCCTAAAATGCTGCTATAAATCTTGGATTTCTGTCTAATATGATCTTGTCTAGTGCTCCATGTCTTATAAATACTTCTTTTATATAGATTCTAGCGACATCCTCTACTGCTATCTCTTTAGTGCATACTATAAAGTATCCCTACTTTATTAACTTATCTACTATTACTAAGATCGCGTTATGATCTTGTCCTATAATAGGATCTCTTAACTTTGGTAACTTAATAATAAAGTCCTATAATATAACCTCCTATAGTCTTTCTAGTGTCTTAATAGGTTGTAGCCCTCTATACGGCTTATACTTTATTAGTTTATTTCTTTGGCAATCTAGATATTCCTTTATAACTTATCTTGCTAGTCCCTAGATTCCTTAAATAATGTATTCCTCCTAAAGTCTTAATACTAAGCCTATAGCTCCGTTGTGTCCTTATGTTATTCCCTTGTGGAATTCCTTAACAAATTCTTCTGCAATAGACTTAGGCATATATGTTACTTCTTTATTTTTATATTGCTCTAAGTCTAAATCCTCTACCTATGCTTCTTAGATCTTCTGTGTCTAATTACTCTTTGGTAATTTATAGATCTGACTTTCTTTAGTTGCTATAATCTTCGGATAATTATACCTAATTAATTCGTCTTAATCCTTTTATAACAAAGCTCCTAATAGCTTTTTATTACTTTATGGTTTAGCTTTTCTGCTTAGAGTGTCTACTCGCGCGTTATCTATACCCTTAGTATACTGAATTTCGAAATGGTATTCTATAAGCATTTCCGCCTATCTAACCTGTCTTTGGTTGAGTTCCTTTGTTATTAGGAATCCTATAAGGTTCTTATAGTCTGTCTTAACTATAAATGGTTTCTCTATGCCTTGCAAAAACGCTCTTTATTCCTTAAGTGCTATAACTATACCTAATAACTCCTTATTATATATGTCATAGTTTAACTCTAGTAGTGTTATCTTTCGACTGTAGTATGCTACTGGGTGCTATCCATTTTAATATTTCTATAGGAAGCACGCCCCTAGTGTAAAGTCTAATGCATCTATTTCTATAACCGTCTTTAGACCTAGTTAATAGATCTTAAGAACTGGCTCCTAGGTAAATAACTCTTTAACTCTCTTAAACAGTTCTTATTGTTTCTTTCCCTATGCCCATAGTTCTTCTTTCTTTATTAACCGCGTAAACGGCTCAATGTCCTATAACCATTACGCTATAAACCTTCTACAGTAATTATAAAACCCTAGGAACGATCTTAACTATATAACATTCTCTGGTTCCTGCTAATTACTATAGCCTTAATCTTCTTTAGATCTATACTAAATTGGCTTAGTTTAATAATAAATCTAATAAAATTGGTCTTCCTAGTAAAGAACTTGTATTTCTTAATTGCTACTAGCATCTGTTTTTCTTGTAGTCTCTTTAAGACCCATTTAATATGTTCTCTATGTTCTTCCTTATTCTCTAAGTAAATAATAATGTCGTTAAGGTATACTATAATAAATTTATCTAGGTGTTCTCCTAACACACTATTAATTCGCTTTTAAAACGTTACTAGTGCGTTTATAAGCCTAAATTGTATAACTAATGGCTTATATAGTCCTTTCTTTGACCTAAAGGCTGCCTTTTATTCATTGCCTTCCTTAATTCTAATCTAATGGTACGCCCATCTTAGATCTATCTTTATAAAGATCTTTACGTTACCTATCCTATCTTAGATTTCGCTAATTAAGGGTAAAGGATACCTATCCTTCCTAGTAATACTGTTTAACTATCTATAGTTTATACACATCCTAAGTTTTCCGTTTTTCTTTAGGATGAACAATACTAGATATTCTGCTAATAACTATAACGGTTTAATGTATCCCTTTTATAAGTTCTCCTAGATAAACTCCTTAAGCGCTACTAACTCTGTTTTAGTAAGCTTATAGATTAGAAAGAACTTTAGATTTATTCCCTTTTCTAATTCTATCTTATAGTCCCATGCTGTATGCTTTAACAGCTTTTTACTTTCTAGTAACTATAACTTTTTACCATACTTATGGTATCTCTTTGGTATATAACTTAAGCCTCACTTAGTCTCTTTATATATCGCTCTGACTTAGTACTATACCAACTTGGTTTGCTGTCGCACTTTGCGCTATTATATATTCTTAATATCGACTTAACCTATAACCTAATCGATCTTTAGATTGTACTTCTATAACTAAGGCATTCCTAGTATCGCCTTGTCCTGTCCTAACGGTAGGATATTAAAAGACATTCTAACTGGTCTCCCTTTAATAGTTATCTAAATAGGTCCTATTTTGATATTAATAATGCCTCCTCTATAGGCTATCTGATCTCCTAAAATTGTTATAAGTAGATATGGGTGTTCCTTTTATCTATATAGTAACCCCATCCTCTCCACTACCTTTAGTAATATGTGGTTTTTAGTTACTCCACTATCTACTAACGCTTTAAACTGCTAATCTTGCCACTTAGCTCTTAAATTTAGGTGTTAACCTTAAATTCCTTTAAAGGCTTAAAGCTCTAATACTAGTTTCCTCTGGTTCTATACGCCTCCCCTTTTTCTAATTATTGGCTGCTAGATCCTGCCTATACTTAGTCCAACTTTAGCTAATACTTAGTTTATTTCTTTTCCTCTATATGCCATAGATAAGTGTTCTCTGGGTACTTCCACTACTATTATCTATCTAGGCATTCTTCCGTAAGGAATCTTTCTGGTTAAAGTATTAAGTCTCCTTAACCTTATACTTCTACTAGGTGCCAACTATATATATACTTAGTATTCCTAAACTGCTTTTCTTCTAGTGCCTAATATATCCTTACTAGGTACTTCTAGTTCTTATCTTTAGGTGCTCTATATATGTTGTATATATTATCCACACAAGCTATCCACAATAGTATATAATACGCTGCATATTTTGGGTTAACTCTTGGTTTATCTTTATCTTTAAGTTTAAACCTATACCTAGTTAACCTGACCACTGGTATTTCTACTATAGGTACTAAGATTTATTGCTTACTTCTCTAGTCCCTAGATCCCTCTTCTAGGTTCCTTAACATTATAATTAATACTCCTTTAATATAACTTATGTGTTTTTCCGTAATAGGTTAGTCTTAGACAACTTTTTTGTCTAGCTATATATAAAAATCTGCCCATTTATTGTTATGTTATTGCCTATACTACTTTCCGTATAACTGGTTTAGTATGTATGGTCTATCCATTAGAAAGTACCTTGTTATCGCTATATTATAACATCCTTTAGTATGTCTTTCTTTGAACCTAGTTAGAATATCTAGATCCTCTTCTTATTCTAGTTTGTTTAACCACTTTACCCTAGGTATCCCTACACTTAGCCTATTAGTAACTCTTTATATAGGTGCTCTATCCCTTATATAACCTAGTATAGCTAACCTCTTATCTAGCTTTTGCTCTTACTATGTAATAATTCTTATTCTGAACTTATCTATAGTTTCTTGTTTTCTGCGTCTTGCAGCTAGATCTTTATAGTTGTCTTGCTTTTTAATCCTAGTATTAACTGTTTAATCTTTAGGCTAAATACTATATTTATCTAGGATTGCTAATGTTCTTATTTGTTTTCTAAACTTATAGTTTTTAAACTTACGTCCTATACTTATTCATTTGTTACTAAACTAAGTCGCTGCCCTTTCCTATTGGTTTTTGTCCATTATAGGTCCTTAGGTGTGTCTTATCTTATCTTAAGAATCTTAAGCTTCTCTTATCTCTTCTTAAGAATCTTGAGCCTGTGGCCTTTTACCTTTATTAAGTAATAAGCTAGTACTAGTAGTTGTTTACTTACTTAGTTTCTTCTAAACATTACTCCTATTGTTTTATAAAGCGATGGAAATCGTATCTAATAGTATCGCAATACCCATTACTAAACCTTGTTCTGTGATGGTCTTAGTCTCTACTTTATTTTTAACTTCTTTAAGGTCTATATGCTCCTAGTAAGCTGCCTTTATTGCCTTATTATTGGTAAATGCTTCGCCTTTATTAAATTTATTATCTTTAATGTCCGATCTGTAAGCTGGTTCGCTGGTTCCTTTAAACTTAGATAATAATAGCTCCTATAGCCAATAGCTTGCGCCGTACTTGGCGTCCTTATAAATTTAGTATATGTTATTATAACAATACATAAAACTGTTAATTAAATACTCTTTTATTCCTTATAGTGCACCATCATCCCTCTATATATACGTGCCGTCTGCTGGCCTAGTTTCCTTTACTATATAGTTACTCTGACTACCTCTATAGTCTCTGGCAAAATAACCCTGTTTTTCGCAATTTATATAAGCCCCATCTTTAAACTATCTTTTTTGCTATGGAGTCCGCCTAAACGTCTTCTACTACTAAGATCCCTAGTTTAGCCTCTGCTCCTAGGTCTTTTAATCACTTAATCCTTAACCTTTAGGTTTCTATAGTTTCTTTTTCTATCTTTAGGTTTCTTTAGTACCGCTTAGGTCTATTAGCTCTGCGCTATTCTATAGTTTTTAACTCTATGTCTGCTATTGCGTACTCTGCGCCTTATATAACTATGGAACTCTGTCTTGCCCTCTCTTAGCTTATTCCCTTTAATAGATTCTATTATTAATCTTTATTAACTAATCTATTAACTCTCTTAGAGTATCTGCATCTTCTATTAGGATAATTGCGTCCTAGACTTTAGCCTTAAGTCCCTATTTATACTGTGCTATAAGCGCCCTATTATTCCACTTAACCTATATAGCTAGTGTTTAAAACTGTGTTGTATACTTAATTACTAAAGTGCGTTATATTAAGTTCTGAAGCTTTTGTTTCGCTGTGGTTATAGCCTCTAGGTCTCTAAACATCTATATTAGTTGCTCTATAAACCTATTCTAACTGGTAAATATGTACCGTACGTCCTAGTTAGTAGTTATTATGCTATTAGCCTATATTTCCGTAAGATACGGCTTAAACCACTTAAGTGCCCTTCCCGTTAGGAATAATCCTATATAGGCTACTTAATCTAACAATATTGCTAACTTCGCTCCTTCCTATACTACCTTAAAGTGCATCTGCGTAAGGAATCCCTTAAGCTTTAACTTCTCTCCTAAAAATTGTTTAATTAAAGGTAACTTAATCTTTACTGCTCTAATTCTATTAATGCATTTTTTAAGTATCCTATTATTATCTTATAAGTAATTAACTATTTCCTATAACTAACCTCGCGTAACCACTTAAGAATCCCTATTGTCTATACTAGTATCTCCTAGCCCTAAGGTTATAGCTATTGCCAACGCTGTTATAACTGGTGCTGCTCTTGGTGGCATATTATTTGACCTTATTTAAATACCGTAACCTTAGTAGTAAATGTGTAACGGAACCTTATAGTAGGAACTATGGTGGGTTCTGTTATTAGGCTAGGTATATAAATATAAATAAAACAACAATATAATAATAACTGGTGGAGTAGTTGCCTAATAGATTAACTCTAATTGTATTCTAAGATTCACTATAAGGAGAGAACTATCTATGGTAGGGACTGTGGTCCTTTAAATACACAACCATACTCCTAAGAAATCCTCTCTTGTACGTAAGGTACGTGTTATCTGTATTAAACGTAACGTCCCTTCTATTTAACACAGTTAATACGTTCAACGCCACGTAACCTCGGTTACTATTCCTCGTTATATGGTTCCACCGGATCTATCCTGGACCGTGCCTATATTAACCAACTAGCTTCCGCCGACTCTTCTCCAAGTAGTCGTAACATCGTACTTAAAGCGTCCGTAATAATAGGTACAGCTATAGGCAAAGAGCTTACTCTAATAAATCCTTTACTTAAGTGTTTGTCTAAGTACTTCCACAATACTTAGAGTTTGTTTTGGGACATTCCGTACAAGGGTCCAAATCCTGGTTGTTTTCCTTCTTTAAGTATAATCTTATGGTTGTATAGTTGGTACTCCGCTAACTTATTAGCTTCCTTTTATAAAAATACTTCCAGATGCTTATAATAGCATACTGGTACTTTTGTAACAGGGTTAGTGTACTTCTTTAGTACTAGGGCCTTTTTAATATTAGCCATTATAACGGCGAAGATTATATATTTAGGTTTCCTAGCAAGTCGTGCTAATAGGGTAGCTCCGATTATATAAATATTTATAGAAAGGGGGGCGAGTTACCAGCTAGTAACTTCCTTTTAATTATCTACTATTTCTTATTTAACTTTAGGTTCAGTGTTAAGTACGGAGTTAATATCGGATTTAGGTTTAGGTTCTTTAAGTATCCTTTTTATAGTAGAATACTAGTTCTTCTAGTACTTTTATATATTAAGCTTAAGTTTAAGCTTCTGCTTGGTTCGGGGTGGTATAGTAGTTAGGGTCAGTTTGTGTGGTTTAGTATAATTTTCGGGTTCTTAGTAGAATTAGGTAGACTTTTTAGACTAATAGATTCTAGTGGATTTTTTAGATTTTAGTTTAGGGTCTAAGTAGCAAGTTATAAGGCACTTCTACTTGCAACAGGAGGCGGTAAATAGAAGCTTAAGGTTGTCCTAATTAATAGTTACCTTATATAGCTTTATCTAAGGTTGTTTAAGTATTACTAAGTAACCTAAAGTGGTAATAAAAAGCTTAATTAGTTCTTTATGGTTCAGGTATTAGAGTCTCAGAAATACTATATAGGTAATATAGCCTAAGATAGTGCGTTTACCATTAAATCCAAATACATTAATATACCGGTCAAGGGGGGTTAGAGTAAAACCATTATCTTATATAAAGATCTTGTTAATAAATCCTGTGCTACTAGCTCCTATATTAATTAGGACTTAAGTATTAACCTATTAATCATTCTGCCAAAAACAATAGTTAACGGTTATACTGCAATCCTAAGAGTTAGAGTTTATAACATCTAAAGTATTTAACAAGATCCTAAGGCAGCGCCGTCCTAGAGAGTAACTTAGCTCCAAAACCTTCCTTTTAGAGGTAATTAAGGTGGAGTTCTTATAGCGTATTAGTTATAGCTTTGTCCTTATAAGTAGTGCTTACTAAATGCAGGGCTAGAACTAGGTGGAGATTGGGGACAGTAACTAGAGAATTAATACAGTAAACAGCTGCTAGTGTTAGCTATTTATAATTCGCGTTAGGGCATAGGGGCAGAGTAGTGGTTAAAGAAGTAGGAGCTACTTCTATACTTAAAACAGAGGCCTAGCTTAGTGCGTTATTCTTATTTAGAGAACCCTAGTAGGGCGTATCCTAGGGTTCCAGTGTTAATATCCATAGCGTTAGGGTGCTTAGGCTGAGACAATAACTTAGTAGATATTTACAGGTTTATTATATTATATTAAAAAGCGGACTTTAGTGTTAGGCGTAGTATATTATTATATCGTTTATTAATAACGTTTACGCAGGCGTTAAGAGCTCCTAGTAGGTCTACACCTATTAGGGAGGTTTTTAGTTTAAGACTTAGGAATTTAATAAGGCTGTTAATTAGTGCGGAGTTGTTCCAGCCTGTTTCTTTTACATAACGGTTAAATTCGGAGAAGTATACTAGGAAGCTTTTTATTTCTTAAATTATGTGGTTTATCTTTCTCTAAGTAGTAGCTTAGCGGTTTAGGTTACTATACATAACTTTAAGAAGTATAATTAGGCTTAGTACTAAGTTCAGTTAAAGAGGTTTAATAAGGTCAGCTACATCTCCTCCTAATTAACTTAGGGCGTAGTAGAGTCAGTTAGCTTTAGTTAGGTAGCGGTTAACGTTACTAGTTAGCTTATTTTTAAGCCGGCTTAGAAATAATTAGAGTTCTTATTATTTACTAGTAAATATTAGAGGGTCTAGTAGTTATTTAAATTGTTATAGTGCAGTAGTTAGTTTAGGGTAAGTAACTACTATAGGTTTAGGGCTCTCGTTCCGTATATTTATCTCTAGAGATAGTGTTTAGTCTTAGGGCCCTAATATAGGCATCTTAAGGGTGCGGATTTCTTCTTAGAGGTCTTTAATTAATTACTAGTGTTATGCTTCTTATTCGGCTTGTTATTAAGTTAAAGTAGCTTAGTTCTGTACAAGGGCGTCTATAAAGGACTTCTATATTTCTGCCAATTATTCTCAGAGTACGGATATAATGCCAACAGCTATTATGGGGGCTTTGGGGTCGTTCTGCATTTCAGAGGGTAGTATATAGGGTTAACGCAACGTAGTGTCACGGAGTAAGCATAAGCGATAATAATATATAGCGAAGTAGATATTATTAAGCTATGTATATAAACTGTGTAATAAAGTTAAGACGTTGCGTAAGGAAAGGAAAGTAGGAAATAGGGGAAAAAGGGTACATAACGTTCGCTTAGTTACTAGGTTAACGGGTACTGTGCTACGCACGGGCAGGGTAGAGCTTAGGTGGCGGTTCTGGTAGAACTTAGCAGAATTCGGCAGTTAGAGGTCCTTGAAGTTGCCAGTTAGCAACTCCGACAGTAGAGATGGCAGATTGCGGCGGAATACGGCAGATTGCTGTCAGATTGCCGTCTCGTAGTCGGTCTTCGGTTGTTCAGTCGGTGGAAACAGGTGGACGTGTGTAAGGTGTCACGGGGGTGTCCCGTAACACTTGCGGTATAAGCTTAAACGAGTAAAATGCGACTAAATAGAGAAGGCCGTTATTACCCATCTAGGAGAGGATGCCTGCGTTAATGTGGTCCAAGGAGTTAGTTTTAAAATAGAGTTATTGTCCTGGTATAAAATAAGCTAGGATAGGTACTTTGGTAAAAGCATCTTTAAGGTCTTAGAACGCCTTCTTGCATTTAGGCGTCCAGGTAAAACATAGATATATTTTTCTTCCTTTTATAGAAAGGCCTTTTGTTTATATTATTACTATAAGTGGTTCTATAACACCTAAGAAGTTATATATAAACTTTTAATAGAAGTTGGCGAAACTAAGGAAGGCTTATACGTCCTTAATGCAATTAGGGGTTTACTATTTGGTAATTATACGTACCTTCTTAGGGTCTATATAGACACCCTTAGTAGTAACAATTAGTCTAAGGTATTTTACTTCTATAACTGAGAATTTGCACTTCTTTAAGTTAATATAAAGTCCTGCGTCCCTAAGGCGCTATAGGACTTTTTAAATATACTTAGTATGCTTAGAAGGGTTATTGCTATAAATAAGTATATTATCTAGGTACATAGAGTAGAAGTCATTAAGGTAGTCCTATAAGGCGTTATTAATATAGCTTTAAAAGCTGCCTGGGCCATTGTATACGCTAAAGGGCATAATAGTATATTTAAACTGGCCAAAGCGCGATGCAAATATGGTTTTCTATTTATTACCTTTCCATATTTAGAGGCGGTTAAAGGCGGCAATAATATTAAGCTTGGTATAGATTTTGGCTTAGCTAAGCCGCTTAAGAGTCTTATATATAAGTAGTATAGGGTATTAGTTTTTAATTATAATAGCGTTAAGTCCTCTATAGTTAATATAGAATTAAATACCTCCTCCTGGCTTCTTAGTAAGGAGAATAGGGGTAGCTGCTAGGGATATACTGGGATAAATAAACCCTTTATTAAGGTGCTTATTAATATACTTTTTAATAACTAGAAGTTTGTCTTTTAATATTAAGTAGGGTCTCTTATAGGGTAGTGTTTTTCCTTATTTAGTATTAATGGTATAGTTATTAGGTTAATATGGGGGGAGTGTATCTACGCTCTTTTATAAGTATATGTTAATAAAGTTATAGTACCTCTTAGGGAGGAGCTTGCGGAGTTCCTTATTAGTAAGTCCTTTTTTAAGCTTTATAAACTTCTTAAAGTCTAAAGGTAAAAGTCCATGGAGTTCTACGGGGGCATTATTTTTTAGGAGGTTAACTATATCTATCCTATTACTATAGAGGACGTAGTCCTGTTCTTTATTAAGCTTATATAGTTGTGATTAGGAGGCTGCGGCAACAGTCTAGCCTTTCCTATATGCTATGCGGTAGAAGGCCGCAGTACTTATATAGTAGCAGTTGGTTATAGGTAGGGTAATAATAGGTTCTTTAGGTTGATATCCTAGGGAGTAGGTAGAGGCGGCTAGGCTATGCCCTAGGCAAGTCTCTCCGCAGTATTTAGAGTTAAAAGTTACTTCTCTCTTTTTCCAGTTAATAGTGGGGTTATATTATTTAAGCTAGTTTATTCTAAGGATAATAGGGTAGTTAGCAAGTGGTGTAATATAGGCCTAGAGCTCTTCCTGGTGCCCATTTATATTTAGGTAGAGTTATACTATATAGGTAATCTTCTATGCAGTATAACTACTATTAGCGAGTTATAGGGCGTGGGCTTTGGTAAGGGGTAAGGTAAGTAGGTTATAAGTACGCACAAATTAGGTGTCTATAAATTTATTAGTAGCTCCGCAATTAATTATAGAACGGCTTTTATATTATTTTTTAGCAGTAATTCCTATTATGGGTAAAACTATCTGTTTTTGTCTATCTATCTTTACTAAGTTATATATTAAGTAGGCCAATATGTAGATCTCCTTATTATTAAGGCGTCCCAGCCTATAACTTAGGGCTAGGACTTGGCGTTTTCTATTTCTGTATCTAACTCTACCGCTATTACTGCGTCTTTGTCTTGTATAGTAGTGGTATATAGCAATATATTTGGTATTTAAGGTACTGGGTTAGGTATTAGGTAACGGCCGCTAAACCTAGCTATTAGGTAGTTTAGGCTATAGCTGTAATAGCCTTCTTAACGGCATCTATAGTAATGCTTTAGCTTCTAGAGTAGCTTGTGTTTTCTATCTAGTAGCTTCTATGGGAAGGCTAGTATAAAGAGGTTAATATTAGGACTAGTAGTGTTACTTAGGGTAGTGGGCGTTAGTGGTTTAGTAGGTCTGGAGGGCTTCTATAGGGAGGTCTTTAGGTAGAGGTTTATAGTAGCAATCTGGTTTAGCTGTTGTTTAATCTTCTATAGGGCTGCTACTATATTATAAATATTATTATAGTTGTAACTGGCGGCTGCGTAACTAAGGCAATAAATGACTTTTTTAAGAAGATCTTCCTGGTCTTTAGTATTATCTTAGGTAAGGACTCTGGTATATTCCTAGAATTTAATATAGAACTTATTAAATAATTTAGTGGGACTTATCTTTAGGGTATATAGTTTGGCTTAACTAGTGGCCACTAGGTTATGGTCGCGGTATATTTAGTTAAGGTCCTTAAGGGCTTCCTAGTAAAACTGCTACTTTTAGGGACTACTAGTCTCCTATTAAGCGAAGAGCCTATTAAATAGGATGCCCTTTGTTCGCCTAATAATATAGCCAATCTTAGTATCTTCTATGGGGAAAAGGTAGATGCTTTAGGTTAGTTTCTTATAGACTTACATCTTCTAGTAGCTATATTCCTTATAGTTACCCTAGAAGATTAGGGGGTTAGGGTAGCGTATATTAGACCCTATAGTGACAGTTTAGGTAAGTAAGGTTGCTGGGGGCGTAAAGACTTAGGTAGTGTTATATACGGTAAAGGGGTGTCTGGTATTGTTATAAATGTGCTTATTAAGCTAAGATTATAGGTATTTAATTATACCCTTTCTTTCCGTAACTATAGCAATAAGTATAATCTCGGCCTTTTTTAATTGTTGGATGTTATGTTTAGACATACAGAGGTTATCTTTAATCTCTTAGTGTATATTATTGGCAAGCGCCTTATAAGCTTATAGGTCTTGGATAATATTATAATTTTAGGCAATATGCATCTTAGCTTATATAAGCTTTAGATAGTAGTTCTATAGGAGGCGGTAGTATTTATTAGGTTCTTATGCTACTATTTTTAAAAAAGTCTCGGCGTCTTATATCTTAATCTTAATAGGTAGTAGCCCTTTAGGTTGTTTATCTGTAGTTATGTAGTTAATAAAGGATAAGATATTGTTAATATCTATCTTATTAAGGTTGTTGTAGTCTTTTAAGCTACTAGACTTCCCTTTAGGGGTTAAGGCTATAGTTAGTAAATTAAATCCTTCTAGGATTAATTAGCGTTGTGGGTTTAATATAGGTATTAGATTATTCTTTAAGTTTAATATAATGGCTAGTAAGGAATTTTGTCTTACTATTATTGGTTCTTTAGAAGTATAAGGTAGGAGACACACTGCTTCTAGTAGCGCCTATAGTATTATAGAGACGTAGAATTGGTTATAGGCTAAGCGTCAGTAATAAAAAAGGCGCAACGTAATGTCATAGGACGGGGGCAATGGCTATAGAACGTATGTATTTGGGGAGTCTACAAGACGTTGCGCGATCGATCGTAAGGGTCGAGGGCGTAAGGAGGTGATATACCTACGCGTAGCTGACGTAAG